>ERZ1370068.14-contig-10009_pt1 | contig 33147 bp, 56 predicted proteins | sample MGYA00561227_ERZ1370068 | MGnify/ENA primary metagenome ERZ1370068 (study PRJEB38410, sample SAMEA6850437) | metagenome | study: Metagenomic assessment of the ecological functions of the soil: analysis of the soil microbiota associated with the...
AATAGAATCAACGGGTTACGCTTGGCCCTCGGCTTGCTCTCTCGCATCGCGGGGAATGGCCATGCCGGCTTTCGACACGCGTGACAGCAACCGTGGGCGCCGCCTCTTCTTCCTCCTCAGCGCCCAGGCCTCCAGCGCGCAGGAATCGTCTGACATCCCCGAGCGGTATCGCCGTCAAGTCGCGCCGACTCCGGAGCATCACTGGCAATCGCCCGCCCTCCACGACTACACCCGCGCGCTCAAATCGACCGAGGCCCCCTGATCGATGCTGAACAAGCGCTACGAGCTGCCGGAGCTGATCGATCTCGCACAGCGCGTGAACCCCGAGACGCGCGTGGCGTGGGAGGCGGCCCGTCGAGCCGCACCTCGCCGTCGGTCTCTGTCGAGAGCGAATACTTTCCGGCGCTTGCGATCTCGGCGCTGGGTGGCTACAAGAGTCTGGCGGTCCCCATTCCGCAGACCGTCGCCTCGGACGGCTTCTTCCGCGTCGACCTGGCCCAGGCGGTACCCGCCTTGAACCTGCGATGGCTGCTGCTCGACTTCGGTCGTCGCGGGGAGCGCGTGGGACGCCGCGAAGGAGCGCCTGCTCGCCGCGAACCTCGGGTTCAATCGCAAGCACCAGCAGATCGCCTTCGGCGTGCAGCGCGCGTTCTACGGCCTCACCAGCGTTCGCGCGCGGATCGCGGTCGCTCAGAGCTCACTCGACGCCGCCCGAGCGGTGCAGGAGGCGACGGAGAGCCGTCTGAGAACCGGGCTCGCCACGCGTCCCGAGCTCGCGCTCGCGCGACAGCAAACGGCCCAGGCCATGCTTCGAGCTCGAGGAGGTGCTCGACAAGGAGCGAGACGCGCAGGTGACTCTCGCGGAGAGTATCGGCACCACGCCGCACGACACCGATCCAGGTGACCGATTTCTCGGCGCTGCCGCCACCGGCCGAGCTCCAGGATCTCGGTCGAGAAGACCGATCGATCGCGCGCTCGAGAAGCGGCCTGACCTCATCGCCCGGGTCGCGGCGCTGCGCGCGTCCGAGGCCGAGGTCGGCCGGGCCCGCGCCGCCTACTGGCCGACGCTGTCGCTGGTCGGCGATGTCGGCTCGATCCTGGGCAACGCGCGGATCACCGCAGACGGGAAGTCAACCGGATGGTTCGGAGCAACCCAGCCCAGCTACGGCGTCGGCTTGTCGCTCGAGTGGGAGATCTTCGACGGTGGAGCGCGTCAGCGCCAGGTCGAGCTGGCCGAGTCGACGCGTCGGGCCGCCCAGGACGAGATCACGGCGACGCGCGACCGCGCCGTCAGCGACGTCTGGAAAGCGTACACCGACGTCAAGCTCGCCTTCCGGCGCCTCGACGTCGCGGCGGCGCTGGTCGACGCCTCGCAGCAAGCCGTACGAGGATTCGCTCAAGTCGTATCGTGTGGGGCTCGGCACGCTCACCGACCTCCTCGCCGCTCGCCGCGAGCTGAGTCGCGCACGGTTCGTCGAGCTCGACACGAAAGTCCAGCTGCTGGACTCTTCGGCGGCGCTCGCGTTCACGACCGGCGAGACCCCAGACACCCGCACCGGCCCCGGATCGGTAGAGGGAGACCTTGGGACCGCAAATCAACATCGTCGGCTCGTTCTTCCCGTCGTGGATGCTCTGCGCCGCGATCGGCATCGCTGTCGCCGTGCTCGCGCGGGCGCTCTTCCTCCGGGTGGGTGTGGATCCGTATCTCGGCCGCGCGCGCTCGTCTATCCGAGCCTCGCGCTTCTCGTCACCCTCGTCCTCTGGGTGGCGCTGTTCCGGGTCTAGGCCGATGGCGCCGCGCAGTGGCCGCGCGGACTGAATGAGCACGGCGTGTTGCGGGCCGGCTGCTCGGCGGCCTGATCGTCGCCGGCGCCGCCGATCGCCGTGATCGTCACACTGCTGCAGTGGGAGACGCGGCCGCAGACCGACGACGCAACGGTGCGAGCCAACTTCGTCGGCATCGCGCCCCAGGTGAGCGGTCACATCGTCGACCTCCGCGTCCGGGACAACCAAGCAGGTCCGCGAAGGCGACCTGCTGTTCGTCGTCGACCCGCGGCCGTACGAGATCGCCGTCGCTCGCGCCCAGGCGCGGCCTCGGCGCTGACCCGCAAGGAGGTACGAGGGCCTGCGAGAACGGCGTCTCCACCGCGGACGCCGGAGTCGTCTCGCGCGGCGGCGCAGCTCAATGCCTCGGCGGCGGACATCGTGCGCCGCGAGACGGATCCGGTCGCCGCGGATGCCGAGATCGCGCGCCTCGAGGCGCAGCGGGTCGCCTCCGAGGCCGCGCTGAGCGCGCGCCAGAGCCGAGCTGCGGAACGCCGAAGACCACCTCGCCCGGCTCGAGCCGCTGCTGCCCGAGAAGTTCGTGACCGAGGACGAAGTGGACGAGGCCCGCACGCAGCGGGTCTCGGCCGCCATGGCCGCCGAGCAGGCGCGGACCTCGGTGCTGGCGGCCGACGCCGCGCTCGACGAAGCCCGCGCGAAGAAGCGAGCGGCGGTGGCCACGCTGGCGGCTACGCGCGCTCAGCATGTCGCGACCGAGGCCGCGCTCCGACAGTCAAGGAGCGAACGCGCCCGGGCGGAGGACGCGGTCGGCCAGGTGGCGAACACGAACGCCCGCGTCGCCGCCGCGGAGGCCGCGCTGCACTCGGCCGAGCTCGACCTCGAGTACACCCGCGTCCGTGCGCCGTTCGGCGGACGGGTCGTCAATCTCAACATCTCGATCGGCGCCTTCGCGCGGAGCGGGGTCGAGGTCTTCACGCTCGTCGACACCGGCACCTGGTACGTGATGGCGAACTTCCGGGAGACGCAGCTGCGCCATATCCCGCCGGGCGCGCCGTCGATCTTTATCTCCAATCGCAGCCCGGCCGGCATTTCCGAGGCACGGTCGTCGGGCTCGGCTGGGCGGTGCTGCCCGAGAACGGAACCAGCGTGAATGGACTGCCGCGCGTCGACCGCTCGCTCGACTGGATCCGGCTCGCCGCGCGCTTCCCGGTGCGCATCAAGGTCGAGGATCCGGACGAGTCCTTCCGCATCGGAGCCTCGGCGGTCGCGACCGTGCATGGCTCGCTCAGGAGCGTGAGCCGGTGACGCGCGGCCGGCGTTCGCCGGCTTCCTCCGCCGGAGCTCGCGCCCACCCCCGGGCGTGGCAGCGCGACCTTCCGACTGACGCTGGCCTGCGTCATCGCCACCATCCCGATCCTGACGCACCACATCCCGCATGCGCTCGTGGTGATGATCGTCATGTATCTCATCACCCAGGAGGACACCGCCGCGACTCTGCTCGGGCTCCGTCCTCGGCGTGGCCGGGCGTCACGCATCGGCCTGGGCGCGGCGCTGCTGGCCTGGATGGTCGCTCTCGATATCGCCTGGCTGCGCATCGCGTGCTTCGTCGCCTTCCTGTTCGTCGGACTTGTTTCTCAAGCGCGTGCTGGTGATCGGCGCGCTCGGGTCCGCGATCGGGCTTGCCGGCGGCCCTTGCGATGGTCCTTCCCGACGTGGCGCCGCTGCCGCCGGAGAGTCTCGTCGAGTTCTCTGCTCTGGCTCTGGTTGTGCGTGACGCTCGGACTCACCGTCAACCTCGGCGTGCAGCTGCTGCTGTGCGCCGGGCGACCCGTTGACCTTGCTGCAGCGTGAGCTCGACACGCGGCTGCGCCTCGTCGAGGACGCCCTTCGCGAGCTGGCCGTGCAGGCGATCTCGCGCCGGCCCGCCGGCGATCTCCCTCGACTCGCTCGCCACCGCCGGCATGTCGCGGCCGCTCGCACTGCTCAAGACTGCCTCGCTCACGAATGCCCGGGCCCGGCAACGGCACGAGGCGCTCGCGACCGCCATCACGCTCGTCGATCGACTCGTGACCGACGCGGGCGCGCTGCGGCTCCTCGTGTCGTCGACGCCGAGCGCAGCGCTGCGTGAGTCGCTCCTGCGGGTGGCGGACGCCTGCGCCCGCGCGCGCGCAGCGCTCGCCGAACACCGAGTCGCCCCAGGCGAGCGGAGGCTGCGGCTCGCACCAGTCGTCCGTCGACCTGCGGCGAGGCCACGCCGCCGCCGCTGGCCGATATGGAGCGCACGCTCGAGCAACTTGCTCGGCGGTCGCCCGCCTCGAGCCCGACGAGCCCGACGGCGAAAGAGGCGGGGCCGCGCTTCCTGCTCCCCGACGCCACCACGAATCCCGAGTACGTGCAGTTCGCCGTCAAAGGCGCGCTGGCGGCGCTGATCTGCTACGTCCTGTTCGTCGGCTTCGACTATCCGGGGATCTACACCTCCGTGATCACCTGCTTCGTCGTGTCGCTGTCGACCATCGGCTCGAGCAACCAGAAGGGACTGCCTGCGCTTCGGGGCGCGGCGGTCGGCGGCGTGATGGGCCTGGTCGCACTCGTGTATGCGTTTCCGAACGTCGACGGTCTCGGAGGGTTCTGGCTCGTCTTCGCGACCGGCACCGCGGTGGCCGCGTGGATCAACTTCGGCTCGCCCCGGATCTCCTACGGCGGGTATCAGACCGGGCTCGCCTTCTACAAAGCGACGCTGCAGAGCCTCGGGCCCGCGGTCGAGCGCCACCGTCGTTCGCGACCGGCTGATCGGGTCGCCTTCGGACTGATCGTGTTCGGCGTCGTGGAGCACGTTCTTGTGGCCGGTCCGGGCGGCGGATCGCATGCACGCGCGGCTGGCCGACGTCTTTCGCTCGCTCGCTGCACCTTCGCCCGCGTGGCCTCACGACCGCTGGCGATGAGGGCGACGTGGATGCGCGTCGTCAGTTGATCTCGCAGCAGGTGACGGACGTGCAGGGGTTCATCGAGTCGTCGAAGTTCGAGCCCGGCGCAGGCGCGGCTGATGCGCAGGCCGTCGAGCGGCTGACCGCCGATGCCCAGTCGGTGTTCCTCGTCCTCCTGGCGATCGCCCGCGACGCGGCGACAGCCACCATGCGTCCGGACGCCGTGCGGGCCGCGGCGATTCGCGTCGATGACGATGGCGGCGTTGGTCCTCGAGCGCGCTCGCGGACGCGCGCTGGACCGGACGGCGGAGCGGCGGCGCGACCGATCAGTGGCTCGCTGGCCGCCTTCGAGCGGTCGATCGCCGCGCTGGTCGCCGCTGCCGGAGCGCGCGTGACATGGGCTGGAGCACTCGAGCTGTACCGCGAGCTGGCCGTCGCGGTGAATCGGCTCGACCGCGAGCAGTGTGCGCTCGATCCCAACGGCCGCACATCCGCTCGTGGCCGGGTGAACCGTTGAGGTACCTACTCACGAGGGCAGAGGAGTCGACGATGAAGAACGGCGAACACTTGTGGGCAGTCGCGTACGACGACATGGAGCGCGCCAATCAGGTGCGCGACGAGATCGTCCGCCTGGGGTGGGACGAGCACGTACCTCATCCTGAATGACGTCGCCGTGGTCGTGCGGCACCTCGACGGATCGTTCACGCTCGACCGAGAACGGTTTCCGTCCGCCGCAAACGTCCTGGGCTGCTTCTGCGGTGGGCTTCATCGCCGGGCTGGTGCTCGGCGTGCCAATGGTCGGCGCCGCGATCGGCGCGATGGTTGGAGGCGCCGGCACGGCCCTCGGCGTTGACTTCGGCCGGCATCAGTCGCGACTTCGTGACCGAGGTGCAGGGATCGATGAAGCCGGGAACGTCAGCCTTGTTCGTGCTGGACGCCGAGGGAGACATGGAGGTGATCCTGCATGCGATTCGTGGTCTCGGTGGGACGGTGTTGAAGACGAACGTGGACGTGGACCGGGCACGGTTGATCCAATCCGCGCTCGCGGCGGCTCCCAGTGGCCCCGGCGCCTGATCTCCTGGCCCATTACGGCACCGCCGTCGTCTTCGCCTGGGCGTTTGCCGTGCAGGCCGGAGTGCCGGCTCCGGCCGTGCCGATGCTGCTTGGCGCCGGCGCTCTATCCGGCTCCGGCCACATGGACCTCGCGCTCTCGATTCTTGCGGCGATGACCGCGACTCTGGGCGCCGATGTGCTCTGGTATTCGCTCGGCCGGTCGCACGGTCTCCGAGTGTTCGAGATCCTGTTGCCGATTCTCCCTGGATCCTGACTCACTCATCCGTCACGCCAAGGAGCGATTCGCCGCGCATCGCGCGCGATATCTCATCGTGGCCAAGTTTTTGCCCGGCGTGAACCCACTCGCTGCCGGCCTGGCCGGCGTGGTCGGTCTCCGCCCGGCTTCTTCCTGCTCTACGCCGCGGCTGGAGCCTTGCTCTGGGCCGGTGCCTGGATCATGCTCGGCTATCTGTTCGCAGACGTCATCGCGGCTGATCGCGACGGCGAACGCCCGCTTCGGAACGCCTCTGCGTCATCGCGATCGTGGCGGCGCTGATCCTTTACATCGCAATCAAGTACGCGAGGCGGCGCCGCTTCCTGCGTCATCTCCGGAAAGCTCGCATCGACCCGATCGAGCTCAAGAGACGGATGGAGGCCGGCGACCCGCTGGTGATCGTCGACCTGAGGACAGAGCTGGACATCGAGACGGACTCCGTACGGAATCCCTGGAGCCGCGTTGGATCCTCCCGGAGATGCTGCGCGATCCGCATCAGCTGATCCCGAAAGGCAGCGAGATCGTCTTCTACTGCGCGGAGCCGAGAGAGGCGACGAGCGCTCGGATGGCCCTCCGGCTGAGCGCTCACGGTTACAAGAACCTCCATCCTCTCAGCGGTGGGCTCGAGGGATGGCGCCGGGCTGGATTCGCCGTCGAACCCCTGCGTGGAGTCGTCCCGTCTCGTGCTCGACGTCCTTCGTGCTGACTGCGCTCCGGCACAAGCGGGGAAATCTAACGGCGGGGCAGCATCTGACATGAACGGTGCGTCGGTTTCCGTTCCCGATGCGACGCTGGCCGGTCAGACATCCGAGCCCGACGGCGCGGTGCGCTGGAGTTCGCCGGCCACTGGTTGAGCCAGCGCGGACTGCCGGAGCCGTCGAGCGCGCTGGGTGAGCTGCAGCGCGACGAGCGTCAGCCACCTGCGCGTTCGACGCCCGGCAGGTCGCTGCGTGGGATTCGGGACTGGTCACATTCGTGCTCAAGGTGCTCGGCGAAATGGCGGCCTGGGGCGTAGCTGCCGACCGCGCCGGGCTCCCGATGGCGTTCGCCGGCTGATCGCGATGGCGGAAGCCGTACCAGAACAGCAGACCGGGCGCACCGGCGCGCAGCCGCCGTGGCTGGCGCGGCTCGGCACCAGCGCGATCGCGACGGCACGAGCCGTCACGGTCGGGCTCGGTTTCCTCGGCGAGAGCCTGATGGCCTTCGGTGCCCTGGTACGCCGGCGCGCGCGTTTCGTGTCTCGGATCTTTTCCTGGTCGTGCAGGACTGTGGTCCGCGCGCGCTCGGCATCAGTGAGCCTGATCAGCTTCCTCATCGGGCTCATCCTCGCGTTCGTCGGCGCCGTTCAGCTCCAGCAGTTCGGCGCCTCGATCTTCGTCGCCAACCTGGTCGCGATCGCGATGACCGCGAGATCGGCTGCATCATGACCGCCATCGTCATGGCGGGCCGAACCGGCGCGGCCTTCGCGGCGCAGCTCGGCACGATGAACACGAATCAGGAGATCGACGCGCTGGCCACCATGGGCATTTCGCCGACTGGAGTTCCTCGTGCTCCCGCGGATGCTCGCGCTCATCGCCATGATGCCGTTGCTCACCGTCTATTCCGACTCTGGTCGGCATCCTGGGCGGCGCAGTCGTCGGCATCGGCATGCTGGGCCTGGGTCCCACTGAGGTACTCGAGCAGACTCGAGCGGCGGTACACGTGAGTGATTTCCTGATCGGCATCACCAAGAGCTCGGTGTTCGGCGTGGTCGTCGCGCTCGCCGGATGCCTGCGGGGATGCCAGTCGGGCCGTAGCGCCGCCGCGGTCGGCCAGGCGGCCACCTCCGCGGTCGTGACGGTCGATCGTGTGGCTCATCGTCCTCGACGGGATCTTCGCGGTCATTCTCAATGTCCTCGGCTTCTAACCACGACCTCGCGCATTCACGTGAGCGGCCTGACGATGGCCTACGGGAGCTTTGTGCATCCAGCACGACCTGGACTTCACCGTCGAGCAGGGCGAGGTCTTCATCATCATGGGCGGGAGCGGTTGCGGCAAGAGCACGCTGCTCCAATCACATGGTCGGCCTCAAGGCGCCGGCGCGAGGGGACGATCGTCTACGACGGCCAGAGCTTCTGGACCGCGACGCCCGAGGCCAAGGAGGGCCTGCGCCGGCGCTTCGGCGTGCTCGTTCCAGCAGCGGGGCGCTCTGGAGCTCGATGACCTTGGCGGAGAACGTCGGCCTGCCGCTGCAGACGTTCACGCGACTTCGCGGCCAGATCAGATCCGCGAGGTCGTCGTCGCTCAAGCTCGCGCTGGTTGGCCTGGCCGGCTTCGAGGAATTCTATCCAGTCGCGAGATCAGCGGCGGCATGCAGAAGCGCGCTGGCGTCGCGCGCGCCATGGCGCTCGATCCCGAGATCCTGTTCTTCGACGAGCCGTCCGCCGGGCTCGATCCGATCAGCTCGCGCCGGCTCGACGATCTCATCCTCGAGCTGCGCGACAGCCTCGGCGCCACCATCGTGGTGGTGACGCACGAGCTGCGCGCAGCATCTTCGCCATCGCTGACACAGCGCCGTCTTTCTCGACGGCGAGACCCGGACCATGATCGCATGCGGTCCACCGAAGACACTCCGTGACGAGTGCCCCAACCCCACGGTGCGGAGGTTTCTCCGACGAGGTGAAGACGACACCGCGGCAGGAGGACAGCAGCGCATGAGCACGTGCCAATCCCACCGTCATCAGGCTTTCGTCCTGGGGGCCTCGATCTTGCTTCGTGGCCGGCCTCCTGCTCTGGGGCGGTACAGGGATGTCTCAAGCCTCAAGTATCGCGTCGTGATGTACTTCGACTCCGCCGTGACCGGCCTCCAGAAAGGGGCGCCGGTCCTGCGCTGAGGGGCGTTCGCGTCGGCGAGGTGACAGACGTCAATGTCCGCTGGGGCACCTGGCTCGTCACGGTGTACGCCAACCTCGAACCTGACGTGCTGAAGGGAGTCCGGCCCCGCGACCTCGATGCCGAGCTCAGCAGGCGCTCCAGGGGCGCAACTTGCGCGCGCAGCTCCGGATGCAAAGCTTCGTGACCGGAGTCCTCTACGTCGCGCTCGACGACTTTCCCCGGCGCGCCGATCGTGCTGCGTGGCCTCGACAAGGACGTCCGCGAGCTGCCGACCGTTCCGACCGACATCGAGGTATGGACGGCAAAGCTCGACAAGATCGCCAGTGCGCTCGCCGCGCTGCCGCTCGACGAGCTCGCGCGCTCGACGATCGCGACGGTCGACGAGGCGCGGCGCATCTTGAAATCCCGGAGGTCGCGAGCTCGTTGAAGAGCCTCGACGTGATCCTCAGAGATGGCCGCGGGTCTCGTCCGGCGCGCCGACACTCTCGCGGCCAACGTGAACGCTCAGGTCGGTCCGCTCTCCAGCGAGGCCCAGGCCACCCTCAAGTCCGTCCAGGCCACGCCTCGCCGACGGACCAGCGCTCGTGCAAGACCTCCATCGCGTCGTCGCAAAGATCGACGCACAGATCGAACCGCTGCTCGTGTCGTTGAAGAAATCTTCGGATACCGCAGGCACGACGTTGGAGCGCGCGCAGGGCACGCTGGCCGGCGTCGACGGGGCGCTGAATCAGGACTCGCGCGCTCGGCTACGAGCTCGTCAAGTCGCTGCAGGAGCTTCGCGAGAGCGTTAGCGAGCGCTGGGATCGCTGGCCGACTACCTGGAGCGGAACCCCAACGCGCTACTCTACGGGGCCAGCCGACCGGCCGCGAACGGACGCCGGTGATGCGCACCCACGCGAGTCGCATGACCTCTCGCTGCTCACGGTCGGCGTACTTCGCTCCTGGCCGGCTGCATGTCGGTCGCCGATCCGACGAAGTACTACGTGCTCTCGCCGACGTGCGCCGCGCGAGCCGACGCCGGCGCCGCCGCATCCAGCCTCGCCGTCGGCGTCGGCCCGGTGCATGATTCCAGGTTATCTCGATCGAGTGCAGATCGTCACGCGTAATGCCGACGGCGAGGTGGACGATCGCGATGTACGACCGCTGGGCGGAACCGCTCGAGAGCGGTATCGCGCAGGTGCTCGCGGACAATCTCGGCGCGAACGTTGGGAGCGAGCACATCGCGGTCTTTCCGTGGCGACGGCGGAGTTGCGCGAGTGCTCGACTATCAGGTGGTCGTCGTGGTGCTTCGCTTCGAGGGCTGGCCCGGGCGAGCGGCGACCCTGGACGCGCGGTGGCGCCTTCAGGCAAGGACGGCAAGGAGCTCGCGCTGAAACGCTCCACCATCCAGCGAGCCTGTTGTCGAACAGGGCTACCAGCCGCTCGTGCAAGGGATGACTCGACTGCTCTCGACTCTGGCGCGCGAGATTGCCTCGGAGATCCGGTCACGCGCCGACTCGACTGCGCGCAGTCGAAGTCTTGAGCGGTTGGAAGGCCGGCACGCACGACTCTATCGCCCATTACTTGGTTTACCGTGCGTCGAGCGCTAGCCGGCGCTGGCGCAGCGGGGTGAGGCCGCTCGGTACTCGGTCACGCCCATGGTGGCGAGCGTCTTCCGGCCGAGCGGCGTGACGGAGAGGGCCCGGCTGTCAGGAATGCGCGCGACCAGGCGTCGCGCGAGGAAAGCCTCCGCCAGGGCTGCGCCCACGGCGCCGGAGATGTGGTGGCGCCGCTCGGTCCAGTCGAGGCAGCCGCGGCAGTAGTGACGCTTCGCGCCGCGCGCCTTCGGAAGATCGACACCGAGTCCCGCGAGGAATCGCTCACCGGACGGGGTGACTTCTCCACCGCCGTCGACGAGCACGACATGATGGCGGCGCAGGAGCATGTCGCACACGGCGACGCCCAGGTGCCCCGCCATGTGGTCATAGCACATCCGAGCTTCCCGGAGCACCGGCTCGACGCGATGGTGAGGCGGCCAGCCGTTTGATGGGATGGTCGCCACAGTCATCAGCCCCTCGATGGCCCGGGCCACCTCCGCGGAGCGCAGCCGGTAATAGTGGCAGCGGCCCTGCTTCTCCATCACCAGCAGGTGGCCGGCGAGCAGGCGAGAGAGATGGCTGCTCGCCGTCGCCGCCGTCACCCTGGCGAAGTAGGCCAACTCCTTCGCGGTCATCGCGCGGCCGGTGAGCAACGCGGTCAGGATGCGGGTCCGGGCGGGCTCGCCCAGGAGCGTCGCCACCGTGGAGAGCATGTCCGTGTCGCCCATGACTGAAGACTAGAAGGCGGAGCCATTCGCCGCAAGCCCGAACGCTTCGGGCTGGATCGAAGCGTTCCGCGTGGACGGTCGCGCATCGCATGGCCATACTTCGAAGAGGAAGAGGAGGCCATCATGCTCACACTGTGTATCCGCTACACGCTGGACTCCACCAAGCTCGCTGACTTCGAGGCCTACGCGCGCGCCGTGGCCGGTCCCATCGAGCGCTGCGGCGGCAAGGTCGTCGGCTACTTCGCTCCAACGAAGTTCGCCGGGCCCACCAACGTCGGACTCTCGCTCATCGATTTCCCGAGTCTCGCCGCCTACGAGCGGTACCGCGAGGCTCTGGCCGCCGATGCCGAGCACGCACAAGTGGCGAGGCGCGCCGCCCAGTCCGGCGTCATTCTGGTCGAGGACCGCTCGTTCGTGCAGCGCGCGTCGTAGGCGCGCCGGTTATCACGCCAGCGCGTTATTCGATAATCGCCGAATAGGCGAGTGTCCGCAGCTCGCGACGCAGCGGGTACGGCGCAGGCAAACCCATTTGCATGATCTGCGTCATGAACACAGCGACCATCTGCTCGCCGGGATCGATCCAGAACGCGGTGCCTGGCGGCGCCGCCCCACGCGAACTCACCCGCCGTCCCGGCGATCTGCGCGCGCGCTGGCGACTGCATGATGGAGAAGCCAAGACCGAAGCCGACCCCGGCATAGGCAGTCTCGGTGAACATCCCGGGCAGGGCCAGGTTCGTAAGGTCTTGGCCGTCCGGAAGGTGATTCATCGTCATGAGCTCGACCGTCTTCCGTCCGAGCAGTCGAATGCCGTCGAGCTCGCCTTTGTTCAGCATCATCGAGGCGAACCGGAAGTAGTCGTGGGCCGTGGACACCAGTCCGCCGCCACCAGAGAAGAACGCACAGGCGCGGTAGATGCTCTTGGCCGGATCGTCGACGAGTCTCAGGCTGTCGTCCGCCTGCCGCTGATAGTTCGCGGCGAAGCGTTTGCTCTGCTCCTCCGTGACGACGAATGACGTATCCGACATGCCGAGCGGCTGGAGGACGTGTTCGCGGAGGTAGGCATCGAGCCGTTGCCCCGAGATCAGCTCAATCAAATGCCCGACCACGTCCGTCGCTACGGAATAGTTCCAGCGCGTACCTGGAGAGAATTCGAGCGGCAGCGCCGCGAGCTCCTCCACCATGTCGCGCGCCGTATAGCCGCTCCGCGTCCGATCCGCGATGCCGAGCTTGCGATACGCCGCGTCGACGTTGGTCCGCTCCATGAATCCATAGGTGAGCCCGGAGGTATGGCTCAGCAGGTCGCGCACCGTCATGGGCCGCTCGACGGGCGTCGTCTGCCACGCGGGATGGTTGCCGCCGACGAAGACGCGCTGATCGCGCCACGACGGAATGAACTTGTGCACTGGATCGTCGAGCTGCAGCCGCCCCTGCTCCCACAGCATCATCAGCCCCACGCTCGCGATCGGCTTGGTCATTGAATAGATTCGGAAGATCGAGTCGGGCGTGACCGGCCGTTTGCGCTCGATTTCGAGATGTCCCTGCGGCTCGAAGTAGGCGATCTTTCCATGACGGGCAACCAGCGTGAGCGTGCCGGCCAGCTTCCCGGCGTCGATATAGCGCCGGAGATGATCGCTGATCCGTCCGAGGCGCGCCGATGACAGTCCGACTTCTTCGGGCTTCACGAGCATGTCAATCTCCTGACGCGATATATTCTACGGATCCGAGGTTACGTCAGCCAGTGACGACATCTCTCTTTAGCTGCGGACGCTAGCCGTTGATGGCTAAAAGCTCTGCTGACGTCGTGATCGTGGGCGGGGGCATCGCCGGCATGACCACTGCCTACTACCTGGCGAAGTCTGGCGTGCCGAGCGTCGTGGTCGAGCGCGACGCGATCGGCAGCCACGCTTCGGGTTTCGCGTACGGAGGGCTGAGCCCGTTGAGCGGCTTCGGCATTCCCGGCCCTCTGGCCGAGATCGCCCAGGACGGGATGCGGTTGCATCGTGAGTTGTCGAAGAGCCTCCTCGAGGAGACCGGAATGGACGTGGATTTCCGAGTGCGCTCTTCTCTGGCGCTGGCCTTCACCGAGGCGGACGTGCGGAGGCTCCAGGTCGCGCTGCCGTGGCAGCAGCGGCAGCCGGGCTACTCGGTGCGCTGGCTCGACATCGCGGAGGCTCGGCGAGTGGAGCCGCGGATCTCGGACGAGACGCTCGGGGCAACGCTGATCGAGGGCGGAGGCGCCGTCGAGCCCTATCGTCTGGTACTGGCACTTACTCGGGCTGGCCGAGCGCCTCGGCGTCGTGGTCCGGCACGGGCGCGCGATCGGCCTGCGGCGCGACGGCGGGCGCATCACCGGCGTGGTCCTGGAGCGGGAGGTGCTGAGCTGCGCGACCGCGGTGCTCGCGCTTGGCCCCTGGAGCGCCGAGGCATCGGACTGGATCGGCGTGCCAATCGACGTCCGTCCGCTCAAAGGCCAGATCCTTCGCCTGCAGGCTCCCGGTCCGGCGATCGAATGTTCGGTCGGCTGGGGCCACAACTACGCCACCACCAAGACCGACGGCCTCTTGTGGGCGGGGACCACCGAGGAAGAAGCAGGCTTCGACGAGGAGTCGACGCATGCGGCCCGCGACGAGATCGGCGCTGCGCTCGTGAGGATGTTGCCCGCGATGGCGGACGCGCAGGTCGCGCACCAGACCGCCTGCCTGCGTCCGGTGGCATCCGACGGGCTCCTCGTGCTCGGCGGTGTGCCCGGGCTCGATCAGGTCTACGTGGCCACGGGCGGCGCTCGCAAGGGCATCCTCTACGGTCCCGCCATGGGGCATGCGGATCGCCGATCTCGTCCTCGGTCGGGACACGCGCGTCGCGCTCGACGCCTTCGCGCCCGGCCGCTTCGCTAGCGTTCGCGAATAGCCCCCGCGCTCCTCAGCTCGCTGATCACGCCTTCTTCGGAGACCAGCGATACGCCTTGGCGCAGGCACCGCCCATCAGCATGGCGCGTTCACTGTCGCTCAGGCGGTCGGTTTGGCGGAAGGGCTCGACGGCCTGCTCGTAGTTGACGACTGCGAAGGCGCGAGTCCAGTCGGTACCCCACAGGCAGCGTTCGAAACCCCAGGCGTCGAACACGCGGGCGAGGGGATCCCAGATGTCCGGGAAAGGATAGGGTTCGCGGGACAGCGTGCAGGCCCCGCTGACCTTGATCACCGCGTTCCGGCGCTTGGCGAGGTCCAGCACCTTCGGCAGATCGGCCCAGGGCTGCGGCGGGGCGGGCGGCGTGCGGGGCTGCATGATGGCCAGATGGTCGATGATGAATCGCGTGTCGGGGTGGCGGTCGATGAGCGCCGCGCCCGCGTCCACGTTGCCCCAGCACAGCATGTTGACCGGAAAGTCGTACCGGACCGCGGCGCGCAGGATCCGGTCGAGGCCCGGGTCGTTCGGATCGCGCCCGGCCTCTTTCGTCATCATGATCCGGATGCCGACCGTGCCCGGCGTCTTCTTCCAGTCGGCGATGACATCGGCCACCGCCGGATCATCCGGATCGACCGGCTTGACGAGGGCGAACCGGCCGGGATGAGCCCGTTGCACTTCCACCGCATAGCTCGCGTCGTAGCGGTACATGGAAAAGGCGGAGATGAAGATCGCGCCGTCGACGCCGACCCTGTCCATCGCCGCCACCATCTCGTCACCGGTGACGTGATCGGGCCAATTCGGGACAGTGTGCCAGGGCCGTTTCGGGGTGTTCGCCTCGTAGACGTGGACTTGGGAATCGATGATCGCCATCGGGACGTTCCTCCGTTCCAAGCGGGTTCGTCATCTATATCACGTTCACCAGCGCGCCCAGTTGAGGGCGTCGATCAGGCCATTGGCGTCCGCGACGAGCCGGTTGTACTCCTCCGCGAGCGCGCGGCGCTGCCCGGCGAGGGCGTTGTGCTGCGCGACGAGGTCCGCGCGCCCGGCGTCGACCTGACGCCGAAGATCTGCGAGCTCGGTGTCGAGGCGGCGGATCTCCGCGTCCACGGGCTCGAGCCGCGCGCGGGTGCCGTCGAGCCGGGCCTGCAGCGCCTCGCGCTCGCTCCGGGCCGTGGTCTCGTCCACGGCGTGGAACTCCGCCTGCGCGCGCTCGATGTCCGCCTGCTGGGCCCGCCACGCGGCGTCGATCGCCTTCTCGAGGTCCGCGCAGGACACGGCCGTCCGCGTCGCCTCCAGGCGCGCCTTCATCGCCGTCGCGCCCTCCAGGTAGATGTCGACGTGACGCTGCTCGTGGGCGGCGACTCGGGCGACGAAGCGCTCCCAGCGGTCCCGGAGGTCGGCCGGCAGGTCGTCTGGCGTCTCGTGTCGCGGCAGCATGACTACGAGGTGGAGCGTGACCGTCAGCGACGGAAAGACGCAGGGCACGGCGCGGACGTCCACGTCGCCCGAGGTCAGCTTCCATTCCGCGGATGTCATGCCCACCGCGCGCTGGCCGCTCGTCTCGACGGGGCCGTTGGCGTCGATGGCCGCGAAGATCGCCGCCGTCGTCGTCCCGCGCACCGGGTAGTAGCGGGTCGAGACGCTCGTCTCGACCACGGCCGGCTGCCGCGGCGGCGCGGGCGGCGGGCTCGAGCAGGCGGTGAGGCCCGCGCCCGCGAGCAGTGCGAGCGCGGCGACTACGCTCCGCGCGCTCACACGCGGCGCTGCAGGGAAGTCGGTCACGACCGGCCAGGCGAGGTCGTCAGATTCCCGCCCTACTTCAGGGGCGGCGTGACTCCGGCGGGCAGCGGCACCTGCGCGACGTTCAGCGTCATCGACACCAGGCTGTAGTAGCCGACGGCACCGACGAGATCGACGACGCCGCGTTCGCCGAAGGTGTCCTTGACGCGCTGGAACGTCGGGTCCGAGACGCTGCCCGTCGCGAGCAGCTCCGAGACGAAGTCGTAGACGGTCTCCTCGTCCTTTGCCATGCTCGCGGGGCGCTGGTTCGCTGCGATGGCATCGGCGATGGCCGGGCTCAATCCCGCTTCGAGGGCGAGCCGGCGATGCGCGTAGAACTCGTACTGCGCGGTCCACTTACGACCGGCCATGATGATCGCCATCTCGTTCAGTCGCTGGGGGATGGAGGTCCCGAACCGCACGAAGGCGCCGACGCGCTGGACGAGATCGCAGAGCTCGGGGCTTCGCAGAAGCGCATTGAAGGGCCCGCGGAGGCCGGCGCCGCGTGGGCCTGACTGGATCGCGTCGGCCACGCGCTTCTGATCCGCGGTCATCGTCTCCGGCGTCAGCGTCGTGAATCTCGGCTCACTCATGGCGTTCCTCCCTGATGGTTTCGACCCGACCCTCGGGCCGCCGCGAAGCCCGGTCGCCTCGCGCCGGCAGAGTAGCACCTCTTTCGGGCCGGCGCGGACCGCCGGCGCAGACATGTTAGCGTTGACGCCCAGGGGAGGGTACGACCGTGGACGCTTCGGACCAGGAGCTGCAACAGTACCTTTTCGATCTTCAGGGCTATCTGGTGATCCACAACGTCCTGGCGGCGGCGGAGGTGGCCGAGCTGAATCGATTGATCGATGCGCAGCGGCTTCCCAGCCCCCGCGAAAAATCCGCTTTGGCTCCGCCGCCGGCGTGCACGGACCGGATCATGGCTTCCTCAACTGGGGGAGCCGTTCTGTCGCCTGCTGGATCATGAGGCGATCTTGCCAATTCTTCGCCTTCGGCTCGGGGACTGCTTTCGGCTGGACCGTCTCTACGGCATCCGCATGCACAAGGGGCAGACCATGGGGGCCATGCACGCGGACTACGGGGCTTCGGCGCGCAACTCCTTCACGAAGCCAGGAGAGCGCTTCCACTTTGCTCCTAACAGCATCTACGAGGGGTTCACGGTCGTGGCCTGGAATCTTACCGATTGCCGGACCGGCATACGGGGGACTCTGGTGCATTCCCGGCAGTCACAAGAGTCACTTCAAGCTGCCGCGCCAGATTCACGAGGCCCCGGAAAAGGCCTCCTGCGTGGTCATTCCGGACGTACCGGCGGGGTCGGTCGTACTGTTCTCCGAGGCGGTGATGCACGGAACCGCCCCATGGAGAAGCCGACCACGAGCGCCGGACTCTGCTCTACAAGTATTGCGTCTCCCAGATGGCGTGGTCGCGGGCGCGGGTCCTTCCGCCACCCGATGTTCCGCTCACCCCGCGACAGCAAGCGCTCCTCACCGAGCCGGCGGATCCACATACGTTCGTTCCGTCACTCTTCAGCGACGGACCCGGCGCGGAGCGGTAGAGGCGCCGCAAGGAACACGCTCAGGGCGCACGCGCGGATCGCGGCCATCGCCATCGCGAGCGCGTCGGCGCCGGACGCGCGTGGGCTGACGATGGGAAGCGCGAGTCCCGCGCGCCGGTATACGTCGATGCGCTCGCGACACGTCTCGGGTGTGCCCGCCAGAGCGACGGCGTCGATGAGGCTCATCCGGCACCTTCGTCGCCGCCGCGTCGCGGCCGCCGCGGTCAAACGCCTCCTTGATGTCGCGCACGGCGTCGCCGAAGCCCGCCTCCGCCAGCAGCCGGTTGTAACGCGGAAAGAAGCCGGCGTAGAGCCCGACCGCGGGACGCAGGGCATCACGAGCGGCGGCCGCGGTCTGCGCGACCGCGCACGGAATGAGCGACGCCACATCGATCGCCGTGGCGGCGCGGCCGGCCCGACGCGCGCCGATCGCGACGTGCTCTACGGCGCGCGCGATGGTGCCCGGCGTGGGCCACGTCAGCAGCACACCGTCCGCCAGCTCGCCCGCGATCTCCAGCATCCGAGGGAACAGCGCGGCAACGTAGATCGGGATCTGGGGCCGCCGCGGTCGGAACCAAAGATCGAACCGCTCGATCGTGATGACTTCTCCGCGATACGAGACGAGGCCGTTTTGCACGAGCGCGCGTACGATCGCGATGGTGTCGCGCAATCGAGCCGTCGGCTGCACGAACGGAATTCCATGCTCGGGCTCGACCTGCACGCGGTGGCTGCCGCCCAGCCCCAGGATGAAGCGGCCATCGGCGAGCTGATCCACGGTGGCCGCGGCCATGCCGATCGTCGGCGCGCTGCGCACGAACACGCTCGAGATGCTCGTGCCCAGGCGGATGCGCCGCGTGGCCACGGCACGCGCCGAGGACCGCGAATTGATCGCCGCCGTGGCCCTCCGCCACCCACGCCGATTCGTAGCCGAGGGTCTCGGCGAGCTTGACGCACTCGACGATGTCGGAAGGCGTCAAACCGCCGCTGAATGCGACTCCGATCCGCATGCCGGCCATCGGGCAAGCCTCCACCAGTGGACTCGAACAGCGGCGAGAGTCTAGTGGCGCTTTGACGCGGCTGCGCTAGCGCTTTGCCGGGCCGGTGCTCTTCAGCGAGCCCGATGTACACTGAGCGCCGGTCATGACACTTCAACACGACGGAATCGACCTCGACGACCTCTGGCAGGCCATCGAAGTCTGCTACGAGAAGAACTGGACCGACGGCCTCCCTGTCGTTCCTCCCACCGAGCGGTTGGTCGCACGGATGCTCGCCGCGGGGCCGTGGGCCGAAGACGAGGTGTTGCTTTCGAGCCCGCTCGCAACGTCAGTGTTACGGCCTACAAAGCGGCGGTCAACGCCGTCATGGCGGGATGCCGGCCGGAGTACTTTCCGTCGTCGGCGCGGCCTTGCGTGCCCTCGGCGATCCCACCTTCGAGCTGCACGGGCCAGCCACGAGCACCGGAGGCGCGGCCCTCATGGTCATCGTGAATGGCCCCGTTCGTGAGCGGCTCGGCATCCACAGCGGGGCGAACCTGCTCGGACCCGGCTTCCGGGCGAATGCGACGATCGGCCGCGCGCTCCGGCTGGTATTGCTCAACTGTCTCGGATGTCAGCCCGGTGTGCTGGACAAGTCCACGCAGGGCTGGCCAGGCAAATACTCGCTGTGCTTCGCCGAAGACGAGGAGTCCAGCCCCTGGGAGCCACTGTCCGTGGCGCGCGGATTCGAGCCCGGCCGGTCGACGGTTACTGTGTTCGCCGCGGAGTCCGGCCACAACGTTCTCGCCCACGGCACTGCGTCGCCCGAGCGACTGCTGGCCCTGTTCGCCGACGCCATGGCCGGTCTCGGGAGCCTGAGCCCCGGCCGCTCTGTCATCGTGCTGGCGCCCGAGCACGCCGAGCATCTGAAGCGGGCGCGATGGAGCCGCGCTCGCACGCAGGCCTGGCTCTACGAGCACGCCTGGCGGTCCCTTGCCGATCTCAAGCGCACGGGAAGGTAGAGCCGGCGTTCTTCACCAATCCCCGGCTGCTCGAGTGGCTCTACCGTCACGCCGATGGCGGGGTGCCCAACTTGCCGTCGGACGCGGACACGCTTGCCGGTGTCGGCCCCCAGGACGAGGCTGTGCGCGTGCATCGCGGCCTCGGGCCCGAGGACATTCTGCTCTGTGTCGGGGGCGGGCAAGCCGGAGGTCATTCCGCCTTCTTTCCGTCGTGGAGCCGAGGTCGATCTGTGCCGTTCGTCACCAAGGAGATACCTTCATGATGCGCATCCTCGATCCGACGATCCGAGTGACCGGCATCTCTGCGGCCGCGCAGCTCGCGCCTCGGCCATCGCGTCTCGCCGGTCTCACAGTCGGCTTGCTCGCGAACGGCAAGTCCAATGGCATGGTGCTCCTCGATCGCATCGCCGAGCTGCTGCGCGAACGCCGGGGCATCGGTGAAGTCGTGCGGCTGGCCAAGGCGAACGCCAGCGTGCCCCTCACCGAGGAGCAGGCAGAGCCGTTGGTCAAGCAGTGCGCCGTCGTGATCACGGCGATCGGCGACTGAGGTCGTGCTCGTCGAGCAGTGTGCTCGACGCCATCTTCTTCGAGAAGCGAGGCATCCCGGCATCGGTGATCATCACCGAGCCGTTCGTGCCGACCGCCGTCGGGATCGCCGAGCTCGCGGGCATGCCCGGCTATCCGCACGCGGTCATCCCCCATCCGGTCGGCAGCTTGAGCACTGCGGAGGTCCGTCAGCGTGCCGACGCCGCCGCTGCGGCGGTCGAGGCGCTGCTGCTCAGAGCTGAAGCCGGCTGAGCGTCAGGCAGGCGGGAGATCGTCCATGAGTGTGCGGCTCGAATCGGTGACGTTCACGAGCGGGGACGGGGAGACGCGCGTCCCGTCGTACCTGGCCACTCCGGATCGCCACGGGCCCCATCCGGTCGTGTTGATCCTCCGGGGAGTGGCTGGACCGGACGATGGGTACACGGAGATTGCCCGCCGACTCGCCGAGTGGGGCTACGTCGCCCTGGTACACGGCTGGAAGGTTCGCGGGACCGACCCGACGGACGAACCCGTGTACGCCGATCTGCAGGGAGCGATGACCTTCCTGCGGATCGGTCGGCCAGGCTGATCTCAAGAAGCTGGCCGTCTTCGGCTTCTGCCGCGGTGGGGTGCACGCGCTCATGGCGGCGCGAGCGCACGCGGAGATCCGCGTGATCGTCGTCTTCCACGGCTTCGCCTTCCGGCCGGCGGGCGCTCAGCCAGGCGCCGAGCCGTACGACCTCGCGGAGGGCGTGAACGTCCCCATGCTGGTCCTGCACGGTACGGAGGACGAGCAGGCGCCCATTGCGGACATGCGTCGGATGGAGGCGCGGATGCGGGCCCTCGGCAAGGTCTGCACGTTCACGTTCTACGACGGCGCCCGCCACGGCTTCGCCGTGCGCACCCACCCCGGCTACGCCGAGGATGCGGCGAAGCAGAGCTTCGACGAGGCCAAGCGCTTCCTGGCGACACACTTGCGCCGTCTCTGGATAGGAGTGAGGCACGAATGGCGACCAACCGACGGCAGCAGATCCAGCTGAGCCCCGACGAGCAGGCCGCGTTCTTCCGTGAACGCAAGAAGGCCGCCCTCGCCACCATCGACAAGGACGGTTTCCCTCATGTCGTGGCCATGAACTACTTCGCGAGGGACGGCGCGTTCTACATGACGTCGTACGGGAAGGCGCAGAAGGTCGTCAACATTCGCCGCAATCCTAAGGTGGCGCTGATGATCGAGGCCGGCGACGAGTACGCCGAGCTGCGGGGCGTGATGATCCGAGGGCGTTGCGAGATCCTCGAGGACGAAGCCAGCGTCAGGAAGGCGTTCGAGGCGCGGGCGGGGGCGCAAGCGAATGCGTCGCCGGTCCAGCCGGGAGCGGTGGCCAGCGCGCCGAAGCGCGTGGTGCTCAAGATCGTCCCGGAGAAGGTGGTGAGCTGGGACCACCGCAAGCTCGCCGGACGATACTGAGCCGAGCGCGTCGGCGGGCATCCGTGGATAATCACTTCCCATGAGCCCGATGCCCTTCGACCAGGATGTCGCCGAGTTGCTGCTTCGCTACGCGAAGCTCATCGTCGCGCGCGGTTACGTCCACAACTCGCTGGGGAATCTTGCCATCCGCGTGGCCCACCCCGACTTTCCCACGGCGTGGCCTACACCAAGCATGCCGAGGTGTCGCTGGAGGAGATGACGCTCGACCACGTCGTCATCACCGACATCCCGACCTCGCGGCTTTTGCACGGCACCATGCCGACGAGCGTCGGTCATAACCTGAACCGCGAGATCCTGCGCCTGCGGCCCGACGTCGGCGCGGTCATCCACGTCCATCACGACGAGACCATCGCACTCTTCGCCTCCGGCGCCGCCAAGGAGCTGCGGGTGCTCTCGCTCGAGTTCCCGTACGTCATGGCCAAGCCGCCGTACCTCGTGCCCTCGCACCTCGACGTGGAGCAGGACGTGGGGCCGATCAAGGACTTCATCGAGCACACGAACAGCCTGGTCATGGAGAACCACGGCGTGACCACGCTCGGCCGGACGGTGTCGGAGGCGTATCACCGCCTGAACACGCTGACCTCCGAGGTGCGCCGAAACATCGAGGCGCTTCGGCTCGCCCTACTCGCGCGCACCGAGGTCCACTTCCTGGCGCCCGACGCCGTGGAATGGATGTACCGCCACGCGGAGAGCGTCATCTATCCATCGCGCGACGCCACGCGGCGGCCGGCCGGCGGGGACCGGCTGGCCTGAGCCGCGCACCAGGGGAGAGGACGATGAAGGTCGGCATCTTCGTCACCAACCAGAACCCGCTCGGTACCGACATGGTGTCCGCGCTCGACGAGCAATTCGCGATGACGCGCCTGGCGCGCGATCGCGGCTGGGACGCGGTCGGCACCGGCCAGCACTACCTGAGCGAAGGCATGAGCCAGCTCCAGCTCATTCCCTTCCTCGCGCGCCTGGCGGCCGAGGCGGGCGAGATGACCGGCGTGGCCGGCGTGCTGCTCATCAATCTGCACAACCCGGTCGAGGTGGCCGAGTGCATCGCCTCACTCGACGTCATCTGGCGCGGCAACTTCGTCTTCGGCGTGGGGCTGGGCTATCGCGAGGTCGAGTTCGATGCGTTCAAGGTGCCGAAGGGGCAGCGCCTGCGGCGGTTCGAGGAGTGCCTGGAGATCGTCAAGCGCCTCTGGACCGAGGACAAAGGTCAGCGTCGAGGACCGACGTCTGCACGCTCGCGAACGTGACCTTGACGTGCCGACCCGTCCAGAAGCCACATCCGCCGATCTGGTTCGCGGCCACAGCAACGACGCCGCGGTGCGCCGGGCCGCTCGCCTCGGCGACGCGTGGTTCGTGAACCCGCACGCGACCATGGCCAGCATCACGCGCCAGATGGGCCTGTACCGCGAAGAGCTCGCGCGCCTGGGAAAGCCGCTGCCGCGCGTGCGGCCGCTCATCAAGGAGATCTACTGCGCGAAGGACCGGCGGACGGCCCTGGAGCTGGCCGGGCCATATCTCGGTGCGAAGTACCGCGCGTACGCGTCGTGGGGCCAGGACGCGGTGCTGCCCGACGGCGACACGCTTCCGCCAGCCGTTCGAGGCGCTCCTCCGCGACCGCTTCGTGCTGGGCAGCCCGGAGGAATGCTACGAGCAGCTCCGCCCGTGCTGGGAAGCGGCCAGGCGCGAACTTCCTCTTCTTCCGCACGCACTGGCTCGGCATGCCGCTGGCCCACGCGCTGGCCAGCATGCGGCTCATGAGCGACGAGCTGCTGCCGGCGCTACGGCAGGTGAAGGGCTGAACGTACGGGGATCAACCGCCCGCATCGGCTAGACTGACGCCAGGAGGCGCGCCCATGAGCGAAAGCGTGGCGATCCAAATCATCAGCCAATGGAAGCCGTCCACATCGACGACGACCGGCCGGTGGAGACGCTGCGCTGGCCGGGCCAGCTGAGCAAGATGCTCTTCCATCCGCGGCCCGAGCGCACGACCGAGCCCAATGCGCGGCCTCGTGCGTTACGAGCCCAGCTCGCATCATCCGCTGCACAAACACGACTTCGCGCAGGTCTGGTACATCCTCGAAGGCCAGTTCCAGATCGGCGAGGGCACGTACGGCCCGGCACGATGCTGTTCTATCCGGACCCGCACTGGGAGGCGCCACTGTCGACGTCGACCGGCGGGCTCATGCTCTTCGTGCAATACCAGGGGCCGAGCGACAGGAGGCCAGCCGATCTACGACGGCCGCTTCAACATGACGGCGCGCAAGGCCGTCGCCGAGGAGAATCTCGAGCGCTGAGCGGGACTCGGACTATCTGTCGACCTGGCTGCGCCGCGCCGAGCGGCGAGCGCCGCGCGTATCTCGAGCAGATCGACAACCGCAGCCCGTTCTGGTTAGGCGCCCCGGACCCTGAGGTCGAAACTCGCGCGTTGCGCAGGGCGTGGCTTCAGCGCGGTAGACCGCGTCGATCACGCGAGTGCGTCAGCTCCTGGACCGGCCGGACCTCGATCACCGCGACGCGCGCCGGCGGGAACCTCGCGGCGACCGCGCAGGCCTCGTCCATGTCCTTGGCCTCGATGACGAAGAATCCACCCAGCTGCTCCTTTGTCTCGGCAAAGGGGCCGGCGGTGGTGGAGGCCTTGCCGGCGCGGACGCGGATGGTCCGGGCCGTCCGGGCCCGCTGCAGAGCGTCCGAGGCGATGTAGTGGCCGCTCTGTCGGATCTCCTCGGCGTACTCGATCGCGGAGTCGACCAGAGCCTGCATCTCCTTCTCGGGCATCGCGTCCAGCACCTTCTCGTCGTGGTAGATCGTGAACATGAACTTCATCGTGTTCTCCTCACCGGCGAAGCTCCTGGTCGATGGCATCTCGATGCTGCTCGACCAGGATATACCCGGCAGATCGATTACCGAGTGCTACGGGGCGAGGCCGTGCGCGCTCGCAGCGCTCGCGATGCGCCGATAGGGATCGGAGCCCAGCTCGGCCGTGAGGGCGTCCAGGGACTCGAGCGCGCTCTCGATCGCGGTGCGGTCGGAGGCGGGCTCCGAAGCCAGGAGGCGAACCCACGCCAGCGCGACATCGAAGGCGCCAAGCCGCCAGCCTCGCCCCCGGTCGGACGAGCTCACGCGCCTCGGAGAGGAGCGCGCGAGGCTCCGACGCGGTCGCCGGCGGCCAGCTTCGCGTCCGCGAGCGTCGCGAGGATGCGCGGCTCGTACCACAGCGCGGTGCGTCGATCGCGAGCGAGCACGAGCGCCCGCTCGAGCACGACTCGTGGCCGCGGTGAAGTCGCCGTCCGCGAGCTCCGCAGCGCCGAGAAACGCCGCGGCCTCCACCCGAGAGAACACGCTGCCGCGCTCTTCCGCGAGCTCGACGGCGCGGCGGCCGTGGGCGAGCGCGCCAGGCAGATCGCTCCGCAGGCGCAACACCTCGCACAGGAATGCGTGCGTTCCGTAGAGGGCCTGGAGTGCAGGCTCGCTCTCCTCGGCGAGGAGTGCTTGCAGGGCCGCCTCAGCCTCGGCCGAGCGCCCGAGGTGTGCGCTCGCCAGCGCCCACCACACGCGACACAAGCCGGGTGCGGTGGAACGCTCGACCGCCTCCGCAGTCCGGCAACCCGCGCGACCTCGGTCAGAGCACGCTCGGCGGTCGCACGGGCGGGAGCGAGGCGGCCGACCGCAAGCTGTGCGTGGGCCAGCACTGAGCGCATCTCGAACTCGAACATTGCGTCGGATCCTTCGGCGAGCTGCTGTCGCGCGCTCCGCGCACGCGAGGTACTGCCCACGTCGCCCGCGAGCCCGCACAGCCGTCCGTAGGACGTGAGCAGGAACGCGTGGCCTGGCCTTGTCTTCAAGTCGCTCGGCGACCGCGCGCGCCTCGTCGAAGAGGTCCCGTGCCTCCACGCTCCTCGATGCCGGCGATGCGGCCGATCTCGAGCAGCGCGATGCGCGAGGTGAGCTCGAGCGTCAGGGTCTCGCGCGACTCCGGAACGGCGGCGAGGAGCGTGGTGACCCGACGGCAGTGTCTCACCCCATCCGCCGGGTCACTGCGTGCGACGCGTCGGCCCGCCTGCTCGTGCCAGCGTGCGCGCCTCGAGGCGCTCGCCGGCCTCATCGAAGTGATGGGCGAGGAGCGCGGCGTGCGTAGCGGCCGCATCGGTCCGTGGATCGTGAGCAAGGCTCGCGCGATGGCCGCGTGGGTTCCGCGGCGGCGATCCAGAAGCTGGGTGCGGTAGGCGACCTCCTGCGCGAGCGGATGCCGGAAGGCGTGCTCACCCGGAGACTCGGCGGGACCGAGCAGCTCGGCGGTCGAAAGGCGCTCGAGCGACGCGGCGAGCTCCGGGCGCGGGCAGATCGACCACGGCGCGCAGCAGCTCGATTGGTACGTCTCGCCCGACCACGGCCGCGGCCTGGAGCACGTCGCTTGTCGCGGTCCGCGAGTCGATCGATGCGCGACGCGAGGACGGCCTGAACGGTCTCGGGCAGCGTGATCTCCTCGATCGGGGCGGCCAGCCCGTAGGCGCCGCGCTCACCACGCATGCACGCCGCGCTCGACGAGCGAGCGAATCATCTCCTCGACGAAGAGCGGGTTGCCGCGGGCCCGGGCCTCGATCCGCGCGCGCAGGGCGCGAGCGCGTCGTCGGATCCGAGCCAGTCGTCGAGCAACGTCCGGCGTGTCCTGGGACGGGAGGGGCGCCAGCGAGAGACCCTCGACCCGTGAGGACCACGCGGGCCGATACTCGGGCCGCGTGGTCGCGAGCAGCAGGATCCTGCTGCCGGCTGACTCCGGGGCCAGGAGATGCTCGATGAGCATCTCCAGCGCCGCTTCGCTCGCCGGGTCGAGCCAGTGCAGGTCCTCGACCCAGAGGAACGTGAGCTCGCGCCGAGCGCGAGCCCGGATCAGATCGAGCAGTGAGCGGAAGAGACGAGTGCGGCGCGATTCAGGATCGAGTCCTGAAGGAGCGTGGACGTGATCGGACACGGCGAGAAGGTCGAGCCAGAAATCCAGGGCGATCGGGTCGGGCTGCGCGTTCTCGAGACCGCGTCTGCACGGCGTCCCGGACGTCCGAAGGCGATGCGCCGTCGCCGACACCGAAGAGACTGCGCGCAAGCGCGACGATCACGTGAAAGGGAAGCATGCGCCCGTGGGAGAGCGCGCGGGCATAGTGAAGCGCCACGCCGCCGGCGCGCTCGACGAGCTCGTGACAGAGGCGGCTCTTTCCCGCGCCCGGCTCCGCGGTGATCAGGACGACGTGTCGGTCGACCTGACTGCGCCTCGCCGAGAGCCCGCTCGAGCAGCGCGAGCTCGCGCTCGCGGCCGACGAAGCGCGAGAAGCCGCGCGCCCGGGAGCTCTCGAGGCGGCTCCGGATCTGGCCCGGACCCCTCAGCTCGAACACGCGCACGGGAACGCTTGCGCCCTTGAGGCTGCTGTTCCCCACGGTCGAGGAAGTCGAAGAAGCCCGCCGCGAGGCGCGCGGTCTGCTCGGTCACGGTGACGCCGCCTGGTGGCGCCAGCTGCTGCACCCGGGCGGCGAGCCCGACGACGTGCCCCTGCGCGGTGTAGTCCATGCGCAGGTCGTCGCCGATCCGTCCCACGACGACCTCGCCGGAGTTCAGGCCCATCCGCACCGCGAACTCGAGGCCCGCTCTCGCGCCGCACGTCTTCGGCGAGCGCACCGAGCTCGCGCGCCAGATCGAGCGCGGCCGCGCAGGCGCGCTGGGCGTGGTCTTCGTGGGCGATCGGGGCGCCGAAGAGCGCCATGATGCCATCGCCGGTGTACTGGTTGATGGTTCCCTCGTATCGGTGCACGCCGTCCGCGAGGATCCGGAACAGGCGATCGAGCAGGCGATGCCATTCCTCGGGATCGACGCGCTCCGCGAGCTCCATCGAGCGCACGACGTCGGCGAAGAGCACGGTGACCAGCTTGCGCTCGCCCCGGAGCGCGCTCTGCGGAGGCCAGAATCTTCTCGACGAGATGCCGCGGCGTGTAGGAGCGGGGCTCGCGGGTGATCGTCGGCGCCGCGAGGGGCGCGCCACAATCGTTGCAGAACCTCGCGCCGGCGGGGTTCTCGTGTCCGCAAGATGGGCAGCTCACTGGGCCCTCGCCCAATCTTAGCCTCATCCGCGTGTAGGACCTCCTGAGGATGACCTTCTTGACAACCCGTGCCCGGCGGGCGCAGGCTCGCCCACATACCTCGGTCCGGTGGTCACGGGAGGCGGTCAAATGACTCCTGGATCCGGTCAGCGGACAACTCTTCGTAGACCTTCTCGGCGACGCCGATCGCCCTCAGCGGCGCGTCGCTTTCTCAGGCGTGGCTCTCCGACGCAATCCTCCGCGAGGCCCCACTGCGTGATGTCGCAGATTACGCCGAGGGCTCGCGTCGCTGTCTGGCGAGGCTCGCCGGTGACGATCAGAAGTGGCGAGGCGAGGTCCCGACGCCGGAGCTTCGTGACACCGTGCTACGGCTTGTGAGAACGGAGCTGTCCCGTGTCCGGCCGGACGTGCCTGCGGAGGACCATCTCTGGATCGTGCCCCCGATGCGCCAGAGCGTCGTAAGCGATCGCCCGAGTGGAGGCCCCAAGACATGAGGTGTCCTGGATTCAAGGCACGTCGTCTGTTCGACCTCCCTGGCCGTGGCTCTGACTCTGACCGCTGCCATGTCGGCGACCATGTCCTTGTCGTCATCGGCCGGCGCCGCGGTCAGGGGCAAGATCGTCCTCGCGTGGCATGCCGGCATCGCATCCCGCTGGCTGGATCCCCAGGAGCACGACGGCACCGCCACTCCAGACAACTTCCTCACCGCGATGCACGACGCGCTCATCAAGAATCAGGGCGCCGAGCTCTACAACCATCCCGCTCTGGCCGAGCACTTCACGGATCGCCGCGGATTCCAAGAGCGCCACGTTCACGCTGCGGAAGGGGATCAAGTTCCACAACGGCGAGCCGGTCACTCCGCAAGATGTCAAGTTCAGCTATGAGAACTACCGGGGTGCCAAGGCCGACGTCTTCAAACGGAAGACTGAACGCGTCGAGATCGTGGACGACCGCACGATCCGCTTCCTCTTCAAAGAGCCCTTCCTCGATTTTGCCTTCCTCTTCGGCACCGCGAATGTCGCCGGGGCCGGCTGGGTGGTTCCTGAGAAGTACTACAAGCAGGTGGGCGCGGACGCCTTCAAGCAGAAACCAATCGGAGCTGGTCCCTACAATCTCGTCCGCCAGGAGCCGGGCGTGAAGATCGAGATGGAGGCCTTCGAGGGCTACTACCGTCCGGTGAACGTGAAGCAGCTGGTGATGATCTCGGTGCCGGAGGCGGCCACCCGGGTCGCCATGCTGGAGCGCGGCGAGGCCGATATCATCTACTTCGTTCCGGGCGAGCTGATCAACAAGGTCAGAGCTTCCGGGCGTCATGTTGGCGCCCGTGCTCTCCGGATCCTGGTGGATGGAGTTCCCCGGCTTCAGGATCCAAAGAATCCCTTCCGCGATAAGCGAGTGCGCGAAGCTGATGAGCCTGGCCATCGACCGGCGGGCCATCAACCAGGCGGAGGCCGGGGGGCTCGGGCAAGCCGACGAGCAACTGGATCAACGACGACGTGCAGTACGCGATCGAGTGGCCCGAGTTCGCGCGCAACGTCGAGCGAGCGAAGCAGCTGATGCGCGACGCGGGATTTCCTAATGGTTCGACGTGGACTGGCTGACGCCCGTGCCCCCATTCTATTCCCGCGGCGAGCGGATCATCGCGCAACTTCGCGACATCGGCATCCGGGCTAGGCTGCAGTCCATGGAGCGCGGCATCTTCTTGCAGCGGCTGCAGGGCGGGCTCAAGGACTGGCCCGGGATCCAGATCATCTTTCAGGCCACCAGAATCGCCGGGAGCTGGTCATTCTGGTACGAAGCCTTCTTCAAGTGCGGCGGCTTCAGCTCTCGTGACCGCATCTGCGTGACGGACCTCGACGGGAAGTTCGACCAGTACGAGCGGTCGATCAACCCGGCGGAGCGAAAGAAACTGGCCGAGGAGATCCAGCGCGGGATCCTCGAGAATTACTACCTGGTACCCGTGTTCCGCCACGCGTTCATCAACGCGATCGGCCCTCGGGTCGCGGCGCAGAAATGGCAGGACGTCTTTCCGACCATCACCACCGGATACGCCTATCCTTGGGAGGACTTGAAAGTGAAGGACCGATAGCTTCACCGCCGTGGCCGCCGAAACGGGTCATCTAGGTTCAGTGTCGCCATTCTCTCCCGGAGACGCGAGATGACGACCTAATACCGCGTGACCTCAGAAACGCTCCAGCATGTAGGTGGGCGAATGTCGCGGCGCCCCCGTAACCACGGAAAACCCCGAGATCGTGACGAGTCTCGGGGCTTTTCGTCTCCGCCACTGAAGCGGCGCCGGGCTACCCGGGAATCTCAGCTTCGATGAGTTGCGCAAGAAGGGTGAGCGATTCTTGCCAGCCGAGATAGCAAGCCTCGGGCGGGATGGCCTCGGGATCCCTTCCTGCACGATGTTCAACTCGGTCCCGCACGGACACCTTCTTCAAGGATACCGTCGTCTGCATTTCGCCGGGCAGGTTCGGGTCGTCGAACTTGTCCGTGTGGCGAATGCGTTCGTGGGGCACCAGTTCGAGATACTCCCGCCGAAGGAGTGGCTGTGGCCGGTGGTGAAATTCGTGAACGACATCTTGTAGGTGCCGCCGACTTTGGCATCCAGATGGTGGACCTTGCCCGTGAAGCCGTTCGGCGGAAGCCATTTGGCCATTGCGTCGGCGTCGAGGAACGCCCGATAGATCTTCTCGGGCGTCGCACGGAGCACACGGTGAAGCCGGACGGCGTTTGTCGGCATATGGCTTCTCCTTTCGACCGTTGTTGACAGATCGGCGGCTCGACTTGCGCTCGAGCAGGTCGCTTTCGCCAGCGTCTTCCAGGTCATTTCTCACGACCGCCGCCTTGTCCTTGGCGTGGTGCCCATCGGACATCCCGGGCTGGCGGATCAGAGTCGTACGAACTCGCTGCCTTCTGTTTTGCCACGACCCGCACGGGGTTGTGGATGGTCACCACGGCACGAACCTCACCCTGACCTTGCCGAACGGGGCGTCCGCGATCCCACTCATCGCCGTCCCTCCTGACCTCGGAGCGGGCCAGCCCTGCTGCCCAACGCGGCCAAGCTTCCTCGGGTCGAGGCGAACTCGTGGAGACGTCGGCCGGGGAGCGGTCGTGCATGGGACTACCTCTCGAAGAACCTCGATCAGGCGCGCGGTCAGCTCGAGGATAGCGGGTAGGCTTCTGCGTCATGACGGCTTCGCCAAGATAGTCCCGTGCCCACCGGGCAGGATCAGCAGGCGTGCGCCGGAGATCAGGCGAGCTCAGCTCGACGGCGTGTTCGTGTTTCACGATGTCTTGATCACCAAGCACGATCAACGTCGGCGCGCGGACGGACCGAACCGCAGTCATCCGGTACGTCCTGAAGCTCCGCATCCTTGCGGCGTCCTTGTCGTGCATGGTCTTGCAGCTGCTGAACGTCAGGGTTCACCCGAAGGAAATGCGTCTTTGAGCGGCTGCGGCATGTTCGAGAAGTCCGCCTGCTTCATGAACTCCCACAGCTGCGGTTGAGCACCGGCTCTCTTGGTTATCGATGAAGCAAAGACCATCTTTCGCACGAGCAGCGGGTGCCGTATGGCGACCTGCAGGGCGACGCTCGCGCCGTTGCTGAACCCGAAGACGTCCGCCTTGTCGACCTTCAGGTACCGAAGAAGGGCCGCGACATCGTCCGCGGAGGACTCGAACGCGACGGGAGCATCGCGATCGGTCGTGCGGCCGTGCGCTTGCTCCTCCAGCGCGATGACCCTGCGGGCAGCCGGCGAAGACCGGCAGCACTCTGCTGAACGTGACCTCAATGGTGGACCCACCGCCGTGAAGCAGGACGAGCGGAACGCCGTCTTGCGACCGTGCACTTCGTAGTACATGTTGATGCCGTTGACCGGGGCACGGCCGCTTCTCGAGCGGCTTGGATTCAAGAGTCGACACGGTATCCCGCTCCCGAGCTTACCTGCTCACTCATTTGCCTCATCCGTCCAGCACGCCAGATCGACAACTTGATCTTTCGAACGGGAAGACCCGGAATCGACACGCGGACTCACGCGCTCTCCCGGGAGACTCAAGGAAGGATGATCACGCGTTGGCCAGCATGCGACCAGCAGGCGACGGGCTGCTTTGGCGGCCCTGCGGCAGTGAAGGGCTGAGAGCCTGACGTCAGCAGGTCGGAGGTATCCGCGCCCACCAACGACAGTCAATCAGGGACGCGCACAGTGAAATCGGTCAGTTCTTCCGGGCGTGGACGGGTATGAGGTCGGTAGACGGATACGGCAAGAGCACGGGAAGTTCATCAGGCTCGTGGCCGTCGGCCGCCAAGAGGAAGCAAGCGCTAGGCTCGCATACTTAACCCGGAATCAGGTAATCACCTGATGCGGATTATAGGTAAAGACACTATACTTTGCCTGTTCAGCGACGCGGATGTGACTTTGTGTAAGTGGTCTAGGGAATAGATGGACGAAATGCTTGCTCTCGCGAGAAGGTCCGCAAACGATCCAGAATGGGAAGCTGCCGACGCAGAAGTCCTCTCCGCGTCATGGGTGGTCCCGGGTGCGGTGAGGCGTGTGCGCTCTGTGGCGAAGCACTGCGGCGGAATCAGATGGAGGTTGAGCCTGGAGTTCAGGAGCGACGGCGAAATTCCCGAATTGCACAAATACCATCTTCCACCCGAGATGCTTCGCGGCGTGGGAGTGCGGAGCGCACCAAGGATAGAGAGACCGGACAGGAGCGACTGCCGGGTCTTCGGGAACTAGCCTCTTCCTCGAACTCGACGGGCGGGAACTTAATCACGAAAGGCCGGGACTTTCTCCCGCGTACGCTCCTTGTCCAGCTGTCCAGCGGCCTCGATGGGCTCGAGCGGCCAGCCGAGGGCCTTGGCCGAGCTGCAGGGTCACCTCCCCGCGCCGTAGAGGAAGATGATGGACGAGTAGTAGACCCACATCAGGATGACGATCATGGAGCCAGCGGCGCGACCCGCAGACGGACGCGATCCGGAGCCCTGCCCCAGGTACGCATTGCCGATCGGCTCCTTGCCGACCGTCGAGCGAGGCGCTGGAAGCCGTCACGGCGCCGCCGAACGAGACGACACGCCAACCGATGCGCACGTCCGGCAGGATCTTGAAGGCGGCGCCGAAGAGGGAACGTCGGTCACGGCGAACGAGACGCACGCCGTTGAGGATCTGCGCCAAGCGAGTTCCATGCCCGGCGACGAGCGCCTGCGCTCCCACCGCGGCACGGGCGGCGACGAGCCGCTGACGGATCGACAGAGAGAAGGCGAGCAAGAGGAAGGCGATTACGAGCATCATCGCGAGCGAGACGACCCTGTACCCAGATCGAGTCAGCACGAGCGTGCTCCATAGCGCCACTCGGACTTGATCTGCACACCCCAAGCGCTGTTGAGCGCGGCCTTGAGCTGCACAGACACTGCGCCGGTCGCGCCGAAGATGAGCGTTGCCGATGCACGACGACCGCCGCCGGGCCGCGGGCGCCCTTGGAGGCGCGTGAGATGACGCCGGCGATGAACTGGGCGCTGTCCGAACCCATGAGTGATTCCGAACTTCGGTTTGGATCTCGGCTTGGGTGCTGTGCCTGCCAGCAATACGTAACTG
>ERZ1370068.8671-contig-7506_pt1 | contig 33144 bp, 39 predicted proteins | sample MGYA00561227_ERZ1370068 | MGnify/ENA primary metagenome ERZ1370068 (study PRJEB38410, sample SAMEA6850437) | metagenome | study: Metagenomic assessment of the ecological functions of the soil: analysis of the soil microbiota associated with the...
CAGTTACGTATTGCTCGAATCAGCGCATATCGATGTCGTCGATCTCCTGGATCGATCGCATACGGCTTCGTGTCGCCGTTGCCCCGGCCCCGCGATCGTAGGTGAAGACGGTGAAAGCGATCCGCCAGCAGCGCGGCCACGGGCCCGCTGGGTCCCGAGGCGGTAGCAGAGCGCGCCGTCCACGATGACGAGCGCCGGGCCGGTTCGATCGGTCGAACGCGATCGGTGTGCCGTCTTTCGATCGATGGTGTGCGCCGGTCGCTCCGCTGATGTGCTCAGTCGTTTCCCCGGCAGGCGACATCCTGGCCTGAACAGCCGCCGGATCTCGCGCCGACGTCTCTCGTCCGCGCGGGGCCACCCTGACCCACGCTACTGCTTCTTCCCGGATTTGGCCTGATCATCGTGAAACCCGCGATGAGCTCCTTCGTTTCGGCGAACGGTCGCGTACCGTCGCCTTGCCGCCGCAATCTTCACGCGCACCCCTCTTCGAGCTGGGCTGCAGCCCCGTGCCGTCGAGCACGATACCGGCTTTCGCGCCGTCCTCGTGATATTTCGTCATCGCGTCGAGAGTGCCTTGCTCTGGGCGGCCGCCGGCCTCGCGGACTTGTCCGCCCGGCGTATGACCATGAATCGCATCTCGTGTCTCCTCTACGTGTTGGTGCGCTTGCGAAACTCGCGGCCTGCGTCCATGACGGCACGCCCCTGTCGCTCTTGGATCACCGGTCTTGAAGTCCGCGGCATCGAAGACCTGCCGGATCTCGACTCGGCCGGGCAGCGGAGGAACCACCGATGGCCTCCTGTTTGGACTCGCCTGATCATCCAGAAGCTTCGGGTATCGAGCCCTTGTCTCGGCGTAGCGCTGTCGATCAGTCCGCTCTGCCGGCGCGATCTTGATCCGTGCGTCTCGGAGCCTCGACTGGAGTCGGCGCATGACGTTTGGCTTCGGAGTTGTCGCTCTCATCCATGATCGTTACTGGATGCCTGCCCTCCGAGTTGCATCGCCTGACTCGCACCACCACGTCGTTCGCTCCTCAGGCGGTCGCTCAGGCTCTGAGGTTAATGGTGCCTGGAACTGAGTGGCGTAGACTTACAGTATGGGAAAGCGCAGGCGCAGGCGTGATGGCAGAGGCTATAGCGGAGCAAAGGGCCTCACCCTGCCCGGCCCAGGATGTGATCAGTGGACTGACAGCCGGTGTCAGTTCACAGACACATGCCCGCAGCTGAGAGATGGGCGCTGCCGAGCAATGACTATGGGGAAGGCTGAGTCTTCCTGCTCCCAGCCTTGTAGTTCAGCCAGATTTGGCGGAGACGCGAGGTCGTGCTGGGCTTGAGGAAGCTGAGGATTGGCTGAACCGGTGCTGGCTGAGTGAGGTCTCGTGGCAGCCCGCGTTGTCAAGTGATGCGTCTATGTCCATGTCGAGGGAGGAGTGGCCAAAGATCTGGCTGGGATCAGGCAGTGCCTGGCTGCCCCTGACAGCTGGGCGGGTGGCTGAGCGCAGTTCTGCCCGGAGAAGAGATCAGCCGCCAAACAATTCACGCCGGTGGTTGTCGATCCGAAACGCCGTGACGTCTCGGCCCAGATGGTGAGCGCATGCGTGGCTGTGACGCCTGATCTCGCGGCGGTGGTGCCGGCGTGCTCTCGATACGCCGCCACGATACCGGTCAAATGCCTGAGAGTGCCGCCGACGCCGATCGCCGCCACTGTGCGCGACGGGAGGGGAATCGAGATTTCCAGATGCGCCAGATCGGGTGGCACATGAAAGGCGCAAAGGGTTCGGCGGGATCGAGCCGTCTGCGATCAACGCGCCTCGGCCTGAGCCGACGAGACGGAAGTGAGTTCGTCATCATCTGGCCTGTTGACGCCAGTCTGACGGTAACTTACAGCCACAAAGAGAAGCGACACGAGAGCGAGCACGCTCGCAGTTGGTGGTCAGCAGATTTTCGCGTAGTTGTTCCGAGATGGGCGTGGTTGATGGTGCCGCGACATCGCCGCGTCGATGGATATAATCCTGCATGCGCCCAGCGCTCGTTGCGCATTAGCTGCTGCACGGTGCGTTGAACGCGACGCTGCAGGTCGTGCCGTAATATATTTCGTTGGCAGTCGAGGATGCAGTAGCCACTTGGTGTCGGCGCGGGGAATGCCGGCGACGTGGCCTAGCTCCGTTAACCGCCCAGGCCAGGAACACGCGCGCAACATTGATTCGCGGGTCGAGGCGTCGAGCGCTCGGCGTCCACGGCGGGTGATTTGGCGGCTGGGCGTTCCAGCAGGAACGATGCCACGTGCCATTATTTAACGAGAGGTCGGAACAGTCACACCTGGCGGCGAGCGAGTCGCGGGCTTGTCGAAAACGCGATGACGGCGAGGCGTCATGGCAGACTCGACGAATCGCCAGCGATACGCACAGCCAGAGCGGGGATCAAATGGGCCACATGGTCACGCAGCCAGTCGGGCGGTCGACGATCGCCTTCCCGAGATTGCGGCCTTTCCGAGCTGGCGCCGGTCGATCTAAGACCGCTCTTCCTTTGACCAGACCAGCGACTGCCGGAAGACGATGACGAGAACTGGGCAGTCGTAACGGCAGCGACAGGTGATCGACTTCACAGCCGCCAGGACAGATGATGAAGACACATGATTAAGGTCGTGCCCAAGCTTCAAAGATTGAGGCTTCGATGACAGCTCCGGAGAGGCAGGCTGCAGACTCCCACTGACTTGGCAAAGCAGGCTGGTATGACGGCAGCCGGCAGAGGTCGGATGGCGCTGACTGACGCCACGACGCTGAAGGAGCTGAACAGCGAGTGTTTTTATCTTCCGCTGGAGCTGCGCGTGAGCCAAAGTTCTCAAAGCACGTGGTCACTCGATTGCCGCCCGCTGTGCCTGTTTTCCATCATGCGCACCGACATCTGTTCGCGTTCAGTCTGATGTCCACGACTTCGTTGCAGTCGAGCCTCAGTACGTTTATATAACCGGATGCGACGCCACATTACTTACCGTGGCGGACGTTCATGACCGCGCCACGCCGATCGGTGCCGGATGTGTCGATTGCCAGCAACAGCCGTCGCGCCGGTCTGCACCAGTCGCATCGGGCTTCCGATCGCGCCCAGATCCGAACAGGATCGGCGCCGAAGATATTCGTCCGGCTGTCTGCGCTGTCGACGACGCTAGAGCGGCACACTGGAGCAACAGAACGAGACTGCCACTGACCGCGATGATCGCCTGATCGCCATTCGAAAGATCTGTGAATATCTTATATGAAGATCCGCTATTCTCGACGAGTCGCCGCGCCTTCCGATCTTCAGGGAAGGAAGGCAACACTGCAACAGTCGAATCTTCATGAACCGGCATTTTCCATGGCGACGGGCGACGAATGCCAGCGGTTAGCACCGCGAGCCTCGATCTTCTGTACAGATTCCGACGCGTTTTCCGCCGATTATAGATTTCAGCAGACGAGCACGAGGGTGAATCCGAAACGATGAGTGGAACTCAGCCAGTGAATCGACGCCGATGCACGAGCTGCCCGTGTGGGAAGCGCTGACGCTTTCGTGCCGTTCGCCACCGACGTAAAGCCGGACTGCTCGATGCTGAGCAGACCAGGTGTCAAAGCTGCCAGATGCTCGCCACCGTTTCGGTCGGCCATGCTGCTTCCACCTGCCCGACGTCGGCAGACGGACTGGTTCGCCTTCACGACGATGTCGTTGAACTGCCGACGCTCTGGACGCGGCCGCGCGTGTGAGCGACGGACTGTACCCTGGTCCATGCGGCCGCCGGGATCTCCGCGTTCTGCAGGTCCAGCGCGCGCGCGCGACGTCCGTGACCGTCAGCTCGCTGTGGGCGCGCAGCCGCCAGATCAACATCACGCTCGACGCGGATCGGCTCCGCGCCCACAACGTGACGGTCACGGACGTCTCGCGCGCGCTGAACCTGCAGAACGCGGAGATTCCCGGCGGCCGCATGGACCAGGGCCCGCAGTCCGTCACGCTCCGCACGCGCGGCCGCGTCCAGAGCGTCCGGCGAGTTCAACGACATCGTCGTGAAGGCGAACCAGACGCCACCCGGTCAGGATCGCCGACGTCGCGCAGCGTCGAGGACGGCGATGGCCGACGCCGACACCGTCGCGAGCATCGACGGCACGGCCACGGTGCTGCTGCAACGTCCGGCGGCAGTCGGGCACCAACACCGTCGAGGTGGCCAACGACGTCAAGGAGCGCATCGACGAGATCAGGCAGGCGCTGCCGCCCGGCTACGACGTGCGCGATCGTCCGCGACACGTCGGAGTTCATCGAAGCGTCGATCCACAACGTCGAGGAACACCTCATCGTCGGGTCGATTCTGGCGGCGCTCGTCGTGCTGCTGTTCCTGACGAACCTGCGCTCGACGCTCATCGCCGCCATCGCCATCCCGACGTCGATCATCGCCACGTTCGGCCTGATCTGGTTCATGGGCTTCACGCTCAACATGCTGACGATGCTGGCGCTGACGCTGTCGGTCGGCATCGTGATCGACGACGCGATCGTCGTGCTGGAGAACATCTACCGCTTCATCGAGGAGAAGGACGATGAGCCAGTTCCAGGCGGCGATCGACGGCACCAAGGAAATCGGCCTCGCCGTGCTGGCGACCACGCTGTCGCTGGTCGCGATCTTCGTGCCGGTCGCGTTCATGGGCGGCATCGTCGGCCGGTTCATGAAGAGCTTCGGCCTGACGATGGCGTTCGCGATCATGGTGTCGCTGCTCGTCAGCTTCACGCTGACGCCGATGCTGTCGGCGCGCTTCCTCGAAGATCGAGAAGCAAGAGCGCGGCGACGGCGTCGTCGAAGGACTCGCGCGTGTTCCACGCGGTCGATCGTGTTCTACACGCGGATGCTCGAGTGGGCGATGAGCCACCGGGCGATCGTGGCCGGCGGTGGCCGTGCTCGTCCTGTTCTCGAGCGTGCCGCTGTTCATGGTCGCCGACAAGAACTTCCTGCCGAACGACGATCAGTCGGAGTTCGAGATCAACCTGCGGGCGCCCGAGGGCACGAGCCTCGAGTCGACCGAGGTGATCACGAACCGGATCGCGAACGCGATCCGGAGCCAGACGCCGGAGGTCGACTACACGCTGGTGCAGATCGCCGGCGACGGCCCGAAGACGCGCAACCTGGCGACGATCTACGTCCGGCTGACGCCGATCGAAGAGCGGCGCCGCGACCAGTTCGCGGTCATGGACGACGTCCGCGAGCCGGATCCTGCCGCCGCTCGACGACCGGACCTGCGGACATCGGTGCAGCCGGTGGCGAACATCGGCGGCGGCGGCAACCAGAACGCCGACATCCAGTTCATCATCAACGGCCCCGACCTGGCGAAGCTCGACACCTACAGCAAGCAGCTGGTCGGCGCGCGTGCGGCAGATGCAGGGCGTCGTCGACGTGGACACGTCGCTCAACGCCGGCAAGCCGGAAGCTGTCGGTGCAGCGTCGATCGGCCGAAGGCGGCCGACCTGGGCGTGCAGATTGCCGACGCCGCCGAGGCCCTGCGCCTGCTGGTCGGCGGCGACCAGGTGACCACCTACAACGAGGGCGGCGAGCAGTACGAGGTGCACCTGCGCGCGCAGGCCGCGAACCGCAGCACCGCAGGAGGCCGTCGCGCCGCTGACCGTGCCGTCGGCTCGCGCTCGGGCACGCGTGTCGCTCGACAACGTGGCGACGTTCTCGCCCGGCTCGGCGCCGTCCGACATCAACCGCCTGCGCCGGCAGCGCCAGGTCACCGTGTTCGCCAACCTGCTGCCGGGCGGCTCGCAGGCCGAAGTGCAGAACGCGATGGAGGCCGAGTTCAAGAACCTGAACGCCGGACCGGAATATCGCGGCGGCCTCACCGGGCCGGTCGCGCGAGCTCGGGCGCGCGGCGCAGAACTTCATCCTCGCCTTCGCCCTGTCGCTGATCTTCATGTATCTGATTCTGGCGGCGCAGTTCGAGTCGTGGCTGCATCCGGTCACGATCCTGCTGTCGCTGCCGCTGACGCTGCCCTTCGCGCTGCTGTCGATCATCATCTTCCAGCAGTCGCTGAACATCTTCTCGGCGCTCGGGCTGCTGGTGCTGTTCGGCGTCGTGAAGAAGAACTCGATTCTGCAGATCGACCACGCGAACCAGCTCAAGGAGAAGGGCCTGGCCACGCACGACGCGATCGTGCAGGCCAGCCGCGACCGGCTGCGGCCCATCCTGATGACGACGTTCGCGTTCGTCGCCGGCATGATCCCGCTCATCGTGTCGCGCGGCATCGGCTCGGGCACCAACCACGCCATCGGCTTCGTCGATCTTCGGCGGCCAGTCGCTGGCGCTGCGTGCTGACGCTGGTCGTCACGCCGGTCGCCTATTCCCTCTTCGACGACCTCTCGCATCGCGTTTTCGGGCGCAAGGCCGCGCGCACCGAGCCTGCCGGCTCGCTCGCGGCCACCGCGCCGTCTCAGGTGTAATCATGCGTCGCACCATCCGCTACACGACCTCTCGTTCGTCCTGGCTGCGGCGTCGGCCGTCTCGCCCAGACGCCCGCGCCCGCCGTCCTCCGGCTCACCGTGGACGACGCCGTCAAGATGGCGCTCGACCACAACGTCGACCTGAACGCGGACCGCCTCGATCCGCAGATCAGCGACACGCGCGTGGCCGCCGCGAGCGCGCAGTTCCGGCCGACGTTCAACACGGGCCTGAACCGCAACAACCAGATCTGCGCCGCCGTCGAGCTTCCTGATTCCCGACGCCGACGCAGAGCGACGCCGTCACGTCGAGCGCGGGCCTCAGCCAGCGGCTGCCGTGGTACGGCACGACCTACAACGTCGCGTGGAACGCCGTGCACACCAACAGCAACAGCTTCCTGCTCGAGCTACGACCCGCTCGTCACGTCCGGCCTGACGCTGGGCGTGTCGCAGCCGCTGGTGCGCGACCTGTCCATCGACGCGGCGCGGCAGAACCTGATCACGAGCCGCATCAACCGCGACATCGCCGACACGCGGCTGCGCGAGAGCATCGTGCACACGACCGCCAACACGAAGAGCGCGTACTGGGCTCTGGTGTCGGCGCTCGCCAACGTGGACGCGCGGACGTCGACGCTGGACCTCGTCGCAGGAGCTGGCGCGGGTCAACAAGGCCAAGGTGGACGTCGGGCAGTCGCCGCCGCTCGATCTCGTCTCGGCGCAGGCCGAGGTGGCCGCCAACGAGGAGCAGCTGATCATCGCGCAGACGCTGGTCCGCCAGGCCGAAGATCGCCTGCGCCTGCTCATCTTCGATCCCACCGATCGCGAGCATCTGGAATCGTGAAGATCGAGCCGATCGATTCGCCGCCGATCGCGCAGGTGAGCCTCGACGTCGACGCGGCCGTGACGGCGGGCGCTCGAGCGACCGCGCCGACCTCGCGCGTGCGCAGAAGGACATCGAGAACGCCAGACGCCAGCGTGAAGTACGCCGACGAACCAGAAGCTGCCGGACGTGCGTCTGAACGCCAGCTACGCAGGCGCAGCGGCCTCGGCGGCACGCAGGTGCTGCGCACGGGAGGCTTCCCGGGCACCATCGTCGGCGCCGGGCGCCGATCACCGATTTCGGATCGGTGCTGAACCAGCTCTTCGCCCACAACTACCCGACGTGGGTGGTCGGCGTCAGCGTCGTCGTATCCGCTCGGGCAGAGCACCGAGGAGGCCAACCACGCGCGCGCGAAGCTCGAGCGCACGCAGGCCGGACGAACGTCTCAAGGGCAGCCGAGGCGCAGCGCGATCCAGCAGGTCCGCGACGCCGCCTGGAAGATCGACATGAACGCCAAGCGCATCGAGACCACGCGGGCCGCCACGAACCTCGCCGAGCAGCGGCTGGACGCCGAACAGCAAGCGGTTCGAGGTGGGCTTGTCCACCAGCTTCCTCGTCATCCAGGCGCAGCGCGACCTCGCGCAGGCGAAGGCGAACGAGGTCTGCCGCCGTCCTGGCCTACGACCTGGCGCTGGTGGACTTCGAGGAGCTGCAGGAAGCAGGGCCGGGAGGGACGGGCGTCAGCGCCTCCTCGTCTCTCCACCTCGGCGCAGGCGGCCACCCCGGGCTGCCGCGGCTGCGGCCGCGGCGGACCGGCACGCCCGTCCACCCTCATCGGTATCCCGGGGTTCTAACAGGGCAAAGGGCAAAGGGCAGAGGGCAAGGGCAAAACGGCCCTGCCCTTCCACCTTGCCTCTATTGCCCTTGCCTTCTGCCCTTTCCTGTCGATCCGCCTTCCCTCGTTCGACGTATGTATAGAGCCTGAGAAAGAGCCCTTACAAAGGAGCGAGCGATGCGATTCATGGTGCTGGTCAAGGCCGACCAAGAACTCCGAGGCAGGCGTCCTGCCGGCCGAGACAGCTCATCGTCGAGATGGGGAAATTCAACGAACAGCTCGTGAAAGCGGGCGTGATGCTCGCCGGCGACGGGCTCCAGCCGAGCTCGAAGGGCGCGCGGATCAAGATCGCGGCCGACGGCAAGCGGACGGTGATCGACGGGCCCTTCGCCGAGACGAAAGAGCTCATCGCCGGCTTCTGGATGATTCAGGCGAAGTCGAAGGCAGGAGGCGATCGAATGGTTCATGCGCTGCCCGGCCGAGGTCGAGATCCGGCAGGTGCTTCGACGCCGCGGACTTCGAACCCGTGATCAAGAGCGGACGAGGGCCGCGCCGTGCATGGCCGCCGAAGCGCGAGTTCCGCAAGCGCACCAACACCTAGTCAGACGGGAGACGAGATGCGATTCATGGTCATTCGCCGGGCGGACAAGTCGACGGAAGCGGGCGGTCCGCCGAGCAAGGCACTGCTCGACGCGATGACGAAATATCACGAGGACGGCGCGAAGGCCGGTATCGTGCTCGACGGCACGGGGCTGCAGCCGAGCTCGAAGGGCGCACGCGTGAAGATTGCCGGCGGCGAAGACTACGGTGACCGACGGCCCGTTCGCCGAGACGAAGGAGCTCATCGCCGGGCTTCACGATGATTCAGGCGAAATCGAAGGAAGAGGCGATCGCGTGGGTCAAGGGTGGCCGCGCGAGGACGGGGACGTCGAGCTCGAGATCCGGCAGCTGTTCGAGCCCGAGGATGTCGCCATCCTGGGGAAAGAGACTGAGCACAGCAACGGAGCGACCATGCACACCGCACGATCGAAAGACGGCACGCCGATCGCGTTCGACCGATCGGGAACCGGCCCGGCGCTCATCATCGTGGACGGCGCGCTCTGCTACCGCGCGTCCGGGCCCAGCGGGCCGCTGGCCGCGCTGCTGGCCGATCGCTTCACCGTCTTCACGTACGATCGCCGGGGCCGGGGCGACAGCGGCGACACGAAGCCGTATGCGCGTGGATCGGGAAATCGACGACCTCGATGCGCTGATTCGGCGAAGCCGGGGGATCGGCGTTCGTCTACGGCATCTCGTCCGGCGCCGCCCTCGCCCTCGAAGCGGCCAGCCGCGGGCTGCCGATCAGGAAGCTGGCGCTCTACGAATCGCCCTGCATCGTCGACGACACGCACGCGCCGCTGCCGGCGGATTTCCTCACGCGGCTGAACGTCGGCCGTTGCGGAGAACCGCCGCAGCGACGCGGTCAAGATGTTCCTCAGGCTCGTCGACCTGCCGGCCATCGCGCTGCTGATGATGCCGCTGCATGCCCGCGTGGTCGAAGCTCAAGGCCGTCGCGCACACGCTGCCCTACGACATCACCATCGTCCAGGAGAACCAGCGCGGCAAGCCGTTCGCAGCCGAGCCGCTGGGCCGGGGCGACCGATGCCGACGCTCGCGATGGACGGCGGCAAGAGCCCGGCCGTGGATGCGAAACGGGATGAAGGCGCTCGCGGGCGCTACTGCCCAACGCGACGTTTCGCACGCTCGAAGGCCAGGACGCACCTGGTCAAGGCGCCGGCGCTAGCGCCCGTCCTGACGGAGTTCTTCGCCGGCTAGAGACCGCGCAGGTCGCTCGGCCGTGCCGGCCTTGCGCGGGCCGTTTGAAGATGGTCTGATCGGCAGCCGTGACGGCTGCCGACACCCATCGCGCGATCGACGCGGTCTGGCGCATCGAGTCGCCGAGGCTCATCGCCGGCCTCGCCCGGATCGTGCGCGACGTCGGCGTCGCCGAGGATCTGGCGCAGGACGCGCTCGTCGTCGCGCTCAAGCAGTGGCCCGAAGTCGGGCGTCCCCGACAACCCGGGCGCCTGGCTCATGGCGACCGCGAAGCACCGCGCGATCGACCTGCTGCGGCGGCGCCAGATGCTCGAGCGCAAGCACGAGGAGCTCGGCCGCGAGCTCGAAGCACGGCAGGACGGCGCCGGCGCCGCCGACCTCGAGCGCCGTGCAGACGCTCGACGACGACATCGGCGACGATCTGCTGCGGCTCGTGTTCATCGTCCTGCCATCCCGGTGCTGTCGACCGAGGCGCGCGTCGCGCTCACGCTCCGGCTGCTCGGCGGGCTGACGGCCGCGGAGATCGCGCGCGCCTTCCTCGTCTCCGAAGCCGACCGATCGCGCAGCGCATCGTGCAGGCCAAGCGCACGCTCGCCGCGGCCAGCGTCCCGTTCGAGGTCCCGCGCGGCGCCGAGTTCGGCGCCCGGCTCTCGTCGGTGCTGCAGGTGATCTACCTGATCTTCAACGAGGGCTACTCGGCCACCGCCGGCGAGGACTGGCTGCGGCCGGCGCTCTGCGAAGACGCGCTCCGCCTCGGCCGCGTGCTGGCCGGGCTGGTGCCCGACGAGCCGGAGGTCCACGGCCTCGTCGCGCTGATGGAGATCCAGGCGTCGCGCTCGGCGGCCCGCGTGGGGCCGGCCGGAGAGCCCATCCTGCTGCTCGATCAGAACCGCGCGCGCTGGGATCACGTGCTGATCGGCCGCGGCCTCGCGGCGCTCGAGCGCGCGGAGCAGCTCGGCGGCGCGCGCGGCCCCTACGCGCTTCAGGCCGCGATCGCCGCCTGCCACGCGCGAGCGCGGACGCCGGAGGAAACCGACTGGGCGCGCATCGCGGCGCTCTACGACGCGCTCGCCCGATCTCGCCCTCGCCCGTCGTCGAGCTGAACCGGGCGGTCGCGCACGGGATGGCGTTCGGCCCGGCGGCCGGCCTCGACGCTGGTCGACGCCCTGGCGTCGGACCCGTCGCTCAAGGCGTACCACCTGCTGCCGAGCGTGCGCGGCGACCTGCTGGTCAAGCTGGGCCGGCACGCGGAGGCGCGCGCGGAATTCGAGCGGGCCGCGTCGCTGACGCGCAACGCGCGCGAGCGCCAGCTGCTGCTCGACCGCGCGGCCAGCGCGCAGTGCATACGAACCGCAAGATCACGGCCACGAAGTCCGCCTTTGTGCTCGTGACTTCGTGGTTCAGAATGCCGCCTGCAGCCGCTTCAGGTTCGCGTGAGCTTCCGGTACTTGATGCGGTGCGGCTGGTCCGCCGCGGCGCCGAGGCGGCGCTTCCGGTCCGCCTCGTAGTCCTGATAGTTCCCCTCGAACCACACCACCTGGCTGTCGCCCTCGAACGCGAGCATGTGCGTCGCGATGCGATCGAGGAACCAGCGATCGTGGCTGATGACGACGGCGCAGCCGGCGAAGTTGAGCAGCGCCTCCTCGAGCGCGCGCAGCGTGTCGACGTCGAGGTCGTTGGTCGGCTCGTCGAGCAGCAGCAGGTTGCTGCCCTTCTTCAGCAGCTTCGCGAGGTGGACGCGGTTGCGCTCGCCGCCCGACAGCGTGCCGACCTTGCGCTGCTGCGCGCCGCCCTTGAAGTTGAACCACGAGACGTAGGCGCGCGACGGCGACCTTCCGCTTGCCGAGCTCGATCTCCTCGCTGCCGCCGGAGATCTCTTCCCAGACGGTCTTGTTCGCGTCGAGCGCGTCGCGGCTCTGATCGACGTAGCCGATCTGACACGGTCTCGCCGATCCTCAGCGTGCCGCGCGTCCGGCTTCTCCTGCCCGGTGATCATCCGGAACAGCGTCGTCTTGCCGGCGCCGTTCGGACCGATGACGCCGACGATGCCGCCGCGCGGCAGCGTGAAGTCGAGGTCGTCGATCAGCACGTTGTCGCCGTAGCCTTTCTTCAGGCCGCGCGCTTCGACGACGACGTCGCCGAGGCGCGGGCCCGGCGCGATGTAGATCTCGGCCGTCTCGATCTTCTTGCGCCGTCTCTTCGCTGCAGCAGGTCTTCGTAGGCGTTCAGGCGCGCCTTGCCTTTGGCCTGCCGGGCGCGCGGCGACATGCGGATCCACTCGAGCTCGCGCTCGAGCGTCCGCTGGCGCTTGCGTCTCCTGCTTCTCCTCCTGCGCGAGGCGGTCCTGCTTCTGCTCGAGCCACGACGAGTAGTTGCCTTCCCACGGAATGCCGCGGCCGCGATCGAGCTCGAGAATCCAGCCGGCGACGTTGTCGAGAAAATAGCGGTCGTGCGTGACGGCGACGACCGTGCCCGGATAGTCCTTGAGGAAGCGCTCGAGCCAGGCGACCGATTCGGCGTCGAGATGGTTGGTCGGCTCGTCGAGCAGCAGCAGGTCGGGCGACTGCAGCAGCAGCCGGCACAGCGCGACGCGGCGGCGCTCGCCGCCCGACAGCGTGCGTGACGTCGGCGTCGGGCGGCGGCAGGCGCAGCGCGTCCATCGCCAGCTCGAGGCGCGAGTCGAGGTCCCAGGCGTTGCGTCGCGTCGATCTTGTCCTGGATCCGCGACTGCTCGTCGAGGACCTTCTCCATCTCCTCGGGCGACAGGTCCTCGCCGAGCTTCGCGTTGACCTCGTCGTAGCGCGTCGAGCAGCGCCTTCGATCGTCGGCGACGCCTTCCTCGACGTTGCCGAGCACGGTCTTCGCCGGGTCGAGCCGCGGTTCCTGGTGCAGGAAACCCGATCGGAGATGCCGTCGGCCGGGAACGCCTCGCCGAGGAAGCTCGTGTCTTCGCCGGCCATGATCTTCAGCAGCGAGCTCTTGCCGGCGCCGTTCAGGCCGAGCACGCCGATCTTCGCGCCGGGCAGAAACGACAGCCAGATGTCTTCGAGCACTTTGGCGTCGGGAGGATGCACCTTCCCGAGGCCCTTCATCGTGTAAATGAATTGCGGCATAGGTTATGGGACGACAGTCAACGGCAACGACGTGCAACGCAGAGCACGCAGAGATCGCAGAGCACAGATTCTGGACACCAAAGATGACTCTGCGTGCTCTGCGATCTCTGCGTTCAATGACGTAATCCTGTATTGTAATCTCGATGCGGCGCATCCTGCACGTGGACATGGACGCGTTCTACGCGTCGGTCGAGCAGCGCGACGATCCGTCGCTCAGCGGCAAGCCGCGTCGCGGTCGGCGGCTCGCCGGCGCGGCGCGGCGTGGTGGCCGCGGCGAGCTACGAAGCGCGCGCGTTCGGCGTCCGCTCGGCGATGCCGATGGCGCGCGCCGTCCGGCTGTGCCCGTCGCTCGTCATCGTGCGGCCGGACTTTCAGAAGTACCGCGCGGCGTCGCACGCAGGTGTTCGCGATCTTCCGCGAGCGTCACGCCGCTCGTCGAGCCGCTGTCGCTCGACGAGGCGTATCTCGACGTCACCGAGAACGCCTGGGGCGAAGCGCTGGCGACGACGCGTCGCGAAGCGGCTGAAGGCGCGCATCCGCGAGGCGACGGGGCTGACCGCCTCGGCCGGCGTCGCGCCGAACAAGTTCCTCGCCAAGGTCGCCTCCGGCTGGAAGAAGCCGGACGGCCTGACCGTGATCAGCCCCGAGCGCGTCGAGCCGTTCCTCCAGCAGCTGCCCGTGGACGCGCTGTGGGGCGTCGGGCCCGGTCACCGCGCGCAAGCTGCGCGCGCGCGGCATCGAGCGGCTCGTCGACGTGCGCACGACCGACATCCAGCGTGCTGCGCGAGGCCGTCGGCAGCCTCGCCGACTGGCTGCGCCAGCTCGCGGCCGGCATCGACGATCGGCCGGTCGTCCCGCACCGCGACGCCAAGTCGTCCGGCAGCGAGAACACCTACCCCGACGGATCTCACCGATCTCGACGCGATTCGCGACGAGATTGCCGAGATGGCGGCACACGCGGCCGGCTGGCTGGCGCGCAAGACGCTGCTGGCGCGCACGGTGACCATCAAGGTCCGCTACTCGGATTTCACCACCGTCACGCGCAGTCAGACCGTCGCCGCCGACGCGCGACAAGGGCGGAGTCGCCGCGCGCGCCGTGCGGCTGCTCGACAAGACCGAGGCCGGCGCGCCGCCCCGTGCGGCTGCTCGGGCGTCAGCGTCCACAACTTCACGAACGGCGAGGATCTACCGCTGTTCGAGCATCTGGTCATCTAGTCATCTGGTCATCTGGTCATCTTGCTGGTCAATTTCCGAAATTGCCCAAAAATGACCAGATGACCAAATGACCAAATTGACTAGATGTATGATCGCAGGTATGTTGAAGGGGACGCGGGACGGGATCCTGAGAAGCTGCAGCCGGTGAGCATCCACGGCCAGATGTCGATGGACGTCTGCTTCACCAGCGCGGACGATCCCGACGGCCAGACGAGCGTCGCGCGGGTCGGCGTCGGGGCGGTCGCATCAACCTCGAGCCCGGCGATGCCATCAAGCTCGGATACCTCGTCGGCCAGGTCGTCAGGTCTCCCGCATCGTTCCCGTACATCGTGACGTCAGTCGGCAGGCCTGAAGGCGCGCCTCTGCGGCCTGGCACCCTACTTTCTTCTCAACCCGCACGCTCCGCAGCTCGATCCTCGTCGTCGGCGTCTCGCCGTTCCGCGGCGACTTCTCGATTGCCTCAGCGGCAGTCCATCCCGCTCACGCGGCCGAACGCCGTGTACGTGACCGTCGAGCGCGGTGCGACGCGCCGGTGCAGATGAAGAACGACGTCGTCGCGCTCGCCGGGCGCGTCGCCGCGCGCCATCGACACGATGCCCTTGACGTGCTTGCGTGTCGTTGAACTCCGGCGCCAGGTTGTGAACGAGCTTCTGCTGCTTCTCGGTGAGCGGCGCCGACGCGCGTGTTCATCGCGCCGGTCTGGATCACGAAGCCCGGCGCGACGCGGTGAAACGCCATGCCGTCGTAGACGCCGGCCTCGCGCCAGCCGCAGGAACTGACGGACGTGTCTCGGCGCCTTGTCCGGAAAGAACTCGATCGCGATCGGGCCCGGCGCTCGTGTCGAGGACCGCGCGATACGACGCCGAGTTCCTGCGACGGTGTCGTTGACGAACGGCTCCGGCGGCGTGTCGCGGATCGGATCGACGCTGCCTGATCTCGACGCGCTCGGTCGCCACGCCCTTGTCGTCCACCGGCGTCTCCGAGATCTTCTGCACGACCTCGATGCCGTCCGACACGTGGCCGAAGACCGTGTATTTGCCGTCGAGGCCAGGCTGATCGACGACGGCGATGAAGAACTGCTGGCCGGCGCTGTCGGCTTTGCCCGGGAATCGTGCACCGCGGCCACCGATCCGCGCGTCATCTTCGCCGCGCGCGGCTCGTCCTTCACCGCGTTCAGCCCGCCGGTGCCGCACTGCGCGCGCTTCGACGGATCCTTCGTCAGCGGATCGCCGCCCTGCACGATCCCGTACTTGATCATCTTGTGGAAGATCGTCCCGTTGTAGCCCGCCGTCCGCCGCCGTCTTCGATGAAGTACGCGGTCGTCGACGGGCGCCTGCTCGGCGCGTCGAGATCGATGACGAACGTGCCGGCGGTGGTCTCGACGACCGCCTGTTTCGGCGCGGGCGCGGCGCCTGGAGAATCGCGACGCAGCCACGCGAGAACGATCGTCATCAGCATCGCTACGGCTGGATGATGCGCGCCGCGTGCCAGATGTAGTGGAAGCCGGACACCAGCGTGATCGCGAGCGACGCGTACACGCAGACATCCACCATCGGCGAGTGGTAGCCGAGGTAGTTGCAGAGCATCGCCGCGACGGCCGTGACGATGTAGGTCGCCGGTCGCGATCTTGCCGAAGATCGACGGCCGGAACGTCCGGCGCCCGATCGCGAGGTTCACGATCGCCACCGTCACGACGATGCACGACGTCGCGGCTGATGACGAGCGCCGTCAGCCAGAGCGGCAGCCGGTTCGGCGAGGCCGAGACCCGGCAGCGTCAGCACGACGAACGTCGCTGACGAGCAGCAGCTTGTCGGCCATCGGATCGAGCCAGGCGCCGAGGCTGCGTCTTCTGCCCGGTCCGCCGCGCGATGAGGCCGTCGAGCGCGTCGGTGATGCCGGCGCGTCGCAAACACGACGAGCGCCCAGCCGAGCTCGCCGTAGATCGACGAGCATCACGAAGGCCGGGATGAGCAGCATGCGCAGCAGCGTGATCTGGTTGGCCGTCGTGAACGGCCACGGCCGTCATCGTCGGTCCTGGTGCCGGCTGCCTGGCTCTGGCCTCGGCGGCGCGCCGGCCAGCGCTTCGACGCGGACGACGGCGGCGACGGCTTCGGCGCCGGTGACGATCTGCGACGGCTGGAAACGCGTTGTCGGCGCCCGTCCTCATCACGCCGCGCGGCGACGGCCATCGACGCGGCCGGATACGCGAGGTGCGCCGGCGGCGAGATCGGAGAACCGCGACGCGCGCCGACTGCCACGCTGCGCGCTGCGCCGGGTTCGCCGCCGCGACCGCGCGAGCAGACGGCTCATCGCCAGCGCGAGATCCGTCGCGGCGCACGACCGCGCGCGGCTGGAACGTGTGGTTGTCGAACGGATCGATGACTCCGGCGCGGGCGACGGCCATGATCCAGGTGGACGCCCAGTGGTTGCGCGCGTCGGTGATGACGACGGCGTCGCGCCGTCGCGCGGCCTGGACGAGCGCCGGCGAGCCGGACGCCGATGAGCGCGGCCAGATCGCCGCGCGTGATCTGCGGCGCCGGTATCGATCGCCGCGATACTCGGCCGGCAGACGCGCCAGCTCGATGCGCGCGCGCACGCGCGTCGAGCTTCGCGTCGACCGCGTCGCTCGGCTCGAGCGGCAGCGCCTCGGCGTACGCCTGCTCGGCGCCGTCGAGGTCGCCGCTCGCGGCGAGCAGATCGTCGCCGACCTGCACGCATGCGACCCGGCGTCGCCGGCGTCGAGGGCCAGCGCCTTGCGGAAGTCGGTCGAGCGCGGCGTCCGCGCTGCCCCTGCTGGCGCTTCGACGGCCGCGCAGCTCGCGATACAGGAACGGCGCTGTCGGGCGAGCTGGCGATCGCGCTCGCATACGCCGCGCCGCCTCGTCCAGCTTGCCCGTCGGCCGCGGCCTGGCGCGCGGCGGCCAGGTCCTGGTCGAGGCCGCGGAACTGCAGCACCTCGACGCGGCGCTTGATGTCGGCGAGACTACGGGTCGACGGCCACCGCCGACTCGAAACGCGAACAGCGCGTCGCTTTCGCGGTTCGAGCGCCAGAAACGCCTGGCCGCCGCCGACGAGCGCCGGACGCATCGCGGCCGTCGCAGCGCCAGCGCCTTCTCGAAGTGCGGCGAGCGCGTCGCCTTGGCGTCCTTGCGCGCCAGCTCGAGATAGCCGAGGCGCGGTCTCGGCCGGATAGAACTGCGGCGCGACGCTTCAGCGCCAGCTTGAACTCGCGCTCGGCGTTGCGGAGATCGCCGGCCTGCAGAAACCGCCAGCCGCGTTGCCTGGCTGGTGACGGCTGCGGGATAGCCGCCGAGCGACCGCGGAATCGAGCGGCTGCGACGAATTCCGGAAACTTCGGCGCCGACGACGGCCGGCGAGCGGCGTCGTGGTCGTCGCGGCGCAGGCGCCGACGACGATCGCCAGCGCGACGCGCAGGCGCGGCGAAGCATCCGGCGAGCGCTCGAGCGGACATGGGAGAAATTCTACCTCTTCGCCGAGCGGACTACGATCCGCGGTCCGACCGAGACGCCGCGGGACGTCGGCGACGATCGACACCGCGGCCGTCCCGCGTTTCGTGCGACGAGCACGCGGGCGTGGCGATAGACGCGCGCCATCCGTTCCCGATCGGCCGGGTCGTCCGGGTCGAACGTCAGCGTCATCCGGCGGACGTCGAGCGCGAGCGCGCGACGCGACGGTCTCGATCGAGATCGTCGATCCCGTCGCCGTCGACGGCGCCGAGATGCAGCAGCGCGGACGGGATCCGGTCCTGCAGCCGCCGCCGCTCGTCGGCGCGTCAGCGCATCGCACTTGTTGTAGACCTCGATCAGCGGCACCTCGCGTGGCGCCGACCTCCTCGAGCACCTGTCGCACGGCCGTCCATGCGGCGATCGCGGTCCGGCGGCCGACGCGTCGATGACGTGCAGGATCAGATCGGCGTCGGCCACCTCCTCGAGCGTCGCGCGGAACGCCGCGACGAGCGCGTGCGGCAGGCGGTCGATGAACCCGACCGTGTCGGACACGAGCAGCTCGCGGCTGTCCGGCAGCCGCACGCTGGCGGACGAGCGGATCGAGCGTGACGAACAGCGCGTTCGACGCCTCGGCGCCCGCTCGCGTCAGCGCGTTGAACAGCGTCGTCTTGCCGGCGTTGGTGTAGCCGACCAGCGCGACCGTCGGCACCGACGCCTTGTGCCGCCGCTCGCGCAGCTGCGCGCGGCGCTGCCGCACCTGCTCGATGTCCTCGCTGATCGGCGTGAATGCGCGTGCGGATCCGCCGGCGGTCGGTCTCGAGCTTCGTTTCGCCGGGGCCCCGCGTGCCGATGCCGCCGCCCAGCCGCGACAGCGCGTCGCCGACCCGACCAGCCGCGGCAGCAGGTACTTGCAGCTGCGCGAGCTCGACCTGCAGCTTGCCTTCGCGCGTCCGCGCGCGGCGCGCGAAGATGTCGAGGATGAGCTGCGTGCGATCGATGATCTTGCGACCGACCTGCGTCTTCGATCTGCCGCAGCTGCGCGGGCGTCAGCTCGTTGTCGAAGATGACCAGCGTCGACGCGCGTTTCGGCGCACGACGCCGCGAGCGTCGTCGATCTTGCCCGGCGCCGAGAAACGTCGACGGATCCGGCTTCGGCCGCTCCTGCAGCACGCGCAGCACGACCTCGGCGCCCGCGGCCTGCGCCAGCCCGGCCGAGCTCGTCGAGCGACCGCTCGGCGTCGAGGCGGCGCTTCGCGCCGGCGACCAGGCCGACCAGCGCCGCGCGCTCGCGTGCCGCTACGCGTGGCCGAGGCATGCCTGCACCTCGTCCCACGGCAATCGCGCCGGGGCGCACCAGCCGAGCCACGCTCGCGCCGGACGTCGACGATCGTCGACGGCGGCCCGCCCGGCGTCCGTCCCCGCGTCGAGCAGCAGCGCGACGCCGTCGACCCAGCGTCCGGGCGACCATCGTCCGGGATCAGCCGACGCCGGCGCGCCGCTCGGGTTCGCGCTGGTCGCCGTCAGCAGACGGCCCGCACGCGCGGCACAGCTCGCGCGCCATCGTCGTGCGCGGGCACGCGGACGCCGACGTGCGCGAGCTCCCCCGGTCACTCCGTCCGGCATCGTCGCGCGGACGCGGCAGCGAGCAGCGTGAGCGGACCGGGCCAGATACGCCGGCGCCAGGCGCGCGCGCCGTCGCGGGGCAGGGCGCCGAGCTGCTCCTCGACCTGCGTGATGTCGGCCGCAATGAGCGGCAGCGCCCGCTCGGCCGCACGGCCCTTGGCGGCAAACACGCGCGCCGACGGCCGCCGTGCGAAAACGGATCGGCGGCGAGGCCGTACAGCGTGTCGGTGGGCATGGCGACGATGCCGCCGGCGCATTGATGATCGCGCCGCCGCTTCCCGCAGCGTGCGGCGTCCGGGCCGGCGATGCGTCGATGGCGACCCGGCGCATCGATCAATCGACCCGGAAGTAGACCTTGACGTCCTTCTTGTTGCTGATGTGAATGGCGTCGATGAACCGGATCTGGTGCGGGTTGTTCTGCATGATGACCGAGCTGGTGCGCGTGCCGTCGCCGAAGAACCGCACGCCGCGCATCATGCGTGCCGTCGGTGACGCCGGTGGCGGCGAAGATGATGCCGCTCGCCGGGCGCGAGATCCTTCGACGCGGTAGATCTCGCTTGAAGTCGGTGATGCCCATCGCGCGGCAGCGCTCCTCGTGCTCCGGCTTGCTGACGACGAGCCGCGCGAAGATCTCGCCGTTCAGGCAGCGCATGGCCGCGGCGGTCAGCACGCCTTCGGGCGCGCCGCCCGTGCCCATCACCGCGTGCACGCCGCGTGCCGACGACGGCGGCCGCGATGCCGGCCGACAGATCGCCGTCGCCGATCAGGCGGATGCGGGCGCCGGTCGCGCGGATGTCGGCGATGAGCTTCTCGTGGCGCGGCCGATCGAGCACGACGACGACCAGATCCTCGACGTCGCGGCCGAGACACTTCGGCGATCGCGTTCAGGTTGTCGGCGCACCGGCGCGTCGAGATGCGACCGCGTGCTTCGAGCTCGGCCCGACGACGAGCTTCTCCATGTAGAGGTCGGGCGCGTGCAGCAGGCCGCCGCTTGCTCGACGCCGCCAGCACGGCGATGGCGTTCGGCGCGCCGGTCGCGCACAGGTTGGTGCCTTCGAGCGGATCGACCGCGATGTCGACCTCGTCGGCATGCGCCGCGCCGCCGCTCGGCGCGCTCGATCTGACCGACCTTCTCGCCGATGTACAGCATCGGCGCTTCGTCGCGCTCGCCTTCGCCGATGACGATCGTGCCGTCGATCGGCACGCGTGTCCATCACCCTGCGCATCGCCTCGACGGCCACCTGATCGGAGCTGTGCCGGTCGCCCTGGCCCATCGTGTGCGCGCAGGCGATCGCGGCCTGCTCGACGACGCGCAGGAATTCGAGCGAGAGATCGGAATTCATGGCAGTGGTCGTCAGTGATCGCGATCGTGACGGTTGTCAGTGGCCGATGGCAGCCGTCGCAGGCGGGCAGCTCGCACCGCGTCGGGCGATCGTCGCGGTAGCCGAGCAGGTAGTCGGCCTGCATGATCGTGTGAATCTCGCGCGTGCCCTCGTAGATGACGGCGCCCTTGCAGTTCCGGTAGAAGCGCCCGACGGGATACTCGTCCGAGTAGCCGTTGGCGCCGTGAATCTGCACGGCGTCGCCGGCGGCGCGCTCGGACGCCACCGTCGCAGAACCACTTCGCCAGGCCGGTCTCGCGCGTGTTGCGCCGGCCCTCGTTCTTCAGCCAGCCCGATCGCAGCCACAGCAGCCGCGACGGCCTGGTAGTCCGATTCCATCTGCGCGATCATCTCCTTCACGAGCTGGTGCTGCCCGATCTCGACGCCGAACGTCCGTGCGCTCCTTCGCGTAGCTGCACGCTCGCGTCGCGGCAGGCGCGAATCAGCCCCGTCGCGCCGGCCGCCACCGTGTAGCGTCCCTGATCGAGCGCGAACATCGCGATCTTGAAGCCCTCGCCCGGGCGGCCCGAGCATGTTCTCCTCGGGCACCTCGACGTCGTCCATCTTGAAGAACCCGGTGTTGCCGGCGAGGATGCCCCACTTCTCCTTCATCGGCCCGCTCGAGAACCCCTTGAACGCGCGCTCGACGATGAAGGCGCTGATGCCGGACGGATCGCGCTGCTGCTTCTTCGCGAGATCGGTCCAGGCGAAGACCAGGAAGTGGTCGGCGACGTCCGCCAGCGAGATCCAGCGTCTTCTCGCCGGTGAGGACGTAGCGGTCGCCCTTCTTGACGGCCGTCGTCTGGATGCGCGCGCGCATCGCTGCCGGCGCCGGGTTCGGTCAGGCCGTAGCCGGCGATCTTCTCGCCCTGCGCCTGCGGCACGAGATACCGCTGCTTCTGCGCCTCGGTGCCCCAGGTGAGCAGCGACAGGCAGTTGAGCCCGGCGTGCACCGACATGATGACGCGGAGCGACGTGTCCACGTACTCGAGCTCCTCGCTGGCGAGGCCGAGGCAGACGTAGTCCATGCCCGGCGCCGCCGTACTCCTGCGGCACGCAGACGCCGAGGAGCCCGAGCTTCGCCATGCCGCCGAGGATGCGATCGCGATCGAAGCGGTGATCGCGGTCGAGTTCGCGGATGCGCGGCGCGACCTCCCGGCCGCCCACTCGCGAACCGACTGCTCGACCAGGCGCTGTTCGTCGGTGAGGTCGAAGCCGATCATGCGGGCTTGCGGAACAGAATCTCCCGCAGGTTGTTCTGCAGCAGGAACGAGTCGGACACGCGCAGCGCCGGAGAACAGCTGGATGATGTCGCGGTTCAGCAGGATCGCCTGCCGCGCAGCGCGCGCGCCGGATAGCTGCGGTGCCGGAGGTTCGCCTTCGTCGGCGATGACGTAACTTCGTGTAGCGCGGTGTCGTTGGTCTGGCGCGGTGGCGAAGAACGCCGAGCAGCGCGCCGTCCGGCCGCAGCACGCGCGTCAGCTGCTCGGCCAGCTCCTGCGCCGACGGCCGATCGAGGTAGTCGATGAGGTCCCAGCAGAGGATGCCGTCGACCGACGCGGACTCCTGCGGGAAGCGCTTCCGCAGCGATCTCGGCGAACGCGCTCGGTCGTGCCGGCGCGCACGTGGCGATCGAGATCGGCGAACAGATCCTCGATGAAGATCTTGCAGCCGAGCTGCTCGCCGAAGAAGCTGATGTTGCTGCCGACCGACGGGCCCGAGATCGAGGAGCACCGGAGCCTCGCGCGCCGTGAAGCACGTCAGGAACTTCGCGGAACGCCTTGGTCGGAAAACAGAGGCTCGGCGTCCGACGCCGGCTGCAGAGCCGGCGGATCCGGATTCGCGTCTACGCGGTGCGAGGCGGTCCAGCAGGCCCACGAAGCGTCAACTGTCAATGAGCGTGACAGGCGTCCAGCGGCCGGTGTCGCGGCTAGCGCTCCGGCGCGCTGCGCCGCCGGCGGCGCGCCGCCGCCGCGCGGCTGCGGCAGCCGGCGCGACGGCCGCCGGCTTCGGCGCCGCCTTGCGGCGCGCCTTGCGCTGCATGTCGACGCTGCCGCGGAAGTGCGCGCCCTCGGCGATCGCGACGCGCGGCGCGATCGATATCGCCGTCAACCGACCCGTCGTCGCGGATGTCGACCTTGTCGGTGGCCGTGACGTTGCCGGTCACCTCGCCGAGCACGATCGACCGACTTGGCGAACACCTGCGCCTTGATCCGGCCGTTCGGGCCGATCGTCAGCACGTGCTCGCGCAGCTGAATCGTGCCCTCGACGTGGCCTTCGATGGTGAGATCCTCGCTGCCGTTCAGCTCGCCCTTGATGACGACCGACTTGCCGATATTCACGATGTCCTTCTCCATGTTGCTGGCCCGCCTCCTGACGAGGAGCACTGCCAGCCCGCCGGCGCCGTGCAGCCGGTTGCGGCGGCCGCCGCAGGCTGCCCGCTCGGGGGCCGGACCGATTCATCACGCTTCCACATGTCTGCGTCCTCCGCCCCAGACGGGTCGCAACATTCTGGCAAACCACGTTCAGCGTTGTCTAGTCCTTTTGTTACCTAGGTTTAGCGGCAGTGCTAGAATGAAAGATTCAGGTGCGCATCTACTTCGACTACAACGCGACGACCCCGCTCGCGTCCGGAAGTGGTCGACGCCGTCGCCGCCGCGACCCGGCGATCTGTTCGGCAACGCGTCGAGCGTGCACCACTTCGGCCAGCAGGCCAAGGCTGCCGTGGACGACGCGCGGTCGGCGCGTGCGGCGCTGCATCGGCGCCGATCCGTCGGAGATCGTGTTCACGAGCGGCGGCACCGAGTCGGACAACTTCGCGATCCGCGGCGCCGCCGAGGCGCTCGAGCCGGCCAAGCGGCGTCATCTCATCGCGAGCGCGATCGAGCACGAGGCGGTGCTGAACACGCTGAAGGCGCTGGCGCGCCGCGGCTGGCGCACGACGCTGCTGCCGCGTCGATCAGTCGGGCATCGTGTCGCCCGACCGGCTGCGCGAGGCGATCACCGACGACACGGCGCTCGTCTCGGTGATGCACGCCAACAACGAGATCGGCACGATTCAGCCGGTCGCCGGAGCTGGCGGCCATCGCGCACGAGCGCGGCGCGCTGATGCACACCGACGCGGTGCAGTCGGTCGGCAAGATTCCGGTCGACGTGCGCGCGCTCGGCGTGGACCTGCTGTCGCTCTCGGCGCACAAGTTCAACGGACCGAAGGGCGCCGGCGCGCTGTGGATCAAGCGCGGCACGCGCCTGCTGCCGCACCAGACCGGCGGCAAGCACGAGCGCAACCGGCGCGCCGGCACCGAGAACGTGCCGGCACTCGCCGGGCCTGGGCGTCGCGGCGGCGCTCGCCGCCGCGAAGCTGAGCGCGCGAGGCCGCGCGCGTCGGCGCGCTGCGCGACCGGCTGGAAGAGGGCATCCTCGCGGTCGGTGCCGGGCACGGCCGTGAACGGCGCGCGCGGACGCGCGCGTGCCCAACACCACCAACATCAGCTTCGACCGCGTCGAGGCCGAGAGCCTGCTGATCGCGCTCGATCTCGAAGGCATCGCCGTCTCCACCGGCTCGGCGTGCTCGTCGGGCACGCTCGAGCCGTCGCACGTGCTGCAGGCGATGGGGCTGCCGGTCCACCGCACGCAGAACTCGCTGCGCTTCAGCCTCGGCGTGTTCTCGACCGAGGCCGAGGTCGACCGCGTCGTCGAGGTCCTGCCGCGGCTGGTGGAGAAACTGCGCGGCCTGACCAGGAAGCCGCAACCAGCTGGAGCAACTAGCTGATAGGCACGTCTTAGCATCACGAAGGCACGAAGAACACGAAGCGATCGTTTCGTACGAGAGTCTTCGTGATCTTCGTGACCTCGTGATGAGCAGCTGTAGATTCAAGATGCGAATCGTCGTAGCGATGTCGGGCGGGCGTGGATTCATCGGTGGCGGCGGCGCTGCTCGTCGAGCAGGGCCACGACGTCATCGGTCTGTCCGATGCAGCTGTACGACGGTCGGAGACGCGGCGGCGAGCGGTCGTTCGGCAGCTGCTGCTCGATCGACGACCTGCACGACGCGCGGCGCGTCGCGGCGGCGATCAGCATCCCGCACTACATCCTGAACTTCGAGCGGCAGTTCAACGAGCAGGTCGTCAGCAATTTCGTCAGCGAGTACGCCGCGGGCCGGACGCCGCTGCCCTGCGCGCACTGCAACAGCGATCTGAAGTTCGCGACGCTCGCTCGACCGCGCGCGCGGCCTCGGCGCCGACGCGGTCGCCACCGGCCACTACGCGCGCGTCGAGCGCGACGGCGCGCGGGCGGCTATCAGCTCAAGCGCGGCGTCGACGCCGTCGAAGGACCAGTCGTATTTCCTGTTCTCGCTGACGCAGGACCAGCTCGCGCGCGCGCGTCTTCCCGTCGGCGATCGCGGCGAAGGACGCGGTCCGCGACTACGCGCATCAGCGCGGCCTGCCGGTCGCCGACAAGCCGGACAGCCAGGAGATCTGCTTCATCCCCGACCACGACTACGCGGCGTTCGTCACCGCAGCGCGCCCGGACGCCGCGTGCCGGCGGCGCGATCGTGGACGAGTCGGGCCGCGTGCTCGGCACGCCACGGCGGCATCCACCGGTTCACCGTCGGCCAGCGCAAGGGCCTCGGCCTCGTCGTCTTCGCCGACCGGCGAGCCGCTGTACGTGCTCGCGCTCAGGCCGGACGAGCAGCAGGTCGTCGTGGGGCCGAAGGCGTCGCTCGAGCGCACGACGCTGACCGCGTCAGGCGTGAACTGGATCGACGGCGCGCCCGACGGCTCCGCGTCGGGCCAGCGTGCAGATCCGGCATCGGCATCAGCCGGCGCCCGCCACGCGTCCGTTCGACTCGGCGACGGCCACGCCGAGGTCGTCTTCGACACGCCGCAGATCGCGCGTCACGCCCGGCCAGGCGGCCGTCTTCTACGACGGCGACGTCGTGCTCGGCGGCGGCTGGATCGACAACTAGACCACACGGCGACAGCGGTCTGGAATCACGAAGCACGAAGATCACGAAGAGAATTCCTCTTTGAGATCTTCGTGACTTCGTGGTGCACGGTCTTGTGACCAGTGGCGCACCTGGCTGCGTTGACGACTCGCGTGCGAGGTGTGTTCGAGATACCGCTCGGCGTCGAGGGCGGCCATGCAGCCCGATCCGGCGGCGGTGATCGCCTGCCGGTACGATGGTCCTGGACGTCGCCGCACGCGAACACGCCGGGCACGCTCGTCTTCGCGCCGTCGTGCGTGATGAGGTAGCCGTTGGCGTCCATCTCGAGCTGGCCGCTGAAGAGCGACGTGTTCGGCGTGTGGCCGATCGCGACGAAGACGCCGGTGACCGGCACTTCCGTCCGCTCGCCGGTCGCCGCGTGCTCGCACGACCATCGCGGTCACTTCGCCCTTGCCCGGTGTCCTTGATCTCGTCGATCTCGGTGTTGAGCAGCCACGCGATCTTCGGGTTCGCGCGCGCCTTGTCCTGCATGATCTTCGACGCGCGCAGCGTGTCGCGCCGGTGCACGACGGTCACCTTGCTCGCGAACTTGCGTGAGAAACACCGCTTCTTCCATCGCCGAGTCGCCGCCGCCGACGACCGCGATCTCGTGGCCGCGGAAGAAGTAGCCGTCGCAGGTCGCGCACGTCGAGACGCCGTGGCCCATCAGCTTGCGCTCGGACGGCAGTCCGAGCAGCTGCGCCGACGCGCCGGTGGCGATGATCAGCGCGTCGGCGTGACATTCGGCGTCCGGTCGTCGCGACGACGAACGGCCGCGCGCTGAAGATCGACGCGGGTCGACGTTGCCCTGGATGATCTCCGCGCCGAACCGCTCGGCCTGCGCCCGCATCTCGCCCATCGAGATCCGGACCCATGATGCCGTCGCGATACCCGGGAAATTCTCCACGAGCGTCGTCAGCATGAGCTGACCGCCGGCTTCGACGCCCTTCGATGAGCAGCGGCTGCAGGTTGGCGCGCGCGGCGTAGAGGGCGGCGGTCAGGCCGGCCGGGCCTGACCCGATGATGATGACGTGGCGGGAAGTCGGACATTCAGATGTGCTTGTCGAGGACGCGCTTGAGCTCCTCTTTCGGCGTCAGGCCGACGATCTGCTCGACCACCTGCCCGCCCTTGAATACCAGCATGGCCGGGATGCCGCGAATCTGGAACTTGAACGCCGTGTTCGGGTTGTCGTCCACGTTCAGCTTGCCGATCGTGACTTTGCCCGCGTAGTCGGTCGCCAGCGCGTCGATCGTCGGGTCCCAGCCGCTTGCACGGCCCGCACCATTCGGCCCAGAAATCCACCAGCACCGGGCCGGCGGCGTTGATGACGGTTCGTATCGAAGTTCGAATCCGTAAAAGTCTGCACGTTCTCGGCTGCCATTGAGTCTCCCCAGTTCCCTAACCTCTAACCTCTAGCCCTAGCCTCTAACCTCTAGCCTCTATCTCTATTGCCCATCGCCAACCCATATATTCTGACGTGCTCGCCCGCCGAATGGTCCCACGAGTTGTCGCGCCGCATGCCGGCCGCCTGGAGGGCCCGCCAGGCCGGCTCGATCGCGAAACAGGTCCAATGCGCGGCGCAACGCGGCCAGCAGCGCCTCGCCCGAGTAGTCCTCGGAAGACGAATCCCGTGGACCGCGGGTTGCCGGGCGCGTAGTCCGTCACGGTGTCGGCCAGGCCCCCGACGGCCCGAACCACCGGCACCGTCCCATAGCGGAGGCTGTACATCTGGTTCAGGCCGCAGGGCTCGAACTGCGACGGCATCAGGAAGATGTCGGCGCCGCCTTCGATCAGATGCGCCAGGCTTTCCTCGAAACCGATGTAGGCCGCCACGCGCGACGGGTGGCGCGCCGCGAGCCGCATCCACAGGTCCTGATAACGCGGATTCGCCCGTGCCGAGGACGACGAAGGTCGCGTCGAGGCGCGGGAGCTCGCCGGCAACGCCGGCGATCAGATCGAAGCCCTTCTGATCGACCATGCGGGAGATCATCCCGACCAGCAGGCGCGCGACGGCCGTCCTCGTCTGCCGGCAAGCCGTACGCGCGAGCAGCGCGCGCGCTTGGCCGTTGATCTTGCCGTCCAGGCGACTCGACGCTGTAGCGGCGCGGGCAGAAGCCGATCGGTGGCCGGGTCCCACGACCGAGGTGTCGATCCCGTTCGGGATGCCGACGAGACGGTCACGCCGGCGGCGCAGCACGCCGTCGAGGCCGGAGCCGAACTGCGCCGTCTGGATCTCCTCGGCATAGCGCGCGGCTGACCGTCGTGACGATCGTCGCCGCGTTGATGGCCGCCCTTCAGGAAGCTGATGCGGCCCCAGAACTCCATCCGATCGACGCCGAGCTCGGTCCGAGCCGAGATCGAGCCGCGGCAGCCAGTCCGGCTTCGAACACCCCCTGGTACGCGATGTTGTGGATCGTGAAGACCGACGGCACGCCGCCGAGCACCGGGGTGCGACGCGAAGAGCGTGCGTCAGGTAGACCGGGCGCCAGCCCCGCCTGCCAGTCGTGCGCGTGGACGACGCCGGGACGCGCCCGCGCCGCGCGACGAACTCGAGCGCCGCGCGCACGAGGACCGCGAAGCGGCGCGCGTTGTCGGGATATTCCTCGCCGTCGGATCCGTAGCAGCGAATCGCGATCGTAGAGGTCCGGCGCACTCGACGAGCAGGGCGCGCGCGCCGTCGCCCATCGGCGCGTCGATACAGCCCGACTTCGCGCGTGAAGCCGCCGACGCTCGACCGGCACGCGCTCGATGAGCGTGCCCGCCGTCACGCCGCGGTATCGCGGCAGCGCCACCGTGACGTCCCAGCCCAGGCGCGCCCAGCGCCGGCGGCAGCGCGCCCAGCACGTCCGCCAGCCCGCCGGTCTTGGCGAACGGCACGGCCTCCGAGCCGATCATCAGACACCGATGGGCGCCGGCGGCACGGATCTGATTGCTAGTGGCTCGTTGCAACGTGGCTCGTGCTCGATCACGCACAGGACTCCAGCGATCGCAACCGGCGATCCACGCAGTTCGAGCCACTGAGCCACGGGCCAAGCCCTTCGACGGCCCCGAGCCGACCGAGCCACTTGAAGCCACGAGCCGCGTGACACATGTCCGACCGTGATTGAGCGTCCCCGCGTCCGCCACGGGCCGAACCACGCGAAGTCGTCGAGCTGAAGCAGATCAAGGCCGACGCAGCCCGAGCTGGCCTCGGCCGTCGACATGCAGCGTGGCGCTCGGTCGAGATGCAGCGCCGCGTGCAGTCGCGCGTGCCGCTGCCGTGGATTTCGGCGGAAGACGGCTGGCTGCGCGACGCAGCAGTCGGCCGGCCGCGCGCTCGATCCGGTTCGGCGACATCCCGCTCGACTGGACCGATTTCCGCCTGACGCTTCGCCAGACCGCCGACATCCTCCGCCGCTTCGACGCGCTCGAGCCCGCCGACCACACGGCCATCATCACGCTCGCGCGCGAGGGCAACGCGCTCGAGCCGATCGTGCCGCGCTGGTACAGCGCGCACGTCCGGCGCGGGCGGACGACACGGCCCGGACGGCCCGCCAGGCCTCGAGCAGGTGCTCGTGCTCGCGCTGCGGCCGTTTCTCGCGCGCTGCGGTCGAGGTGCTGACGCAGCGCGTGGATCTGTCGGCATGGGGACACTCGCACTGCCCGTTCTGCGGTGGGAACCCGAGTTCGCGGTGATCGCTGCCGAGCGGCGATCGGCAGCTGATCTGCGGCCGCTGCTCGGCCGTGTGGCCGTTTGCCGCCTTCACGTGCCCGTTCTGCGCCAACGACGAGCGCTCGCGCGTCACGTCGTTCGCCACGCGCGACGGCCGCTACCGCGTGTACGGCTGCGACGCCTGCCGCCGCTACCTCAAGGCGCTACGACGCGCGAAACGCCGCGCGGCCGGTCCTGGTTGCGGTCGACACGATCGCGACGCTGCCGCTCGACGCGGCGGCGATGCAGCGCGGCTACGCCGGCTAGCCGAAGGCCTGCACTTGCGTCGCGCGCTCCTACTTCCAGCTTCCGACTTCGTACTTTGAGCTTCGACTTCGAACTTTGCTTACTGAGCGGTGCCGTCGGCGTGGGCGTGCCGGTGGCGAACAGCGGCCGACGCGGCCTTGTTCGACATCCAGTTGAAGAGATTCTCGCGTTTCCATGAAGCGGCCGGCGTTCGATCGCGCGCCGAGCACGACGACGGCGACCTGCTGGGTGCTCTGCGGCAGACGGAGCAGCGTCGCCAGGCAGTAGCCCGACTTCGAGATGAAGCCGGTCTTGCCCGCGCGCACGTCCACGTCGGCGCGTCCGAGCAGATGGTTCGTGCTGCGGAACGTGATCGGCCGGCGGCCGGCTGTACACGTGTACTCCGGCGTCCGCATGATCGACGCGATCCGCTCGTCGCCCGACACGTAGCGTGATGAGCCGCGCCATGATCGTAGGCCGACGACACGTTCTCGGACAGCAGGCCCGACGGATCGGCGTAGTGCGTGGTCTCGAGCCCGAGCTCGGCGGCCTTCTCGTTCATCCGCGCGATGAAGCCTTCGTGACCCATGCGGCGAGACGCGCGCCAGCGCGCGGGCCGCGGCGTTGTCCGACGCGATCAGCAGCAGGTGCAGCAGATCGTCGGTCGTCACGTGGTCGTTCGCCGTGCAGGTGCGTCGTCGACGCCTGGAACACGTCGCTGCGCGCGACGGTGACCGGCTCGGAGAGATCGGGGTTGCCTTCCATGAACACGACGGCGGTCATCATCTTGGTGATGCTGGCGATCGATCGCTGGCTGCCGCGAGTTCTCTTCCCAGAGAATCTGGTTCGTTTCCGGGTCGTAGACGATCGCGGCGGCCGCGCGCGCAGATCGGGCACGATGTCGCCGCTCGCGTCCATCTTGTAGCGCGGCAGCGGCGTGATAGCCATCTCGCGGGCCATCGCAAGCGCGCGGGCGCGAGCTGAGCCTCGCCCGTCGGTTGAGCGACGGGTTGGCCGCGTACAAGCCGACGGGCCTGGGTCGTCTTGGCCGTCGTCTTCTCTTGGCGGCGGCCGCCTCGGCAGGCACAGCGCCTGCCCCGATGAGGCAGGCCAGAGCCAGCGCTCCGATCCAGAAACCCGTTCTATTCGTCACGGTTACCGGCATTCTAGCAGACAATCTCATGAGGCACAAGGCAATTCTTGCGCCAACTGTTATGTAAAAATGACCGATCGTCAAGTTCTGTAATTCAGTGTATCGGTCCGGAGCCGAAGCCGTAGAGGAGGCGTTGAGACGCATGACGCCGCGTGCACTCGAAGAATTCAAGGCCCTGCGCGACACGGTGCGCTCACGCGGAACCGCGCGGGTCTGGGTATTTCTGGCCGGCCTGGTCGGCTGGGGCGCGCTGACGATCGCGACCGCGTCGCTGGCGGCGCTGCCTGTCGCCACCTTCCTGCCGTTGCTCATTCTTGCAATCACGTTCGAGGCCGTGTTCAGCCTGCACGTGGGCGTCGAGCGCATCGGCCGCTACATCCAGGTCTTTCTGGAGAGACGACGGTAGCCGGCTGGGAGCATGTGGCGATGGCGCTCGGCCCGCCGCTCAAGGTGACGAGCTCTGACCCGCTCTGTCACCGCGTATTTCATCCTCGCCACGTCTCCTCAATATCGTGCCCGCCATCCTGCGCGCAGCCCGGTTCCGCCTCGAGGTCGGGCGTCGTCGCCAGCGTGCACCTGCTCGCGATCGTGCGGATCCTGGTGGCTCGACAGCACGTCGCGTCACCGCCAGCGCGCGGCGGATCTCGCAGCGGTTCACGGAACTCAAAGGCAAGGCGGGTCGAGGCGTGCCGGCCTGGCTAGACGGGCGGGGACAGCGGCCATTCAACGGCGTGCAGCTCGATCGCAGCGAGCGCGCACTGAGTCCCCCTGCCACGCGTCGGTCGTGTCGAACGTCTCCCCGGCCGTATGGGGCCGGCGCATCCCCTGGCCGCCGGTCCCGATGGTGATCGCGGGAATCTTCAGCTGGATCGGGATATTGGCGTCGGTCGAGCTCGGCTCCGGCGTGAGCGTGATGCCGAGCGCGTCGTGCGCGGCCGCGAGCGCGGCCCGAACGACTGGGTGACTCAGACCGGCGTCTCGCGCCGGCGGGCGGTCGCCGCACGAGTTCCCTGACCGACCGTGATCGCGCCGCGGACGCGCCCACCGCTGGTTCTCCTCGCGCAGCGGCTTCATCCACGGCGCGCTGCACGCTCGCCGTCGAGCGCCGACACGCACGGCCGTCGTCGGCTGACCGCAGGTCGATCTCCATCCAGCACTCCGACGGATATGGCGTTGACCGACGTGCCCCTGCCCACTGCGGCCCCACGTTGAACGTCGGTTCTGGGCTGATTCTGCTGCATTGGGAACCTGCAGCTGCGAGATTTTGGCGACGGCCCGTCCCATCGCCCGAACCGGGTTCGCGCGTGCCGAACGCCGCGTGTAGCTGTGTCGCCCGGCCCCTTGAACGTCGCGATCGGTAGCGGCGGCTCCCCACGGCCGCCACGTTGATCGAGAAACAGCCCGGAGCCGTCGATGGCCAGAGAACCGGTCGATTTGGCCCTTCATCGTCTCGCCGAAGAGCCGTTTCATCCCGCGCAGATCGCCGAGGCCTTCCTCGCCGACGCGGCGACGAAGGTCACGGGGCGCCGTCGGTCTCAATCGTTCGTGCGCCCGAGCGTGCGGGCCACGGCCAGCAGGACGGCCAGTCCTCGGCAGTTGTCGCCGACGCCCGGTCCTGTCAGAATGGGCCGTCCCGCTCCGCGCGACCGGACGTCCGTCCCCTCCGGGAAGACAGTGTCAGGTGCGCGGCGACCACAGGCGTGGACGTCGTCGAGACACCCGGTCGATCGCCAAGACATTGCCGGCCTTGTCCAGCCGGACGTTGGACAACCCCGATTGCTCGAACGGCAGCTTTCACGGCCAGTGCTCCGAGCAGCCTCGTGGAATGTGGGCGCGGGAATTTCGCAGAGCCGGATCTGGTTCCTCACTGTGTTGGGCTCATCAGCGCGGATGGAGTCGAGCGCGGCCCGACGGGCCAGGATCGCCCGAGCAGCGCGTCGACCGACGCGTCGGCCGCCAGCGCGGCGCGCGCGGCACCGAGAAAACAGCACCGACTCGCAACGCGGCTGAGCCCAACCGCGCTGCAGAAGGCGCGTGTTCCAGTGCGTGGACACCCAGATGGCTCGTAGTCAATCCAAACAATCGGCGTCATCCAGGCGAGCTGGACGCGGACCAGTGACGACGTCTCCGGCCAGAGCTGCAAAAGCCCTGCATTTGGTTCATGTGGATGCGTTCGCCCGGAGCAGTGCAGCATGCGGCTGATAAACTCTTGCTCCCGGCGAACTGCATGGATGAGCCTCACGTTAGGCTTCTCAAGCCACAACGCTGGCCTGCGGGTGTGTGATCGGCAGGTATCCGCGAAGCGGCGACCAGTCGGGAATCGGCCAGCAATACGTAACTGACCCGAAGTACAT
>ERZ1370068.7475-contig-6387_pt1 | contig 33140 bp, 61 predicted proteins | sample MGYA00561227_ERZ1370068 | MGnify/ENA primary metagenome ERZ1370068 (study PRJEB38410, sample SAMEA6850437) | metagenome | study: Metagenomic assessment of the ecological functions of the soil: analysis of the soil microbiota associated with the...
GAAAATCATTGTACTTCGTTCAGTTACGCGTGCGCTACAAGCATGTCAGTATGCGGCTTTCATAATGGTATTGCGTTTACGGGGTTAATTTCCAATTCAGAGTGGTCTGTGGTCACACACCCTCTATTGACCTGTTTAGCGCTTTTTTTCATGTCCAGCACGCGACAAGGATTTTTGCCACGGGAGCACGTCCGCTCGCTATCTCAACTTATGGACGCACTAACAGATCCCGAATCGGTCGGGTTACGACCCAAACGCGCATTGCGAAAGAAACATTTTTTCCACAATGCACGAGCCGCCCGAGATCGCATCGCGACTTGTCCGAGTCATACGAGAGGTATCGAAAATTCCCGACTCGCGCATTGGCGAGGATTGTCTCACATTGACTGTTTATCGCGATGCAAAAAACACAGAAAGATGGCCTTTCACGCGACCAATAACAGTCCACTGTATTTATGGGCCTTATTTGGTGCATCCTCACGGGTCCGTAAAGAATGTCGTGGCAGAACTACCGCCTGGGGTGGGATATGAAATTCTTTTCCATCGAGGGTGAGCTGGTTAAATGAACGGGGATTTGCTCAGATTGGCTACCATTAGGCGAAACTCAACCTCGACCAAAAGGATCAAGAAACTGTGAAGAGGCTACCGCCTGCTGATTTTAATATAGCCGGTTGTGTTCGCTAGAGATGCCAGCGCTCAATCGCTTTACCAGGCAAGAAACATGCCGTCATCGCGGCCGCAAGCGCCGGCAACGCCTACGATCTTACGCGCGGCTAATAGCGCAGTTGGACAAATATCCCGTAACTAATTTCATAGTGCAAAACATGACCGGCGCGGGATCGATCATTGGCGCGAACCTATGTCTACAACGTTTCCAAGCCCGACGGCCTGACCATCGGCGCGATTCAGCCGTCGATTTATTTCAACCAGCTCATGAAGCAAAGAAGTGAGATACGACTGGGCAAAGTTCGGCTGGATCGGCAGCTCCGACAAGTCCGATTATCTTCTCTCTATATGCGCGCCGATTTGCCTTACAAAACCTTGGCCGACGTGCGAAAGCCAAGGAACCGCCCAAGTGCGGCTCGACGGGAGCGGGAACTTCAGGCAGTTACTGCCCAAGCTGCTCGAAGAGACGTTGGGAAACGAAATTTACCATAGTCGCGGGATACCAGGGCGGCGGCGAGATCGATCTCGCCGTCGAGCGCGGCGAGCTTCATTGCCGCGCTTTTACGATTCAGGCCTATCATTCGCGCGAACCGTACCACGTGGCGCAAAAACTTCGCGCGCATCTTGATGCAAACCGGCCAGACCCGAGATCCGCGTTTAGCTGACGTGCCGACCCTGCGCGAACTGATGGACGAGCACAAGACGCCTGAAGCAGATCGGCGCATGGTCCCGATGGTGCTTGCCGCGAACGATTTCGAGCGCCCTATTGTCGCCCTGCCGGCATTCCCGCGGATCGCCTGAAAATTTTCCGCGAAGCGTTTCTCAAACCATGAAAGACCCGGAGCTCCTCGGCGGAAGCGAAACGAAAGAACTTCGATATCACGCCGTCCACGGGCGAAGAGCTGAAGCGTTGGCAAAAGTCGTCATGGCCCAGCCGCCGGAGATCGTAGAGCGGGTCAAGATTTTAATGGAGCAGTAGTCCCGGAATCCGAAAGCGATTTTAATCCGCCGGCGACATGCACCGATCAATTGACACACATCGGTGACGGTGTTAACGCGTCGAGGAGATAGCCAATCAGCTGAATTAGAAAGCGAGAGTATCCATGAGCGAAAACTCCACAACTCAGTCCCGTTACATCAAGTCTTATGAAATCCGCCGCGCCTATCAAGGCGGCGTTCAATACCCGCCCGCGATTAGCGGCGTCCAGGGCGCCATCGACATCCATTGTCACGCCGACGCGGCGCATCAGGACGCGCTCCCAGTGGCGAAGCTCGCGTCGAAGAACGGCATGCGCGGCGACGTCTTTATAAATCCATAGCCGGCAAGCAACGCGCCGAATCGGTGAAGAACGTGCAAGCGCTGCACCGTTGGTGCGACGAAGAAAAAGTCGAGCCGATTCTGTGCTGGTCCGGCTGCAACGTCGCCAACCGCGCGGCTCCCGTCGGCAGCGAAAATCCGCGAGCAGCTCGACGGCGGCATCAACGCGGTCTGGATGCCCGGTGGCGATGCACGCGAATACGCTGAGCCAGATCGGCGGCCGCAAATCTTGGTGGACCCAACTGCCGGACGTGTGAATTGACACCGGCATTAAGCTGGGATGAAGCGCTCAAGGTCGGCCAATCATCTTTTGGACGAACACGGCAGACTCAAACAAAGAAATAAAAGAGATCATCCACCACAGGTTTTGCGCGACCTGCGACGTCCCTTTTTGTTGATGTTGTGATATTTTCGGCCACGCGACCCACCGGAAATCTTTGCGTCTGGCCGAAGAGTGCTCAAAAGACTGGCCACAAAAAGGCTGCGTCGATCGATCGCCCAGCCCATTCGATAAACTTGCTGAGCGTCCCGCAGATGACCGAGCTCGGGAAACCGGCATGTGAATCCTCAACTTCACTTGCGCGACGAACTCTCGCCACGCTGCTCGGCGTCGATCCCTTCGACATGTACCAAGGCGATCCGCAAGGCAGCATCGGCGTGGAGCAGGTAACGCTCTCCAGCGACTGCGGCGAACCGCTCTTCCCAATCCTCGGTGGAAGGCGTCAGGCAAATGCGCGCCTATATGGGAAGCGTTGTTCGGCTTCGCTGAGCAAAGAAGAGATCAAAAAACCGTGAGCTGCGACAACCCGGCGAAGATTCTGGGCTTGAAAGCGGCGGCGTAATCATCGGCGGCGATCATGCTTGCTCGGGAATCGTTTGTAGTCAGAATCCCTCTTGGCCTCCGGCGGAAATCAGAGTCCGGTCATGCCGGCGAACGCCGGCAGGTGGATTCACGTTTCGCGTAACAGATCATGGCAGAAAACCTCTGCTGGGGTTTGTAGTTGAGACACTTTCGAGTGTGATTATAGGAACGAACCAACGAGAGCAAGCGATGGTCCAGAGAGAGTCGCTAAGCTGGTTTTCCTCGGCAGCCCGCGTCGCATGCGGCCGATGGCGTTTCAATGCCGCCTTTGCCACGGCGCATGGGCATCAGTGAAAAGGTGCGCATCGAGAGTTTATGAAGTCGATAGGGTAGGCGAATTCGGTCCCGTTGTCGAAGGTACGGTTCGACGTAAAGGATCATGGGCAGGGAGCGAAACAGTTCGGTGAGCTGATAGTTACCGGCCTGATAGCAGCCTTGTTGGGTTGACGGCTCACCACGATAAAGCGAGAGCGTCTTTCATGAGTGACCAAAACAGCCTGACCATACTTAGCAAAGAGCATCAGATCCCCTTCCCAGTGACCTGCTTGGCGCCGCTTGTGGATGGTGGCCGGGCGCCGATCGATGGCCACTGGTCCTGGATATGATCCACCGGGCTACCGCCTTTGTGGAACCACGCCAACCCCGCTTGCTTCCACGGGCAAATAGTGCCGCCAGCTGTAGTCCTGGTGCGGCGGGATTCGAGAATCGATAAACCGGATAGATCAAACTTCATGGCTGATCACCGTACGTCTTTGTTCCTTCTTCAGTCGTCCGGCAACTTGAGCTGGAGACCAACCTTGTCTCAGACCCTGAGCACCTTTCCTGAAGATCAGGCTTACGCAACAACTGACTTCCCCGCCAACGACGACTCTTAGCTTGCTGCTCAGCGTACGCAGGCTGATAACCGACCTGGGTGCCGCTGTTGCGTTTAGCCTCGGCTATGGTCGATGGCGCGCGATCCATAGCTGCCGCGATTTATGGATTGTTTTCCCGGCTTGGCGATACCGGGCAATGGTGCAACGTTGTTCCAAAGAAAGCTGTCCATAGTTCTGTCCCATCGCAACACCTTATACAAAAGTGTTGCACTTCGTTTGTGAATTTAGGGAATCCAGTTCATTTCGGTGAAGTCCAAACGCCTTACCGCCCGGATTCCCGGCATGCGCCGGAATGACGAACGCGGAATCGACCTCAGTCAAAAAACTTGAACCTCTCTGATTCTAGCGGAGGTCTTGACGCTAGCAGCTTTCCGCCTTTTCCGCCAGCTCCAATCGCGCACCGCCTGTTGGCTGAGCGCGGCTGGTTCTGCCACTGGTTCAGTCTGCACGTGCCGACGGGCCAGCGGGTCGTCGATCACCGAATCGGGAAGAGTCGATTTCAGGTTTATATTGATCGCGGCAGAGACGCGAACGGTTTGTCCGCCAGCGCCTGGCTCCACGCCGCGCATGATTTTGCGCGAAACAGGGCGGCACCGCCGTATTCGGGATTCTGCAGCAGAATACAGCGTCGACAGCCTGAGTGCGCGCAAGAGCCGGGCGATTTCGTCGGGGTGCTTTTGCCCCCAGCTTGCTGCATGCGTCGCGCCGATGCCGGTGATCGGAATGCTTGCAACAAACTGACCCAGCTCCTGAGCCGAGCGACGGCTACAGCCAGCTCCCTGCTTTTCCGCCGCGTACTCCGCCGGGCTGGCGGATAACGAGCTAGCGAAAGCCACGCTGCCGCTGACCACTGCCGCCAAGCGCTCGAGTGGCGCGCTGATCGCGAGTGAGCGTGAGATCTTTATTTGGATCCATGCCGCTCCGGCTTAGCGCGGCGTGGGCCGCGTAGTCCGCGGAACTGCTACGTCGGGGCGAATTGATGCCGATTTTCTTACCGCGCAATGCTTTGACGTTGTCGATTTCCGGCCGCGCAACCATGAAATAAGAGTCGCATTCCTTGTAACCGCCGCCAATATTGTCCGCACAGGCAACCGCGCGCCGCCGCGCCGGTCAAGAACGGAAGGATCGTCGCGTAATCCAGGTCGCCGGTCAGCAGCGCGGTGAGCATCAGATTCGTGCCGCGAAACGTGATCAGCTGAACCTTCTGCGCCCTCCTTATCGAAAAATCCCTTTTTCATTGGCGACGACGTGGTCGGGCAGCGTGGTCCAGCTGCGCGATGCCGGACCAACGGCGAGATTGACGTGTCTTTGGCTTGGGCCACAGATGCTAAGAGCGAAGACAGCAAGATTGTTAGAGTCACCTTGGAGAACACACTCGACTTTTCTCATTAGGTTCGATCCTCTTTTTCAAAATCATTTCGTTGCGCAAATTTGACCCACAGAATCAGCGGCGATCAGGGGACAGTTTCATGCCGTGCTGGAGGTTTGCCAGTAGCGCCACTTTACAATGCGAACGCGCGCCGCCACGCGGCAAGCGGCGGCGGTGTTTTCGGAATTTCCACGGCTGCCATTCCGAGCGCACCTACGCATTTGCTTGGCTACTCAACAGCCGCGAAACGTCAAGACCTCGATTAACCCCATGTAAAAGGAAACTGATAACGGTTTGATTTACTACCGGTGACGGCCCAACTGAAAATAATAAACGTATGCGTCGCCGGCCCGGGAAAGGAGAATCCTGTAAATGTGAGCGTACAGCTAAAATCGCGCAGCGAACCGTCTGGTTTGGTGCCGGGACAAGGAGAAGTCGGCGACTTTTTCACGGAAGTCTTCGGCGCTGCCAAGCGCCACTCCCCTTCAGGACCGATGCTCGTCGTCCCGCTCCAGCAACGACGTGTCCATCGACTTCTACGAAAACGACGGCGAGATTTCCTCCCAGCACTACGCCTTCCTGATCAGCGAAGTAGAGTTCGGCCGAATCAGTCGCCCGCGTCCGTGATCGAGGACTCCAATGCACTGGGCGGAAAATCCATACAGAAACGCCCCGGCGAAATCGAGCTCGGAACGACGGCGGCCGCGGCATCTGCTTACGCGGACCCCGACGGCCATTCCACGGCGATCCGCACACGACCGTACCGCGGCAGCGGCGCTTGCGACGAGGCAAAGCAGCTGGCTAGTGAGGGGATTGACCGGAGGAAACTTCCAGAAGCACAACGGGCGGTCATCGCGGCGGCATGAAGATTCGGGACTATCTTCTTTCAACGTCGCATCCTGTTGGCCGGTTTAAGGCGCCCCCTTTTTCGCCAGGAGCTTGGCTATACCGCTGCCGACTGGAAGCTGTCTCGAACAGAGCTGGCTGGGGCTGGCGGACACTGGCGACGCTCAGCCCGGAAGGGAGAAGTCCGCATGGCCAAAAGTACGAAATTCGTGGTACTGATGAATGGTCCATCTGGGAAGGAGATGATCCGCGAGTGTATTGACCGAAAATTTGGATTGCGGATTACGGTTTGAAAGCGATGTTCCCGAGGAGTTGGTAACCCCGCTTTCCCAGGAGAAACGGAATGAAATACAAGCTTCTCGACACAGTAGTCCTTGACCGAGACTTGCCGCAGCATGGCCTTCGCGCCGGAGATTTGGGAGCTGTTGTAGAGGTGTACGAGCCCGCAGGGTTGAGGTCGAGTTCGTAACCTGCGTCCGGCAAAACCTCAGGCCCCTTGTTACTGTCAACGTGCGAGGACGTGAGGCCGGTGCAAGAAAACGATCTCGTTGCCGTTAGACCCGTTGCCTAAATGCACATTGCATCAATTCCGCCAAATGCCAGAAGAAGAGTTAGTAGAGTTAGGCAAGTCTGTGCGCCAACGCCCACCCCGCGAAAACAACACCAAGCAATCACCAATCGATTCATTGCTGCATGAACATCACCGTTCAGTCGACGAAGACTTGACAATCCGCCTCGCGGCAATAGCGTAAAGGCCACCGAAACATTCCTTCAAGGAGGACACTGTGTTCGATATCAAAGGAATCAGACACTGCTGCCCAGCGCCAAGGATCTCGACAAAGCCGTCGAGTTTTATACCAAAGTAATCGGCGGGCAGGTCGTGTAAGAAGGTCGAACCAACCGAAGAACAGAAGAAAGCCGGACGGGTAAGGGAGTAGACGACATGCCTGCGCGCAATTTCGAAGTGCATCTGTTCGATGCGTCGGGATCAAACCGCGCGAAGTCGACCCGCATCACACGCTGAACATTCCCTGGCGGGAAAAAGACAGGGCGCGCTGTCGGCGCTGCAAAACATCGGCGCGAACATCGAAAAAGTCCGGCCGCACCGCGACAGCGATAATTATTCGATCAACGTCTTCGATCCCGACGGCAACCGCTGGGAACTGTCGTTCGTGAAGGGAAACTAAAGCCGCAAGTTAAACTCGTTCACAGTAGTTCGAAGCATCCGAACCGATCCGGACCTATGTGAACTACTGAACGGTTGAACGTTTCGATACTCTGCTCTAGTTGTATTTCTTCAGCACTTCTCGTGCGATGCACCATGCGCATGACCTCGGAGGCGCCTTCGGTGATCATGCTGGCTGCGCTGATCGACGAACCATTTCGCCAGTGGCAGATCAAGGTCAAACCGATGCCACCGTGGATTTGCAGCACGCGGTCGACGACGCGGAATGACATTTCGTCGGCGAACAGCTTGGCCATGTACGCTTCGTTGCGAATGTCTTGCTTCTGGTCGTTCTTCCACGCCGCCTGATAGACCATCAAGCGAGCGGCGTGCAGCTCGACGTAGGAATCGGCCAGCTTGAATGTAATTCCCTGCCGTTCCGACAGCGGCTTTCCGAAAGTGATTCGCTCTTTGAATAGCGCGCGCCCATTTCGATGCAGCGCTCGGCGACGCCTAAAGCGCGCGCGCCATGTTTCAGCCTGCCGATGCCGAGCCATTTTGCGCTAGCTTGAATCCTTCGCCTTCTTTACCGACAAGATTTTCGACCGGGACTTTCATGTCGTCGAAGCGTGATATGCCAAGGTTCCTCGCCCATCATCGTCTTATATCGGGTCACGAGCGTCAGCCCCGGCGTTTTCATATCGACCATGAAGCAGGAAATGCCGCCGTGTGCACCTTTAGCTGGATCGGTCACGGCCATCAGTTGGCCGAAGCCGGCCTCACCGGCGCCGGTGATGAAGCGCTTGGTGCCGTTGACAATGTAGTAGTCGCCCTGGCGCACGGCGCGAGTTTTCATCGATGCCGGATCGGAGCCCGCGTCCGGCTCGGTCTGCATGAAGCAAAGCTTTTCTCGCCGTTTCTAATCGGATCCAAAAAGCGTTTTTCTGCTCGTCGTTCAAAGCGTAAAGGATCGGCCGGATTTCAGGCCCGAAGATGCCCTGACCGCGCGAGGGTAACGCCACCGTGCGCGCCAATTCTTCCCACACCAACACCTGCGCCAAGCTGCCCAGCTCCGCCGCCGCCGTATTCTTCCGGCACATCGAACATCCACAAGCCCCATCTCTTTGGTTTTCTTCTCCAGACGCTCGCGGATATCTGGCTTCAGTTCCATATTCTCGATCGTGTGCATCTCGACCGGAATCAGCTCCTTGTCGACAAACTTGCGCACCGTGTCTTTGAGCATCTGCAGTTCTTCAGGCAAATTGAAATCCATTCGTTTTCTCCGTGAAGTCCAGTAGCCAGAAGTCAGTCGATTCAGAATCCTTCTTCGCTTCGCAGTTCTGACTTGACATTCTGATTTCTGACTCGATACGTTCTACTTCTTTTCCTCAACCTTATACGAGCCGAGGCCCGGCCGGTATTCCTTGCGCGCGAACTGTTGCAGCCCCGGCCGCCCGCCGATCGCCGCTTTGGCCTTATCGGAAATCAAGCCGGAGATTTCGTAGGCGACGTCCGGATTGGAGTAGAACGTGTAGTACCACGCTTCTTTGACGGCATTGAGCGCCGACGGCGCTTTCTCTTTCAGGTTGTTGGCGATGTCCATCACTTCTTTGTCTAAATCCGCGCGCGGCACCGCTTTGGTAATCAAGCCGATCCGCTCAGCCTCTTTCGCGTTCATGGTTTTTCCCGTGAGCGCATAATAGAGGCCGTGCTTGGGCTGCAAATGCTCGGTCAAGACGATCGTCACTTCGCCGCCGGGAAAATGACCGAAGTTGACTTCGAGAGACCGAATTGCACGTCGTCCGCCGCGATTGCGATATCGCAACCGGTGACGCACCGTGAAGCCGCCGCCGAAAACCCAGCCGTTGATCTTGGCAATCACCGGCTGCGGCATTTTTGCGCAGGATCTCGTTGCGCCACTGGCGCGATTTCTCGCGCACTCTCGTCGCGCACGCGCTCCGGTTGCGAATCCATCTCGATAAAATACTGCTTCAAATCCTGCCCGGCGCAAAAGCTCTCGCCCTGCTCCGGTGATGATGATCACGCGGGTATCCTTGTCGTAACGCAGGTCGGTTTAAGCAATCGCTACATCTCCCGGTGCAACTGCGGGCTCATCGCGTTGCGCTTCTCAGGACGATTCAACGTGACCGTCGTCACGCTGTCTTTGTTGTCGACCAATAAAGTCTGATAGTTTGCCATTGCCATTCCTCCTTCAAAATATTGTCGAATAATTACTTCTCGTCCTACTCCGTTCTAAGCAAAACTGTCAACGACTAGCGACGCGACAAGTTTGTTCTCGCTGTCATCCTGAGCAGAGCGAAGGATCTCGTCCCGATTCTAAGCCCAGATTCTTCGGCGTTGCCTCAGAAATGACATCCATCGGTCAAATAAGATGGCTTAGCGCCGGACCAAGTCCCTGAGCAGTTTCTTCCAGTGGTCCTCGGCTTTCTCGTATTGTTCGAGCGTGTAGCCTTTCTCCGGGTACCAGCGCTTGAAGCCATAGTTCTTGGTCGAGGTCGCGAAGCGGAACTTCTCTTCAAATATCTTTTGCCCTTCGGGACTGAGTAGAAAGATCTATAAACATAAGCGCCGCGTATGGATTGTTGGCTGCCGTGGGCGGGGCAACGCCGCCGGCGTTGGTCGGATTAAGATCCATCGGCATCCATTCGGTCGGCGCGCCCTTCGGCTTGCCTGAAAGCACGTGATTGCGAAAGATGGAGATCGACATCGGCATCTCACCGGCCGCCATCAACTCATGCATCGCGCCGCCGGAAATCATATGCATCTGAATATCCAGCCCGCGCAATTGTTTGATGTACTCTTCGCCTTTGGCCTTGATCATCGCGCCGATGAAGCGCACTCCCGTGGTGTCGCCGCTGACGGCGATCTTGCCTTTGTATTCCGGCTTGGCTAACTCGGTAAAATTCTTCGGCACGTCGGCGGCGCGAATTAGGTTGCGGTTGTAACCCAAGCCGACAATCGACTCGCGGTCCGTCGTCCAGAACACTCGTACCTCTGTCGGCTTCTTCCTTCGCGTCGTCCGGGAACTGCGCTAAATGCGGCGAAAAGTACGGCGAGAGCATCTTGTTTTCGCGCATCATCATCAGCGTCGCCGGGGTGGTCTCGATCAAGTCGGCGATGCTGCGCTTGGACTGCGCTTCGGTGATCAGCCGGCGCGTCAGATCGTTGGGCCCGGCGCGATACGTTTCAACTTTGATGCCCGGATATTTCGCCTCGAAAACGTTGGCGATATCGCGATGCGCGGTGAGGCTCGTGTACCAGACGAGCTTGCCTTCCTTCTTTCGCCCCGGCCTTGAGCACCTCTTCTCGATCCGCGCCGCGGTAGCTAGCGAGATCGGCAGCCGATTTCGTTTGCGCGCCAGCTGGCGGAGGCAGCTGCAAGACCAGTAAACGAGCATGAGAACTAGAGTGGCATCTTCTACTCCCTAAAATCTTTCCCACCCAATATTCTACCACTCCACGCCACTCCCATCTCACTCCAGCACCCCGTCGCGCTTAGTGCGCGGCGATCGTCGCTTCGTCGTAGCCGACCACGTCGCGCAGCACGGCTTCGGTATCTCGGTCCGAGCACCGGAAACTCCCAGCGCGCGTGTCAGCTTCGCGTTGGCGAAGTGCAGAGGAAAGTTCGGCAGGACGACGCGGCCGAGCCGCGGATTATCCACCGCGACTACGAAGCCGCGTTCGTTTTAGTTGGGGATCGTTGGTCAGATCCTCGCCGGTTTGCACCGCCGCCGCCTGGGATGCCAGCTTTTGTAATTGATCGCGCAGGGCAAAGGCATCTCTGATCTTGGGTCCATTGCGCAATGATAGCATTGAGGGCTGCGCTGTTTTGCAGTCTCTCCGCGTTGGTTTTGAAACGTTGATCCTGCCGCGATTCCCCACCAATAAGCTGAGCCAACGCCGTCCACTGCGCTTCGTTTTCGGCGGCGATCACGCACCAGCGGTCTTCGCCTTTGCACGGGTAGCAATCATGCGGCGCGATGGCAATCGATGCATTGCCGATCGGCTCAGGATCTTTGCCCGTCGACGCCGCTTCCATCAAATTCGCGCCGATCATGAACGCCGTCGCTTCCGGATTGCGCCAGGTCGATGAACGCGCCCTTCTTGTGCCGATCGCGATGAAGCACGCCGGAAATAATAATAATCGCGCACAACGTCCCGGAAACGTAGTCCGGAAACACCGTCTGCGAGCCGATCGGCGGATGGGTCATTGCCGGGATGATTCCACATGTAAGTGAGCCCGGTAAATGACGTGATGTTCACGCCGACGGTCGAGAAATGGCGCTTGGGTCCGGTGGTGCCGAGGCCGGGCATGCGCAGGTTGACGATATCCGGCTTCACCTCTGCACAGTTGGTCGTAAGACAAGCCGATGCGCTCGACGACGTCGACACTGTAGTTGTCGAGCACCGCGTCTGCCTTCGCGACCAGGTCATGCAGCACCCCTGGCCCTTGGGATGTTTGAGATTGACCGTAAAAGAACGCTTGTTGCGGTTGAATTCGAGAAAGCGCGGCGAAAGATTCGGATCTTCGCCGGTGCCGAAAAAACGAAACGGATCCATGCCGCCCTTACTCGATTCGATCTTTGATCACGTCAGCGCCCAAGCTCGGCGAGGATCGTCGTGCCGTAAGGCCCGGCGAGCACATGGTCGAAAGCTGACGATGCGCATGCCGTCGAGCGGGACCATTATCGCTATTCGGGGCGAAGGTCGTTTTGGTCGGTGCGACTCGCTTGCGCGCCGCTATCGCGCCAGCTATCGAGCGGCGGCACGCTGCCCACTGCCGGCCGTGCGCCGTCGATAACAAACGGCATCGCCGGCTGCCGCGTGCTGCCGAATCCGGCGTGCTCCACCGGCGCCATAAAGCCGCGCCCGCGCACGTGCTCGTCGTTGGCAAACCCCATCGGCGTGTTCACCGGCACGCAGGAATACCCTTCGCCTGCAACAGCTCGGTGATCTCCGCCATGGTAAATTTGCCGATGAAAGCCTCGACCGCCGGATTGAGCTCATCGGCATGAGCTCTGCGATAGACGTTATTGAGCCAGTCCGGCGGCATCGAACACCGCCGCATGATCTTTCCAGACGCTGAGAAACAGCTTCCAATGCTGGCGCGTCACGTAAAGATAAACGAAACCGTCCGCGACACTGGAAGATTTTCGCCGGCGCCACCGAGCCATGCTGGCTGCCGGCGCGCTTGAGAACCTGTTTTTCGTTGGCCCACAGGCGGATGATGTGCTCTTGCGTCGCCAGCGTTTCCTGCATCGACGCGTCGATGTGATCGCCTTGGCCCGGTGCGTCTCGCGCCGGTAAAGCGCGGCGAGCAAGCCGGCCGTGGCGAACAAGCTCGCGAAATAGTAGGCCTGGGTTTCCGGCGGCTTGCATGGCGCCAGAGACGGGTCTCCCGAAATGTATAAGAACCCGCTTTCCGCCAGTGCGACGAGATCGTTGCACGCGTAGTTTTTCTTCGGTCCGGTTTGACCGAACGCGCGTGATCGATGCCATCACGATGCCCGGATTGATCGGCGGCGAGATCTTTGTAGCCGAGCCCTTTGGCGTCCAACTCGCCCGGCTGAAAACTTTCGATCACCACGTCCGCAGTTTCGACCAATTGGCGCAACGCGGCGCGTCCGCATCGGTTTCCAAGTCGAGGACCTTGCTCGCCTTGCCCGCGTTCAGATGGGCGAACGTCGTGCTGAGTAATTTTCCGTCGGCAGATTTGACGAACGGCGCCAGGTTGCGCACCGGATCGCCGCCGGGCGGTTCGATCTTGATTACTTCCATGCCCAAATCGGCGAGCAGCCGCCCGCAGAGTTGGCCGCTCAAATCCAGTCAAATCAATGCTCTAAAACCTTTGAGAAACTCTCCGCTCATAGCTCTTCTTTCGAATCTCCTTTTTGTAATAGTGCTGTCATTTCGAGCGGAAGCGAGAAATCTTTCTCGATTTTACGCTCCCACGTATCGGCTGCGCATGTCGTTCAAAATCTGCGCCGCTTCTGAAACCATGCGTTCGACGATCTCCCTGGCGGGGACGTTGTTGCGCTGCTCGCTCAACATTCCGGCAACCTGTCCGCCGGGAACATGCAAGAGATCGACGCGATTCGCCGCTTCGGCCGCGCGTCGCACTTCGTCCATCGCGTTGCCCTGATAAGGCGTGGGCATCGCCTCAAGCCCCGAGCTCATCCAGGCCTTGATGACATCACTGCGATAGTGGCGCGCGAAGTGGCCACTGGTGTAGGCGGTACGGACAAAGTCTTCCGAAGTGCCATTAAGAATCTGCTTTTTGTAAATCGGATTGATACCGCCTTCTTGCGTCACCAAGAATGTCGTACCGCACCAGACACCCACCGCGCCCAAGGCCAGTGCCGCCGCCACGCCGCGCCCATCGGAAATACCACCGGCGGCGACCACGGGCTTCGGTCTCACCGCGTCGACGATCTGCGGAATCAAAGGAAAGTTGCCGATGGTTCCGGTGTGGCCACCCGCTTCATAGCCCTGGGCGATAATTACATCGGCGCCTTTGCGCGCATGGCTGAGCGCATGCTTGACCGCGCCGGCGAGCGCCATGACTTTGATGCCGCGCTCGTGCGCTAGGGGCACCACCTCGGCGGTATCGCCCAAGCCGATGATCAGAATCGGCACCTTCTCTTCAAGAATCACCCTGAGCTGCTCGCGCGTAGCCGCGGGCGTTTTCACCCAGCTCTTGCGGTCCGGCGGCTGCGGCGTCAGGCCGAGTTTAGGAATCAACTCATCGTTGAACTTGGCGTGCTTGGGAAACTTTTCTTGGATCTCTTTGTGCACTTCGTCGGGGTCGGGAATTCTCACATCTTCCATTTTCGGCAGCGTGATATCGACGCCGAAGGGCTTGTCCGTCAGTTGCCGCACCGCGCGGATACGTTCGCGGATGACTTCGGGTCGGATCGAACTGCCGCCGATGCAGCCCAAGCCACCGGCATTCGACACCGCGGCGACCAGCGCCGGCGGCGGTCGTCAACCCTTCTTTGTCCCAGCCCATGCCGGCTTGGATGATGGGATATTTGATATTCAGCAAATCACATAACGGCGTGTGCAACGACATAATCCAACCTCCCAGATTTGCAGAGTGCAGCAGGCCGATTGCGGAAACCCTGAACATTTGACCACCTCCACTGAACATTCGATCACGCGTGCTCATTTCTTCCGATCCTCCGGCTTCACATACCCGGTCGTGCCGCCGCCTTTCTGCGAGTGCAGATAACCTTCCACGTCGTTTAGCGGGTTGGTGTAGTAGCGCATGCGGTGCGAAACCAAATCGTCTGTCTTGCAGCGCGGTCAAGAAAATCCATGTCTTTCTGCATGTACGCGGCGATCTTCGCGCTTTCCAAGGTCACGGCGTTACGGCTGCCCAATTCTTTGGCCAGCTGTTCGACGTTCGCCACCAACTGATCGTCTGGCACGACCTCGGAGACGAGCCCGATCCGCTCGGCTTGGGCCGCCGGTTAGATTCCGCCCTGTGAGCTGAATGTAAAACGCCTTCTTGATCGGAATGCCGCTGTGAAACAACGTCGAGGTCGCCACCGCGCCGTAGCTGCCGCGGATGACTTCCGGCATGCCGAACTTCGCCGACTCCGCTGCGATGCAGAGATCGTGGCCGTTGATCAGCGCCAAACCGCCGCCGAGACACCAACCTCGCACCGCGGCGACCGTAACCTGGGGCATATTGCGCAGCACTCCGCACGATTTCGTAAGTCGTTCCAGCGTGATCCCAGGCCCGTTTGCGCTTCCACGACTCGCGCAGATCGTAAAGATCGAGTCCGGAAGAATAAGAGTCGCCCGAGCCGGTCGTCACGACGCATTTGATCTTGTCGTTCTCAGCCAACTCCTTCAGTGCCGCGATCAACTCCGCCATGAATTTTTGGCTCATGGCATTTTCTTTTCCGGCCGGTTGAAACGTCAGCCACGCAACACCAGCCTCCGCGTCAATCTTCTGTAGAACAGTCGTCAATTCCGCCATAAACATCCTCCAAATATCTATCGTGATCCCTATCAGAACTAAAGGTGAATCATCAAACGGCGCGCGCGGCTCGACGCAAAAATAACGTTAAAGCCACTTGGCCTTGCGAAAGCGGTAAAACAAATAGAGATCGATCACGGCCATGGAAATCAACGAAACCGGATAACCGTGCTCCCACTGTATCTCCGGCATATGCTCGAAGTTCATGCCGTAAATCCCGCGATGAGTGTCGGCACGGCGACAAGTGCGGCGTACGCCGCGAGGCGCTTGGTCACCTCATTTTCTTGCAGCGTAATCAATGACAAGCTGACCGAGATCGCCGTCGTCACCATGTCGCGCAGACTATCGATCGATTGGTTCAGCCGCACCAGATGGTCCGACACGTCCCTGAAATAATCCTGCAAACTGGCGCAGAGCTGCGGTACTCGACCGCCATGCAACCTGTTCATGGCCTCCAGCAGCGGCTCCGTAGCATGTCTCAGGATCATCAATTTCTGCTTGATAGAGTAAAGCGCTTCGATGCTTGCCCGCTCGGTCTGTTTCGCAAAGATCCGCTCCTCGACTCCTTCCAATTCCGTGGATATGGCATCGAGCACGGGAAAATAGCGGTCCACCACCGCGTCCATCAAAGCATAAAGCACGTAGGCCGAGCCGTGACGCAGCAATTCCGGCTCCTCCTCGCATCGCTTGCGTACCTCGACAAATCCTTGTTTCGCCCGTTGACGCACCGAAAGAACGTAATTGCTGCCGACGAAGATACACACCTCGCCGACGCTGAGCTCCTCGCTGCCGTTCTCGATCATATGCAGCACGACGAAGAGCGATTGGCCGTACTCGTCGATTTTCGGCCGTTGATGTCCCTGGTGCGCGTCCTCGACGGCAAGATCGTGCAAGCCGAATTCCGCCTGCATCGCTTCTAGCTCGGCGCCGTCAGGATCCCTGAGAGCCACCCAGACAAAACAGCCGGGCTCATTTATAAACAGATGAATCTGACCGACGGGTACGTCGGCCACCTTCTTGCCGTCTTGATAAGCAACGCAGTTGATCAGCAAGGGGTAACCTCTTAGATACTCAGATAGCGCTGCAAGATTAACGCTTTTCAATATTGGCGATATCCATCATGTCCCGTTGGCCGCCGTTGCGATACAGTCGTTTGCCTTTGCGCGGATAATCGACCACATCCTGAGGCAACCGTTGACCGATCACGAGACAGACCAGCGGCTCAGTGCCGTCGTTGACGGTTTCATGAGCGGGCCCACCGCCGCCGGGAGACCGATGAAATCACCCGGTCCGATCTTGTGCGATTCGTCGCCGATCACTTCCGTGCCGTGACCCGACAAAACGTAAATCGCCTCGTCCTCATATTTATGCGCATGAAACTCCGTCGACTTGTCGCCCGGCGCGATCGAGATCAGATGAATCCCGATATTCTTCAGACCTGCCTCGTCGCCGAGCGATTTGTCCGTCCGAATCGCAGCCGGATTGAGGTTGTGAACGCGACGAACGCCTGCCATCACGGCAATCTTTTCAGCTGACAAATACATTAGCGCCTCCATGCGTTAAGCATTTAATTGTCATCTCGAGCACAGCGAGAGATCTTTCCGAGTCTGCTGCACCCTCGGCCAGAAAGATTTCTCACGTCGTTCGAAATGACAGCGTGGGCAATCAGTTCCAGCACAGCCAAACGGCTTGAACGATTTGAACGGCTGGAACGTTTTGAACGCCATTAGTTCCCATTTAATAAAAACGGCACGACGATCTCCGCCAACTCTTCCGGCTTCTCGTGCGGAATGTGATGGCCGGCGCCTTCGACGGGGACGATCCTCGCGTTGGGAAAAAGCTGTGCGCGGTGACCGCGCACCGATTTCATGAAATCGCTCTCGGTGCCGTAGACAAACAGGATCGGACACTTGAGGCGCCGGATGAAAGCTTCGATTTGTCCCTCGGACATCGCCGTCGTCGTCCGGTAGCGCAGGATCGGATCATGCTTCCAGCGATATCTTCCGCCTTTATAGCTCGTACCGTGGTGCGCCATGTGCAGCGCCGCTTGATCAGGAATCAGTGGAAAAGTTTTCTGCAGAGACTTGGCAGCGGATTCCAGCGAGTCGTGCGGAAAAGGAATCTCGACATAATCCCTTCCTTTCAAGCGCTCGGCAATGATGTCCGGGACTTCATCGTCGGCACGGGCGAACGGGCCGAGCGATTCCAGCAAAACCAGGCTCTTCACTTTTTCCGGAAACGCCGCGGCGTAAAGCAAACACATGCTGCCGCCGAGCGAATGACCGACAATCGTCAACAGTTCTTTGTCCAGGTGCTTGACTAAGCCGGCCAGGTCGGTGAGGAAATCTTCATGTTGATAGCCCCGACCCGAGGTTGGCCATTCACTATCGCCATGCCCGCGCAAATCGAGCGCCACCGCGTGTTGGATTGGCACACCGCGCTTGAAGCAACGCCTCGAGAAAGTGATCCCAACTGCGCCCCTGATCGCGCACGCCGTGCACGAAAACGTAAGTCTCCTCCTTCGGATCGCCCCATTCCCAGTAATGTAATCTCAAGCCATCATGATCAAAATATCGTCGTCTCGGTTCCAAATTCATGATTCTTTCGTCGCTGCCTTTCCTGTTGGATATCTGAGTTGAATCCGTCCACCAGATTTTCTTGCTCATGCCTATTGCCTTCTTCCTAACTCTTTCAACGCTTCCTCCACATAGCTATGATCGACATACTTTGCCGGCGCCGGCAGCGCGCTGCCTTTAGACAGCGAACCTCGTTCAGCCGAGATTTGGATCACCGTGCGGATGCCCTCCACGTTGGACTCACCGTTGGGATTCCAGATTTTGTTTTCCGTGTAATATTCCCAGCCGCGCCGCGCCTGCTCCGGGCTTGAGTTTCATCTCCTTCGAGAGAAACTCGATGGTCGGCTTCTTTGTTGTCGTGCATCGAGCGCATGGCGAGCACCAGACCTTTCATGAAACGCACCAAGAGCGGTCGGTTCTTTTCCGCCCAGGAACGCTTCACTGTGACATCGGTCAACTGATAGTTCGGAATGAAATCGACGACCTTGGCGATGACCGGATAGCCCATCTGCGCCGCTTCGTAGTTGAGCGGCACGGCGATGATCGCGGCGTCGATCCGGCCCGAAGTCAGAGATAAGAATGCCTGGGCCGAGCCGCCGACGTTGATCAGATTATAATCCTTTGGATACTCCATCCCCTTCGCCCGCAACACGCGTCGCAACACGAACGCAGTGCCCGAAGTCAACCCCGATGAACCGATATTGGCGCCGCGTAGATCCTCGAAGCTTTTAAACTTTTTCCGCCCATGATGTAGTGCGTCAGTCCGTTGATCACGCCTCCGATAGTCGCGAGATCCGCCCCTTGTTCGACCGCGGCGATTACGGTGTCGACGCCACCGCTGGAAGAACGTATACAGAGCCCCCCATCAAAGCCATCGTCGACTTGTCCGCGCCGTTCACGAGCACGAGTTCAACATCGAGCCCTTGCTTATCGAAGAAACCGAGCTTGCTCGCCACCCAGAGCGGACTGTAGCCGAGTGTCTTCGACGACGCGCTGATCGGCAGCTTCGGTTTGTCCTGCGCGGAGCGCACTGGAGGAAACGATCAGCAACAAGACCGCGATCGATTGGATCACAAGTCGCATCGGTCTTATCGTCCTATGCTCACTACTTTTGCGCCTCATCCACGTATTTGCGTACGAAGTCGATGACCTCGGCGGGAGCGCGCAACACTTTTTCACGAGGTCTTTCCCCATCCTCGCCTGTCTCAAAGCGTGGCTGGAACTTCATCACCTTTTTTCGCTTCGCCGATAAAGTCTTCGTCTTTCGCAAGCGAAGCGAATGCCTGGCGCATCGCAGCAATCGCCGCGCAGGCGGCGAACTCGGCGGCAGCAACGCCACCCGATTCATGTTCTGGCTTGCCATATTCGCCGCTTTAAGCGCTTCGTATTTGATCCCAGACGGCGCCTTGCCGAAGATCTGCGTATAGACCTCGGTAAATGAGCTCAGCTCGGGATAATCGGGGCTTTTCCTCATGGTTCCCTCCGGGCTGATCAGATCGTGATAATAGAGCGGCGTGACAATGCCGGTCTTGACCAGCTGCGGCTCGACGACGCCGCGGTAACCGGGAATATTTTCGTCGTGATATTGAATTTCGTTGCGCTGCACGGCGAGGCGGGCATCATTGCTGCTGTTGTAACCGGTGACGTAGTCGTACTTGACGCCGAGCACGTCGAAGGCCAGGCGAAAGCGCAAGTCTTTGTTGCTGTCGTAGGACAAGCCGCCTGCTCGGAAACGTTCGGCCTTGGCGATATCGGTCGGCTTCTTAATGCCGGGAGGAACATCGGCGCGGATGTAACAGACCGTGACACCTTGCACCGAGCGCGATGAACGGGACTTTCATCAAATCGACCCGCAACGACGGGCTCTTCATCATTTGATGATTATAGGGACCGGTAAAATAACCCAGCGTAAGTGCGTCGCGCTTCGCCGCTTCGCCCAGAAAATTGATGCCCGTCACGCCGCCGGCTCCCGCCATGTTCTGCACGATCACCGCCGGGTTGCCGGCAATATGTTTGGCCAAGTGCCGCGCCACGATCCGGCCTTCGATGTCGGTCGGGCCGCCCGCCGCGAAGTTAATCAGGAAGATCACGTTCTTGCCCTGATAAAACGGTCTCTCCGGCGGCGACCGCGCAAGTCGCCGTGACGATCACATTCGAAAGGACCATTAGAAATATCCGGCGCACCGATTTCATAATGAGTTCTCCTTTCCTCACGCGTTCCATACGACCGACAATGAGGGATATAACCCCTCATTGATTTTTCTGTTACCCGATCTCGGCCAATATTAATTCCTTAAGCTTGACCTTATTCACTTTGCCCACTTCGGTATGCGGCAGAGAAGACCGAAACTCCACCGACTTCGGCACCTTGTAAGCGGAAAGCCGTTCTTTACAAAATGCTAGCAACTCTTCGGCGCCGAGCCGCAGCGTCGGGCTTGAGAACCACGACCGCTTTCACCGCTTCACCCCACTTCGGATCGGGAACGCCGATGACCGCCGCTTCGAGAATCGCCGGATGGCGTATAGATGACGCTCTCGATCTCTAGCGGATAGATGCTGATGCCGCCGCTTTTGACCATGTCCTTTTTGCGCCCGGCGACGAAAAGATATCCCTCCTCATCGAAGTAACCGAGATCGCCGGTGTAAAACCAGCCGTCGCGAAACGACGCGTCTGGTCGCCTCCGGGTTTTTATAATAGCCGTGCGTCGCCAGCGGGCTCTGACAGATGATCTCGCCGACCTCGCCGACTTTCACGCGGATGGTTGTCATCATCGATGATGCGCAGACTCGACGCACCAGACCGGCCGGCCGGCGGCGCTGGGCTTGCTCGCCATGTCACCGGGCTTCGAGATCGCCATCTGGCCTGGAATCCGTCGAAGCGTAGGTACGGTAAATATTCGGCGTGATCTTCCGCTTCAAATCTTCCAGCACGCTCGGATGAACCTTGCCGCCCGTGATCGCGAGGCAGCGCAGCGAGCGCGTGTCGTAGTTTTTCGCTTCCAAAGCGTGCAGCATGCGCTCGCACATGGTCGGCACCGCGCCGATGTAGGTTACTTTCTCGCGTTCGATGGTCTGCAATACCTCCTCGGCGTCGAAACGCTCGTGCAAGATCATCGTGCCGCCAAAGTAAATGATTCCGAGCGTAAACGACCGCCCGGCGTTGAAAGTAAATCGGCGATGAAAGAGATCGCGATATCGTGCGCGCCGAGCCCCTTCTCGATGGCGTTGTTGATGCAATGGAAAACAAACGTCCGTTGCGTCGTCAGACAGCCTTTGGGAAATCCCGTGGTTCCCGACGTGAGCATCACTGCAAATGGATCGTCTTCGCTCACATCAACGTCGGGCTCATCCGAACTCTGGCCGGTGAGAAGCCCGCCATAAGTTCGGTCGGACGACAGCGACAGTGGTTTGAGAAAACCTAGATCCTTGAGTTCTTTTGCCCTGGCGAATTCGCCGGCACAGTCTTCCTGAAGAATGATGAATCGCGGCTCGAAGGCTGAAACCACCGACGCGAGTTCGAGCGCCTTCCATTTAACGTCGAGTGGAATCGCGAGTGCGCCGATCTTCGCGGTCGCGAAAATAATCTCCAGATGCTCGATCCGATTGCCCACCGACAACGCCACGCCGTCGCCCTTGCGCACGCCGAGCGCTAGGAGACCGTGCGCCAGCTGATTCACGCGCGCGTTTAGCTCGCCGTAAGTAATTTGCCCCGACCGATCTTTCGCCGCGATCTTGAGTGGAAATTTCCAAGCATTGCGCGCGCAAGCCGTCGCCCATGAGCATCTGAGAATCCATTTTGGATTTTAGATTTTGGATTTTCGATTATAGGAGAACACCGGACACCGATTGGATTCTGACCTGCCATTCCTATTCCGACAATCCAAAATCAAAATCGGCAATCAAAATTTCTATCTTCCTTTCCAATCCGCCGACCGTTTTTCGACGAAGGCGCGCGGCCCCTCCTTGGCGTCTTCGGTCTGCATCACCATGCTCTGGAGATCGAGACTCATACCGCAGTCCCTGTTCGAGAGTCATCTCGCTGCCTTTATAGATCGCTTCTTTTATGTAGCGCAGCGCGAGCGGCGCGCCTTTTAAAAACGATGCCGCCATTTTCTCGCCGGCGGGAATCAATTGATCGTAGGGCACGAGTTGGTTCACCAAGCCGATGCGATGACACTCCGCGGCGTCGTAAAGTTCGCCGGAAAGGCAAATCTCCAATGCCTTTGGAATGCCGACCAGCCGCGGCAGGCGTTGCGTTCCACCCGAACCCGCCATGAAACCAAGCCGCACTTCACTGACCCCAAGTCGTGCGCCTTCTGCCGCGATGCGGATATCGCAGGCAAACTCATCAATAAACCGGTGCCGACCGTGTAGCCGTGCAGCAGCGCAATCGTGATTTTGTTCATCGCCGCAATCGCCGGCGCCGGAGTGCCGGGTATTCCGGAGTGCTTCGCCTGCCGCTGCACCAACGGCGATTCCGCTTGCTCGACGGCCGTAGCATTCTGCCGCGCCCGATCCTGATATCGCCGCCAACGGAAAATGCCCGCTCGCCGTTGGCCTTGAATATCACGACCTGCACCGTTGGATCCTCTTCCGCCTCGCGGCAAAATCCAACAACCGCTTTCACCATGTCGCGGTTCACCGCGTTCAACGACTCGGGCCGATTGAGCGTGATCCAGTGCGATCTTATCTTTGACTTCGTACAAAACCTTTTCGTCTGCCATTCCTGTGTTCCCTGTCCTTCTTCTCTAGTTACTTCGCACGCATCCTCTTAGTGACCTGGGCGTGAGGCATGAGGCGCGAGGCGTGAGTAGGAATTTTCCGAAACTCACGCCTCAAGCCTCGCGCCTCCACGCCTATTATTCCCCCTTCCACACCGGTGCGCGCTTCTCGGCGAACGCGCGGGGACCTTCCTTGGCATCTTCGGTGCTGCCGATCAATGACGACAGATCGGCTTCCAGCCGCAATCCCTCTTCAAGCGGCAGCTCGACGCCTTTTTTGATCGCTTCTTTGATAAACATGACCGACGTCGGCGCGCCTTTGAGAATGCGCCCGGCCAGATCTTCGGCGGTTTTAAGCACATCGGCCGAAGCAACGGCATTGTTCACCAGGCCCAGCGATTTTGCTTCGAGGCCGCTCACGGTGTCGCCGGTCAGGCACATTTCCATCGCCTTGGTCACGCCCACCGCGCGCGTCAAGCGCTGTGTACCGCCGGCGCCGGGGATGATGCCGCGCCGCACTTCGGTCAGTCCCAACTTGGCATCCTCCGCCGCCACGCGCAGATCGCAGGCCAGCGCGAATTCAATCCGCCGCCAACGCAATAGCCACGAATCGCGGCGATGGTAGGCTTGGTGATCGCCGCTACCGCGCGGGCCTGGGTATATATCTTGTTGGTCAATTTCTGCTGACGCCGCTCGATGGGCGAGAACACCGTCGCGGCCCGCTCCTTTAAGTCCATCCCGGCCGAAAATGCCTTGTCACCCGCGCCGGTGAAGATCGCGATGCGCACATCGGCGTCCTCTTCGATCTGCCGGCAGGCTTCGATGAGATCTTGCGTCATCTGCCGGTTCATCGCATTCATGGCTTCCGGCCTATTAAAAGTCACGAACGCAATTTGTTTGCGGACGTCAAACAGAATTGTCTGGTAATCCATTGTCTCCTACCTCTTTGTTGGTCCCTAAAGTTCCAGACGTTCAAGCTGTTCAATTGCTGAGGCGGAGTCTGCCCTGAGCGCAGCCGAACAGGTCAAGCCCCTCTCTTTGATCCTCCCCGCTTCCGTGGGTGAGAAAACTATACTCCGAGCCGAATGGACCGAGGAGTTGAACTTGGTTTGAACGGCTTGAACAGAGTTAATCTATTACCGTCCCTTAGCTTTCCTTTCCTGCGCCAGTTGCTCGAGAAAAGATAAATCTAGCAACTCGCTCGCGTTCAATTTCATCCCCGACAGGTTCTTGTCGTTTGCGATAACGTTTTCCAGCGCTTTGACCGTAATCAGCGGCAAGCCCGGCGTCACCTGGCTGTAGGTCCGCCGGGTTTCTTCCAGCTCTTCGGCATTGTTGGATCGGTAATATTCGCCGAGAAATTTGATGACGCGGTCTTTATTTTTTCGTCGCGGTAATAATCCATGCCGTCCGCCAGCCCGCGCATGAAGTTCATGACCGTCTCTCTCTCCGCCCGAATGAAGGACCGCATGGTGACCGGTCCGGCAACCGTGTATTCAAAATCCTCTTTGGAAAAATCGATAAACGTAGGGTAACCCGCTTTGCGCGCCTTTAAGGTGAACGGCGATTGAAACACGCTGGCTTGAACTTGTCCGGTGGTGAGCGCAGTCCAACGGTCTCCCTGGCCGCCAATGCCGACGATCTGCACGTCTTTATCAGGATTGAGCCCAAGCCGTCGCACCGCCACCCGCGCAATGAAATCCGTGCTCGATCCGATCTGGCTGACCCCGATTCTCTTCCCCTTGAGATCCTCCGGTCTCTTAATTGAAGGATGAGCCGCCAGAACATAATCCAGACGGTTGCCAACCGCGCCGATAAATTGAAACTCCTTGGCGCCTTGCGCCCAGGCAGCTACTACAGTGGAAGCGCCTTGCGGTTGTAAAGGCAGGTCACCGGAAAGCGCCGCCTGGATCCCCATCAGCCCGCCGCGGATGTAAATCGGTTCGAGCTTCAAGCCGTGCTTTTCAAACGAACCCGAGCGGTACGCAACCCAAGTAACTGGAGGAAGAACCGCCCAGGAGGTAGCCAACTTTGATCTCGCGGAGAGGGTTTGGTTTGAGCGTCGGCGATTAAAGGCAATAAGCGGGTTAGCACGGCGAGAATCGCAATGACGGTCGGTATATAAACTGGCGCGCGTGGTTTTTGATTTTTGATTTTGGATTTTAGATTATCGAAGGAAGCTCTCCCGCACTCGCCAACTTCATCGTATCCTCCGATCTTCAATCAAAATCCAAAATTGCTTACACGCCAACTCAAAAGCACGGCAGTTTAATTTTTGGGTCATGCGTCTCTTGGAGCGCACTGCTTTGACGCGGGTCGCCCATTTTTACTTTTCTTTCGATGTCCACCGACCAACCTGCTTTCCATGATCACGCCTTCGTCTAAAATTACATTGATATAGTAAATCGGCGTTTCGTCTTTGAACGCCGGATTGCGCGGCACGCGGACCAGAGTGAAGGTGTGCACTTTGCCGGTGCCTTTGGACTCGATCCAGTCAAGCTCGCCGAAACAATCGACGCAGGCGACGCGCGGAAAAAATTGCACCTTGCCGCAGCTCTTGCACTTCTGCAGCAGAAAGCTTGCCGCCAGCAGCGCTCTTCCCAGAACGGCTGATCGACCTTGATTGACTTTCGGAAGACTTTTTTGCGGCATCCTTGCTTCAGCCATTATTTTCTCCTTTCCATGACCAGCGCCGCGGTCGTGCCGAGATTGCGGCCGTAGTTGAGCCAACCGATCCCGGTGACCAGGGCGCGCTCGGCTTTGTTCACTTGATGCCCTTCCGCTTCGCCTCTCAATTGGCGCAGCGCCTCGACGATGTGGAGATAGCCGCCCGCCAAGCCCGCCTGGCCGACCGATAACTCGCCGCCGCCGGTGTTCACGGGAAAATCACCCTTGATAAGTCAAATCGTGCGCGTCGACGAATTTGCCGCCGTCGCCCTTTTGCAGTAACCGAGATCTTCGATCTGGATCATCACCGCGATCGGATAGTCGTCGTAGATTTCAAACAAGTCGATGTCTTCGCGCTTGACCTCGGAAAAAATTCGCTCGCCGACAACCTTTTGGCCGAAGGTCGTTTTGTCCGGCAGCATGTTGCCGACTTGATAGTGCGACCGATCTCGGCGTCGGTCACGAGGTAAACGAGCTTGTCGGTAATCTGTTTGGCCTTTTCTTCGGACGCCAAGCAGCAATGCACTCCGCGCCGGAGCAAGGCATCACGCAATCGAAGAGGCGAATCGGGTCGGAAATCATCCGCGAGTTGAGATAATCCTGCATGCTCATCGGCTCGCGAAACAGCGCTTGTGGATTATGGATCGCGTTAAAGCGCTGCGCGATGGCGATCTTGCCGATCTGTTCCAGGGTGGTGCCGTAGTTGGCCATGTGCAATCGCTGAATCAGCGCCATTAAGGAATTCGGCCCGCCGTAGCCGTAACACATCGACGAAAGTTGCCGCGCTGATATTCCAGTTGCCGCTGCGTCGGCGTGCTTCGATCGAAGGAATTGCCGCCGACCAAGAGCGGCCAGGTCGAGGTGGCCGCATTCGATGGCGTCCGCCGCCCGCCTGACGCTCATCGACGCCGCCGGCGCCGCCGTAGTCGCCGTTCAATACCCAATCGACTTCCAGGCCCAACTGTTCCGCTACGTGCGGCGAGTAGTCAGGGCTCGCCTGGGTGGTAATCGAGAACCCGCGAATGTCTTTTTGTCGAGCCCCGTCTGGCGCAGCGCGTGCGCGAATCGCATCGGCGTAGTACGAGAGCGCCGACGCCTCGGACTTGCGCGAATACTCCGTCGAACCGTAGCCGACAAAACAAACTTTCTTCCTGCGCATTGGTTGCTCCTTTCAGTCGCAGTAGCGTAGGAGGCAAGCAGCATGCTGCGTCCAAAATCTTACCATGCCTATTGCCGTTGCCTCAAGAATTTCTCTCCCATCGCCCGGTCCAATTCTTCTTCCCGGCCGTACAAGAGACGCATCAGGCGCGCCTCGCGGTAAAACCCTTCGAAGGGAAATTCCTTTGCAGACTCCGTAGCCGCCGTGAATTTGAATCGCCGTGTCGGCGGCGTTGAATGCCATCTTGGCGGCTCGCTTCTTCGCCAGCGCAGCTTCTTCGAAATAAGGTTAGCTCTTGATCACACCGCCAAGCGGCTTCAACCGTCAGCCACGTGCAAGTCCGTGATCTCCAACGACAGATCCGCCAGCATCCACTGAATCGCCTGGCGCTCGGCCAAGCGGCGGCCAAACGTCACGCGGTTGCGCGCATGCTCGATGCTGCTGGCCAGGCAACGCATAGCAATGCCTAGACGACCGCGCCGCGATGTTCAATTGTTCGGCGGCGATGATCTCGACCGCCTTCGTATTCGTAGCCGTGTAATTGTTCGTTGGGGATTTTGCACTGCTGCAGCATGAGCCGCGCCACCGTCGCATCGGTGGTGAGCTCGACTTCATCGGCGATGGTCACTCCCGGCGTATCGCGCTCGATGACAAAGAGCCCCAAACGCTGGGTGCCTTGCTCTGCGCGCCGGGAACAAGAACAAATCAGCCCGAGGTTGTGAAACAAAAATGGAAGAGTCGCGCAAGATACAGCCGTCGGGCTCCTGCCGATAGAGAGTCTTGAGTCGGCTGAACTCGCCGGTCTTGTGCGCTTCTTCGAACGCCAGCGCCAGCGACATCGTGCCAGCGGCCAGTCTTTCGCCGTAATGGGTTGCGAATATGAACGCCGGAATAGAAATCGGTCGAAAGGGCAGGATGGAACGGCCAAATTCACGATGAATCAATACACGAGCGACGGCGCTGGTTGGCGATCCACCAAAATTCTGCGGCAACTCCAATGTCCACAAGCCAACCTGGCGCGCGCGCTGCGTCAACCTCTTTCTTGCACCTGGGGATCAAGATCGCGTTTGGCCGGAGCACCGGGCGGAAGAAACGGCGCCTGCTGCCTTAAGTAGTCGCCTTCGCGGGCGATTAATTCCTTGTCGACAAACTGCGCCGCCGTGTCCTTAATCAGCTTCTCTTCTTCAGTGAGCTTTGAGATCCATAAAATTAGACGCGAAGCGAGGCACGAGGCGTGCGGTTCGCCGCTGCATCGATTATTGCAGCTCAGTGACCCGGCTCCTTCGCGAAAGAGCGCGCGCTGAATGATATGCCTTTGAATTTCCGAAGGCCCTTCGACGATGCGGGTCAGCCCGCGCGTGACGAAAGGTTCGCGCCAGCGTGTGATTCTTGCGCAATCTCGACGGTCCGGCGATTTCCAAAGCGAAATCCGTTATCCGGTGCAAAAGCTCCGTGGCAAATAATTTTACATTCGCCGCCTCGGCACGCACGTCCATTTTTTGATCGGCTTTCAGGCGCCGAGATAAGTCAACGTGTGCAGCGCTTCGATTTCACCGAGAAAATGGCCGACCTTGCCGGCGATTTCCTCGGCGTCTCTTGGCCTCGTGGCGCACCAACTCGCGCACGACGCGAAGCACACGCTGCGCACTTGCCATGGGCGCGGATACCGACTTGAAAGCGCCGGGCGCCGAGCCATGCCTGATTGAGCGCCCAGCCGTTGCCGACTTCGCCGACCACTTGCGATTTGTGCACCCGGCAATCTTCGAACACCAGCTCGCACGGCTCGGTTCGCCGCCGATCGTCGCAATGCTGCGCGCGATCCGGTAGCCCGGCGTCCCGGTGTCGATGAGAAAACAGGTTACACCTTCGCGCCCCGCGGTTCCCGGCAATCGCGCAAAGAGTTGCACGAAGTCGGCGACATCGGCGAAGGTCGGAAACATCTTCGTGCCATTAATGATAAAATCATCGCCATCGGGTGTCGCCGTCGTTTGCAGTCATCGATGGATCCGCCCCCGAAGCCGGCTCGCTGAGGCCGAAGGCCGAGGTTTTTCTCGCCGCGAATACATGGCCAAAGATATTTATCGACTTGTTCGCTTTTGCAGTTATAAAGGATGTTCGAGACATGATTGCCGAGCTCGAAGGGAATGCGCACTTTTTCCAGCTCTTCGGTAACCGCGATCAGAGCAACGTTGCTGACTTCCAGACCGCCATATTCTTTTGGCACATCGAGGTGCCACAGCCCTTTGACTGCAGCCTTTTTTCAAGTTCTTCCATCATCGCGACATAACGCTGGATCTCCGCATCCTGGCTCGATTTCACCCGACTTCGCCAACGGCTGCCTTCAAAAATATCCGGCGCGTTGGCGAATTCGGACTTCAACGGAATGAGCTCCGTGACGACAAACTCATGCACGGCTTTACGGAGGCCCTTCTTCTTCGGCGGACAGACGAAAATCCATAGTCAGCAGTTCTTTAATAGTCGCTAGTGAAGCAAAGCGATCTATCGGGCTCCCCATTTCAACGACAGACTACGCCCATTTATCACACCTCGCGCCGGCAACGAAAGAGCAAACGATTGACCGATCGCGCGTCTCTGTGCTAAGCGGGAAGCCAGAGTTGGAACTAACAACGCGCGCCGATCAGGTGCGAAGCCGCCATAGACGAATGGAAAGAACTTTGCTAGATTCCGCTGCGCCCGGAACTGGGGCCTTCAATCAACGCCAGGAATGGTTCGGGAGGATTATCCGCTTGAAGATTAGACCTGCGGCAATTTTCAGTTTTTGTGCGCTGATATTTTTCTGCGTCTTCGTTTACCAGGCGCGAGAGTGGCGCATGCAGGCTCGACTCCCATCCGTTCGCCATCGGCATTCCGATGATCATCTTCGCCGTCATTCAGGTCATCTTCGACCTGAGAGGCATCGAGTAAAGCTGATGACGGTGCTGCTCCAGTAGACTTCCAAATGAGTCGAACCGTCGCGCCCGATGTCGCCTTCAAGCGCACCGTAACATTTTTTCATGGTTCTTCGCATTTTTCTTCGGCTGTTGGTTAGTCGGTTTTACGATTACGATCCCGGTCATAGTTTTCTCGTACATGTATTTCCGGCAAAGAAAAACTCTGGTTGTCGGCCACTCTAACGGTGGTTGCTTTTATCTTGTTTATTCCCTGTTCGTTAGGACTGCTCAACCTGCCATTTCCTGACGGCGCGATTCAGACTTGGCTAGGTTGGGCATAACCTGGATCGCAGAGAGTGTAACCAGCTTTCTGAGACCGACAAACGACGCTTCACCTACCACAAACCCGGCGGGTCCGCGCGCTTCAAGCTCGCACCGCCTTTTTAACACTGCCTTCCTAACCTTGTTCCGCGGAGGTCGTGACGATGACCCTGAGCAGGCGTCGGACGTTTAAAGCTTTCTGATTACCGCCCTGCTATTTTTCGCTAACTCGCTTTCCCTCCGCGCCCAAAACGATTCCTTCTACAATGGCAAGAACAGTTCGCATCATCGTCGGCTCGACGCCCGGCGGCTTTTACGATCGCTGCGGCGCGGCTGCTGGCGCGTTACATCCCCAAATATATTGCCGGCAATCCAAACTTCGTCGTGCAGAATATGCCGGGCGCCAGCTCGGTCGTGGCCGCCAACTACGTTTACAACTTGGCCTAAGCCGGACGGGCTCACCGGTGGTCATGCCGCATCAATAGCTTGCATCTCGACCAGATCGTCGGCCGCCAAGAAGTAAAGTACGACATGCGCAAGTTTGAATACATCGGGAGTCAAGAAAAGACGCCGACGATGATGTACTTTCGCGCCGACAGTCCGATCAAGTCGCTCGCCGATATCATTCAGCCAAGGAGCCGCCGAAGTGCGGCTCGAGCGGGCACGACCAGCACCGCGTATATCGTATCGAAACTGCTGATCGAAGCATTCAAGGCGCAGGACCATCAGCGTGACCGGCTATCAGGGCGGCAGTGAGATCGACCTCGCGGTTGAACGCGGCGAGCTGGTTTGCCGTCGAGATGGACGTGCCGCCGCACTTCGGCCGCGAGCCTCTTCGACGGTTGGCACAGAAAAGGCTTGGACCGGCATATTTTTCAAGGCGGACCCAAGCGCGATCCGCGCCTGGCCGACGTGCCGACCCTGTTCGAACTGTTGGACCAACACAAATCACCGGCGATCATGCGCAGCCTAACGCGTATCGTTCTAGCCAGCGGCGAGTTTGGCCGGCCGATGATGGCCGGCCCGGGCGTGCCACGGGATCGGATCAAAACCCTGCGCGACGCCTACGGCAAAGCGATGCGCGATCCAGGCTTGATCGACGAGGCGAAAAAGGGCCAGATGGATATGGAATATACGCCCGGCGAAGAACTCCAAGCGCAGATCAAAGAACTTATGAATCAGCCGCGCGAGGTCGTCGATCTCGTCAAGAAAATTCTCGCCGACTAGGCTTGGCGTCGGAATTAGAATGGAGAAACCGAGCGATGGTTCAATCGGCAAGATTCATAGAATTTTGCCCGTCTCTCCTGGTCATCGACTTGGTTGCTTTGCGCCTGAAACTCATCGACCCAGGCCCAAAGCGAACCTTTCTACAATGGCAAGACCGTTCGTATCATCGTCGGTTTTACTCCCGGCGGCTTTTACGACCGTTGGGCGCGGCTTGCTGTCGCGCTACATGCCTAAATACATTCCCGGCAATCCCAATTTCATCGTGCAGAACATGCCCGGCGCCAGCTCGGTGATCGCCGCCAACTATGTTTATAATCTAGCGAAGGCCGACGGCTTGACGCTCGCTGGTGCCAATCAACAGTTTCTATCTCGATCAAATCGTCGGCCGCAAAGAAGTAAAAGTTCGACGTGCGCAAATTCGAATTCATCGGCACGCCAGGAAAAGACGCCGACGATGCTCTACTTCCGCGCCGACAGTCCGTTCAAGACACTTGACCGATATCATCCAGGCCAAGGAGCCGCCGAAATGCGGTTCGACGGGCACCGCCAGCACCGGTTATTTGCTGGCCAAAATCATGGACGAAGCTTTCAAAGCGAAGATGGCCACCGTCACCGGCTATCAGGGCGGCAGCGAAATCGACATCGCCGTGGAGCGCGGCGAGATCGTCTGCCGCGGCATGGACATCCCGCCGCACTTTGGCCGCGAGCCGTTCGACAGCTGGCACAAGAAAGGCTTCGACCGCCATATTCTCCAGAGCGGCCCCAAGCGCGATCCGCGCATGGGCGATGCGCCGACGCTTTTCGAGCTGATGGATCAATTCAAAACTCCCGAGGTCATGCGCGGCGTCGCACGCGGATCATCATGGCCAGCGGCGATTTCGGCCGGCCGCATGCTCGCCGGTCCCGGCAATCCGCCCGAGCGGATCAAAAATCGACTGCGCGAGGCGCCTACGCCAAGGCGATGCGCGATCCCGGACTCATCGACGAAGCCAAGAAAGGCCAGATGGACATGGAGTACACCTCCGGCGAAGAGCTGCCAAGCGCTGATGAAGGGAGCTGATGAACCAGCCTGCGCGAGCGTCGTCGACCGGGTGAAGAAAATTTCTAGCTGATTGAGGGGCTTCATGAAATTCAAACTTGATAGCCCAGTTCAAGAGTTCAAAGGCGTCAAGGGTTCAATCGGATTCTTCTCGGCGTTCTGTTTCTGACCTTTGAACTCTTGAATCCCTTGTGAACCTTGAACAAACATTCGCGCAAGCGAATTTTTATCAAGGTAAAACCATCCGCATTGTCGTCGGCCTGACGCCGGGCGGCTTCTACGACCGCTGGGCGCGGCTGCTCGCCCGCTTCATGCCGCTTATACATTCCGGGCAATCCCAACTTCATCGTCCAGAATATGGCGGGCGCGGGATCGATGATCGCCGATGAATCATATCTACGGCGTTGCCAAAGCCGACGGACTGACCCTCGGCATGCCCAACTATGGCGTCTATCTCGACCAACTCGCTGGGCGCAAAGAGGTCCGCTTCGATGTCACCAAGATGCACTACATCGGCTCGCCGGAGAAGAGCGATATCGTGCTTTACGCGCGCGCCGACGCGCCCTTCAAGACCATGCAAGACATGCGAAAACTTCCCGAAGCCTGCTGAAGTGCGGTGCCAGCGGCACCGCCAGCGCCGGATTACCTGATCGCCAAAGTGCTCGACGACACCCTCGGGGTGAAAATCAATTCGGTCGTAGGCTACGCCGGCGGCAGCGAGATCGACATCGCCGTGGAGAAAGGCGAGGTGCTGTGCCGCGGCATGACCATCGCACCCCACTTTGGCCGTGAGCCCTTCGACAGTTGGCACAAGAAAACTTCGATCGCCATATCGTCCAAACCGCGGAGAAGCGCGATCCGCGCATCGGCGACGTGCCGACGCATTTACGAAATCTTCGACAAAGAAAATACCGCCGGATGAGAGCCGCCGGGTCGCCGATGTGATTTTGCGCGGCGGCGACTTTGCCGCCCCATGCTCGTCGGGCCCGGGCACGCCGCATCGACCGGGTGAATATTCTGCGCGAGGCTTACGTCAAATCGATAAATAATCCGGAGCTCATCGCCGAGGCCAAAAAACCCGCATGGACATGGAGCCGGTCAGCGGTGAGCAGCTGCAGAAAGCCTTGGCAAAACGGGTGATGAATCAGCCTTCCCTGCCGTACTCAAGCGGCGCGTCAAGAGGAATTCTTGAATAAGAAACTGAAATCTGCGGAACAGCGGATCGTCGGCGTTCCCGGCCAAAGACGACGGCACATGTGAGCCGCATCCTTGCACTAGGCTATCTTGCGCATAGAGCGCCCCCTCTACACCGTAAGACACCGAACCACGAAGGCCCAACCTTGATTTTGCAGCAGCCGCTGGGAAGTCTTAGCGCGAGTCCAAAGATTCGGCAGCTAGTTGACTGAGACTTTAGTTAGCAATACGTAACC
>ERZ1370068.6770-contig-5732_pt1 | contig 33134 bp, 45 predicted proteins | sample MGYA00561227_ERZ1370068 | MGnify/ENA primary metagenome ERZ1370068 (study PRJEB38410, sample SAMEA6850437) | metagenome | study: Metagenomic assessment of the ecological functions of the soil: analysis of the soil microbiota associated with the...
TTACGTATTGCTCGTCGGCCTTTGCGCACGCGAACCTCGACGGGACATCGCCGAACTACAGGCAGCGGCTCCGAGTCCGCCCCGCGGGCGGTCGTCCTGCACTTCGACCAAGTCGGTCCAGGCGGAGCCGAACTGCGATCGTGGTCAAGAACGAGTTCGGCAAGACCCTGTCCGCGCACCGCGAGCGCGCATGGACAGACGGTCCGCGTTCCGCTCAAGCGCCTGCCACGCGGTCCCTACACGGTCCGCTGGCACGTGCTCTCAGAAGACGGCCACGTCGTCTCCGGCGTCTTCACCTTCGGTGTCAGGGCCAACGCTCCGCCGCCGACCGAGGCTTACGGATCGTCCGGACCGACCACGACGGAGCACATCGTGCGCTGGGCGTACTTCCTCTCGCTCGCGCTGCTGTTGGGCGGGCTCGGCTTCAGGCTGCTGGTCGGGCGGGAAGAAGCTGCCGCCAGCCGCGGAGCGCCGCTTCTACGTGCGATCGTCGGGCCTCGGCGTCGTCGCGACGCTCGAGGTTGGGATCGTCGCCTTCATCCTGCGGGCCGAGGACGCTCTGCAGCTGCCCTTCGTGCGCCTGCTCTACGGCGATCTCTCGTCTATCTCGAGCGGAACGCGTTTCGGCATGGCCTTCATCGCGATGACGCTCGGCTACGCCCTCGTCGCGGCGTTCGTCTTCCTCGCCTGGCTCACCGACCGCCGCTTCCTGCTCTGGCCCGCGCTCGTGCTGGGGATCGGCTTCGCGTCGGGCCTTCTCGCTCTCCGGCCATTCGGCGGTCGACCCGGGCTCCTCCTGGCGCTCCGAGCTGGCCGACTGGGCGCACCTGTCTGCGGCGGCGCTCTGGATCGGCGGGCTCGTGCAGCTTGCCTTCGTCGTCTGGCCGAAGGCTCCGTTGCTCCGGCGCACGGCCCTCCTGCGGTTCTCGCGACTGGCGGGTGGCTTGATCGCGATCGTGCTCAGCGCCGGCATCTACCTGAGCATCGTCCGCCTGCCGCAGCTGAGCGACCTCTGGACGGCCGGCTACGGGCGCGGTGCTGCTCGTCAAGCTTGGCCTGGTCGGGCTGGCGCTGACCTGGGGCGCCGTCCATCACTTCGTCGCCCAATCGGTTCGCGCCGGCACCACGGGATTGAGCGACAGCGGGCCGATCCTGACTCGGCTGCCGCGCAGCCTGGCCGGCGAGAGCGCGGTCGGGATGGCGATCCTGCTTCGCCGCGGCGGTGCTCGTCGACTCCAAGCCACCACCGCGTCCCACGCCGGTGGCGCCGGTCGCTGCGCATGTGGGACGTTAGTGAGGTGCAGCCTGCTCGAGAGCTACCGCGACCGCTTTCCGATCCTCGAGCACACGACCTACCTGATCAACCACTCGCTGGGCGCGATGCCCGTCGGCGCGGAGGACGGGCCTGCTTCGAGTACGCGCGCGAGTGGCGCGAGCGCGGCGTCCGCGCATGGGCCGAAGGCTGGTGGGACGACGTCGACGACGGTCGGCGACCAGCTCGGGCGCGATCGTCGGCGCGGCGCCGGGCACGACGGTGATGCACCAGAACGTCGCCGTCGCCGAGGCGGTCGTGCTCTCGTGCTTCGCAGTTCGAGCCGCCGCGCAACCGGATCGTCTACGGCGAGGGCGAGTTTCCCTCGGTTCGCTACCTCTACCAGGCGCAGCACCGGTCGGGCGCCGAGGTCGAGATCGTCGCGACGACGCCGAGGCGGTGCTGGACGCGATCGACGAGCGGACGCTGCTCGTGCCGATCAGCCACGTCCTCTTCAAGACCGGCGAGATCCAGGACGTCGAGGCGATCGTCAGCCGCGCGCACGAGGTCGGGCGCTCGTCGTGCTCGACGCGTACCAGTCCGCGGGTTCCGTTCCGCTCGACGTCACCGCGCTCGGCGTCGACTTCGCGGTCGGCGGCTGCGTCAAGTGGCTCTGCGGCGGGCCGGGTGCCGGCTGGCTCTACGTCCGCCCCGATCTCGCCGAGCGGCTCGAGCCGACCGTTCACCGGCTGGCAGGCGCACGCGCGCCCGTTCGCGTTCGAGCCCGAGCAGCGACTACGCCGCAGGCGCGGCCCGGTTCCTGACCGGAACGCCCGAACGTGCCGGCGCTCTACGCGGCGACGCGCGGGCTACGAGCTGATCGAGGAGGTCGGCGTCGAGCGGATCCGCGAGCGCTCGCTGCAGCAGACGGCGCTGCTCGTCGAGCTCGCTCGAGGCGGCCGGCTTCGAGGTGCGTGAGCCCGCGCGACCCGGATCGGCGCGGCGGCACGGTCGTGGTCCGCACGCCCGAGGCTCGAGGCCGTCCACCGCGAGCTCGGCGCGCGCGAGATCATCTGCGACTTCCGGCCCGACGCCGGCATTCGCCTCGGCCCGCACTTCTTCAACACCGACGACGAGCTCCGCTTCGCGGCGCGCCGAGATCGCCGAGATCGTCGAGAGCGGCGCGTACTGAGCGCCATTCTCGACGCCGCGGCCCCCTATCACTAGGCTTCCCGCAAACGTCTTCGAAGGTAGGGAGGAGGGCAAGGGATGGCGCTGCAAATCGGCGACACGGCACCGGATTTCGAGGCCGAGACGACGGACGGCAGATCCGGTTCCCACGACTGGATGGGCGACTCGTGGGCGGTTCTGTTCTCGCACCCGAAGGACTTCACCCCGGTCTGCACGACCGAGCTCGGTTACATGGCGAAGATCAAGCCCGAGTTCGACCGCAGCGGCGTGAAGATCATCGGCCTCTCGGTCGATTCGGAGAGCGACCATGCAGGCGTGGGCGCGGGACATCGAGGAGACGCAGGGCGAGGCTCCCAACTACCCGCTCATCGCCGATCCTCTCCTGACGGTCGCAAAGCTCTACGGGATGCTTGCGGCTGAGATCTCCGGTGATGCGAAGGAGCGCACACCCCTCGACAACCAGACGGTGCGAAACGTCTTCGTGATCGGCCCCGACAAGAAGGTCAAGCTGATCCTCGTCTACCCGATGACCACGGGCCGCAACTTCGACGAGGTGCTGCGCGTGATCGACTCGCTGCAGCTGACCGCGAAGCACAAGGTGGCGACGCCGGTGAACTGGCAGCAGGGCGAGGACGTGATCATCGCCGGCTCCGTCTCCGACGACGAGGCAAAGGAGACGTACCCGGACGGCTGGAAGTCGCCGAAGCCCTACATCCGGATCGTGCCGCAGCCCTGTAGCTCAAGACCCAGGCGTCGTCGCGGATGATCGGCACGGCGGCGCCTCCCGGCTCGATCCCGTCGACGTTTACCTCGGCCCCGCTGATCATCGCGTCCTGATGGACGTCTGAGAGGTTGAAGCCGAGCCGCTCCTGCTCGGCCTTGTCCCCGGGCAGCCCCGGGACGGTGACTTCGTAGGCGTGGCCCCAGGCCACATGCGAGGTCGCGTTCTCGTCGAGCAGGATGTCGCCGAAGACGATCCCGCTTTGTCCGACCGGAGACGATCCGTCGACGAGCGCGACCTCGCCGAGGCGGGACGCACCGTCGTCCGCAGCGAGTTGCGCTCGCACCGCATCGGCATTGGTGTCCGCATCGACCTCGACTGCCCGGCCGCCTTCGGAACCGCGAGGCGCAGACCCTCGACGAGCAGCCCACCGGTCATCAGGACCGGCTTCGTCATCCGCACCGTGCCTGTCGACGCGGTGCCGATCCGGCGTCGTGAAGACCTCTTCGGTGGGCAGGTTGACGACCGCCACCGGTCCCCATGTGGTCGGGAAGACGCCGCCGATCCACCGGTGCCCGGGATCAGGCCGACGGTGAGGTCGGTTCCGGGGCCCATGAATCGAACGGCGGAGAATTCACGTTCGTTGAGTGCGAGCGCCCGCTCCTCGAGCCTGGCCACGTGTTCGCGCCAGGCCTGAACCGGATCGTCCGCGTCGAGCCGGAGGATCGGAGGCGAGGGTCTGCCAGAGTCGCTCCTCGTCGGGCACCCCGAACAGCCGGGCGGCCCAACCGGGGCCAGGGCCGGGCACCACGGTCCAGGTTCACGTCGCCGCTTCGCGATCAGGTCGAACGTCTCCGGGATGTACGGCATCTGATCGCGGCCGAGCCGCTCTTGGTCGACGTCGGCGAAGACGCCGGGGTCCGGGTCGCCGGTCAGCGAGATCGCCGCGGCGCGGCGCTCGATCGCCTCGGTGACGGTTCGCCTGAACCAGTCCGGCACGAAGCCGAGCGAGTCCTCGGGCGCGTGGCGCAGCCGCGGAAGCCTTGACCGGTCCCGTCCCAGTAGACGACGCTCACGTAACGAGCTCCCGACGCATAGGCCTCCTCGGCGATCGCCCGTGCCAGCGGCGCCTGGATCGGATCCCGAGGCGGTGACGATCAGGTCCTGTCCCGGCTGCATGGTCGGCGCCGACGTGCACGGCGAGCTCTGCGAGCTGTTTCGGATAGTCCGGCAACGGGACGCTGAAACTAGCGCAGCAGTTCCAGTAGTTGCTGGGCGTACCTGCGGTGCGGAGGGCTCGTCCTCGTGCTTGAAGTACGGCGTATACAGCGGATGCCTCCGGCCAGCAGCGGCCGGATCCGATCGGCCAGCGCCTCGAGAGCGTCGTCAGTCGTAGGGCGGGTCGCGCAGCCGCAAGTAGCGGAAGGGCGCGCCTCGCCGTCGAGCGAGATTCACGTGCACGCGAACGTCGGCGCCGGCCCACGATTCGTGTCGGAAGTCGTACGCAACCTCCAGTCCCGGCGGCAGCGAGCCTGCAAAGACGTGAGCAGCCCGTCGTCGCGCTTGCTCCTGGACGACCACCCGAAGCGGCCCGAGGCGGTCGCCGAGCAGGCCGACGCGTTCGACGAACGTGCCGACGCGGTCGAGGCCGACCGAGCGGCATCTTCACCGCGAAACGGAACCCGTCCGGCGTCTGCGAGGCCCAGCGGGCGAACTGCTCCTCTGCGGGAAGCCGGTAGCCGGTCGTGTTCAGCTCGACGGTGTCGAAGCGCTCGGCGTAGAACGAGAGGAACGTCTTCGGATCAGCATTGGCCGGGTAGAAGCCGCCGCGCCAGGACGGGTAGGAGAAGCCCGAGGTGCCGACATACGCCCCGGTTACACTCGCCGACGTGGCGATCATGGCTGAAGTGATAACCGAGAACACGATTCCCGTCCTCGATCATGGCTTCGTCCGCCTGGACGACGCCATGGCGAGCGACCTCTCGGTCGTCAACGGCGCGCGCGTCAGCTTCGCGCGACACAAGGCACGAGATGGACGAGTCGGACGAAGGGCTGATCCGGTTCTCTGATGCGGGATCGCCACGGCACGCCCTTCGAGCACAACGCGTTCCGCTTCCACGTCCGCGCACCGCTCTTCGTCGCCCGCGAGTGGTTCCGTCACCGTGTCGGCATCGTTCAACGAGTTCTCGATGCGCTACGCGCAAGGCGAGATGACGAGTTCTACGTTCCGGCGCCCGAGGACGTCCGCTCGCAGGTCGGCAAGCCGGGCGCGTACTCGTTCGAACCGGTCGAACCGAGAACTCGCCGAGCAGACGCGCGAGGAGCTGCAAGCCGTCTACGACGCCGCCTACGAGACCTACGAACCGGCTCGTCGAGCAGGGCGTCGCCCGCGAGCTCGCGCGCGCTGGTGATGCCGATGGGCGCCTCACACCGAGTTCTACTGGACGGTCAATGCGCCGTTCGCTGATGAACTTCGTTCCTCGCTGCGCGCGGCTGAGACCGCGCAGCGCGGAGATCCGGCGTTACGCCGAGGCCTGCGAGCAGTTCTCTCGCCGAGGAGATGCCGGTCACGCACTCGGCGTTCGTCGACAACGGCCGAGTCGCGCCCTAAGTAGTCAGCACGGTCGGACCCGGCGTCGCCTGGCCCGGGAGCTGCTTCGTGACGATCCAGCCGTCGCCGTGGCGGAAGCTGTAGGGCACGGTCAGCCGCACCTTCACGGTCGACTGGCCGCCGCCCGCGAACGTGCCGCACGTCCAGACGTGCTTGCCGCTGGGTGAGGTACATCTCGTAGTAGCCGCGCTTGAGGTTCTGGCAGCCCCTTTGCCTCGACGCGTAGGGGCCAGTTGCCGTGCGAGTCGCGATTCCCGATCTGGATCTTGGCCGAGGCAGCGAGCACCGCTGTGCGCCGTGCATCGGCACCGTGTACTGGGTCGAGAAGCCGTCGCGGCGGAAGCCGGCGGTGTAGCCGCCGACGAACGCGATCAGCGCGATCGCCGCGGCGAGCGCGACGCGCGGCGCCCGTCCGCCGGCTCGGTAGCAGCTGGTGCACGTTCTCCTCCAGTCGCGCAGGGCGTTCGCCGACGTTCGGCTCCTCGAGCCTGGGCGGGAGCTCGGGCATCGGCCCGGCCGCGAGCAGCAGATCGTGGGCGCGGCGCAGGCGCTCCGCTCCTCGGCGGGCACGTCCTCGCCGACGAACTCGTTGAAGTCGGGCTCGCGGGTCAATGGAGCTCCTCGAGGGCGTCGGCGAGCCGGCCCAGCGCGCTGCGGGTGCGCGTCTTGACGGTGCCGAGGGGATGTTCAGGAAATCGGCGATCTCGGACTGCGAGAGACCGCTCCAGTAAGCGAGCTCGAGCAGGGGGCGCTCGTGCTCAGGCAGTTCCTGCATGGCCCGGTGGACGCGCCAGGCGAGCCACGAGCGCTCGGCCTCGTCCGGCGGGCCGGGCTCGGAAGACGCCTCGTCGGGCACCTCGGTCGGAGTTTCCGATCGAGCGCGCGCGCGATCGACGATCGCGTTTCGCGCGACGGCGTAGAGCCACGGCGCGCCGGGACCGCGGTCGGCTCGATAGCTCGAGGCCGAACGCCAGATGGATGTGAACGTCTCCTGGGTCGCGTCCTCGGCGCGGCCGCGGTCGCCGAGACGGCGCAGGGCGAGCGCAAACACGGGTCGCACGAAGCGGCGGTAGAGGACGTCGAACGCCTCGCGGTCACCGCCGGCGATTCGCTGCAGCAACTCGCCGTCGCTGGACGCGCTCGGCTGGAACCGGGCGTCCGTCGCGTTGCGTCGACTGAGCGGGGAGATCGAGCGCAAGCTCCATCTCCTTGTCTTTACGGACGTTCATCCTGCTCCGGATTGCAGCAGACGCCCGCCGTCGACGACGAGTGAGGTGCCTGTGACGAAGCCGGCGCCCGCTAGGTAGACGACCGCTTCCGCGACGTCATCGGGCGAGCCGACCCGGCCCAGCAGCGTCTCGGCCGCGCGCCGCTCCGCCTGCTCCGGGTCGACGGCGACCGGACCGGGGGCGACCCGCAGACGCGAACCTCGGGCGCGAGAGCGCGCGCGAACACGCGCGTCAGCATCGCCTGCGCGGACTTCGCGGCGCAATGCGCGGCGAACGACGGCCACGGCTGATAGGCGGCGACGTCCTCGATCATCACCACCGTCCCCTGGACTCGCGCAGATCGCGGTGCCGCCGCCTGGGTGACGAAGAAGCTGCCCTTCGCGGTCGCGCCGAAAGCGAGATCCCAGTCCGCCTCGGTCAGTTCGAGCGCGTTCTTCGGGGCGAAGCCTTCCGAGGCGGCGTTGACGAGCAGGTCGAGGCCGCCAAGCTCTGAGGCCGCGCGCGCCACGAGCGCCCGAGCTTCGTCGGGGCGAGAGACGTCTCCGTCTGGCCGGCCTGCCGCGAGCACGGACCAACCCGCTTCTCCGAGCCGTTTGGCAATCGCCGAGCCGACTCGCCCACTGCCTCCTGTCACGAGAGCCCGCATTTGCCAGTCATAGCACGGAGTACGGCGTAAACAGGGCGTAAATTGACCGCCCAAATTCGGCTCCGAAGGGGCATGGTTAAACCGGCAGAGCAAAAAAGGAGGCCTCCGAAGATGAAGAAGCTGATCTCGATTGCGATCTTGTCGGCGTGCTGCGCGGCGCCTGTCGCGGCCGCGCCGACCACCCTGACCCTCAAGGCGTCGCCGACCGTCGCCACCTACGGTGGCTCGACGACGCTTTCCGGTGTCCTTCGACGCTGAAGAGCGGCCAGCGCGTCGACATCTTGGCGCAAGACTGTGGTCAGAGTGCGTTCAAGAAGGTGACGACGGATCATGACGACGGCCGGTGGGGCCTTCACGTACGCCGCGAAGCCGAGCATGAAAACGAGCTACCAGGCGAAGCAGAAAAACGTGACGAGCCCGACCGCGTCGGTCGAGACCACGCCAGTGCTCACGTTGAAGAAGCTCGCTAAGAACAAGTTCAGCGTCTCGGTCACCGCCGCCCAGACGTTCGTTGGCAAGTTCACCGTCTTCCAGCGGCTTCGGAATTCGAAGTGGGTAAGCCTCAAGCACGTCACGCTGACGACGCTGACGCAGGGGACGAAGCCAACCGAGGTCACCTCGGCGACCTTCACGATCAAGCTGCCGACGAAGCTGAAGATTCGCGCGGTCTTGCCGGCAGCCCAGGCCGCAACCTGTTACCTGCCTGCCAAGAGCAAGGTCATCCGCAGTTAGGAACACGCGAGCCGCCGGGGCGCGTCGCCCCGGCGGCTCCTAGCGCTTAGCCGGTCTTGATGTGCTCCTTGCGGGTCGCTTCCGCGAACCGCTCGGCGACGGCCTGCCAGTTGACGACGTTCCACCAGGCCTCGAGGTAGTCGGGACGGCGGTTCTGGTACTTGAGGTAGTAGGCGTGCTCCCAGACGTCGATGCCGAGGATCGGCTCGTCCGACTGGATGATCGGCGAGTCCTGGTTCGGCGTCGAGTAGACGGCCAGGCCGGTGCCGTCGTAGACGAGCCACGGTCCAGCCTGAGCCGAAGCGGTTGCACGCCGCCGTCGTTGATCGCGCTTCTTCAGCTCGTCGAGGCTGCCGAAGACGTCGTCGATCGCGTCAGCGAGCTCGCCTTCGGGCTCGCCGCCGCCGTTCGGGCCCATGATCTCCCAGAAGAACGAGTGGTTCGCGTGGCCCCCGGCGTTGTTTCGGACGAGCGGTCCGGATGTCCTCCGGGAGCTCGTCCAGGAGCGCGAGAACGTGCTCGACCGGTTTGTCCTCGTACTCGGTTCCCTGGAGCGCCGCTGTTCGCCTTGTCCACGTAAGCCTGGTGGTGCTTGTCGTGGTGCAGGTGCATCGTCTGCTCGTCGATGTACGGCTCGAGCGCCGCGTAGTCGTACGGCAGCGGAGGAACCTCGAATGGCATACGTCCTCCTCCTTCCTCTCGACTAGGACCGAGGCTACCGCGTTCCGCGCATGTGGCGCGAGGCTATGCTCGCGCGCGTCCGGAAACGAAAGGAGCCGACGTGGCGACGCTCGCCTTCAACCACGAGGAGATCACCCCCGGCAGCTGAAGCCCGAGCTGCTCGAGCTCGACGGCATCTCGCGCGAGACGCATCGAGGCGCACTACAAGCTCTACCAGGGCTACGTGAACAAGCGGAACGAGATCCTCGAGAAGCTCGGCGACGGTCGATCTCGGCGCGCGCGAACCAGGTCTACTCCGAACTTCGCGCGCTGAAGGTCGAGCTCTCGTTCGCGATCGGCGGGATCAAGAACCACGAGATCTCACTTCGAGCATCTCGGCGGCGGCGGCGGCGATCCGGACGGCGCTGATCGGCAGGCTCGATCGAGCGCGACTTCGGCTCGGTCGAGGACTGGGCCCGCGACCTGAAGGCGAGCGGCATGGCCGGCCGCGGCTGGGCGTGGACCGCCTACGACTGGGACGAGAGCCGGCTCTTCAACTACGTCGGCGACGCCCAGAACACGTACCCGATCTGGAACGCGACGCCGCTCGTCGCGCTCGACGTCTACGAGCACGCGTACTTCATCGACTTCCAGACCGACCGCGCGCTCCTACATCGACGCGTTCTTCGCCAACCTCGACTGGGCCGTCGTCAACGACTGGGTCAACCGGTACCAGATTCAGGTCTGAGTCTTTCTAGGCCGCGAGCCACTCGCGCAGCTCGGTGTGGCGCGTGGAGCGCCTCGACCGTCCTCGAGCTCGGCGCGGAGCTCCCCGACGGTGCCGAACTGCTCGGCGATCACGTCGTGGTCGTGAATCGTCCTCGAGGTTGACCTGCCGCGAGAACAGAAAGTCGTGCGTCGTCGAGCGCGTAGGTCTCGAGCGTGCCGTACAGCGCCAGGCGCACCGAATCCTCGACGAACCGGGCGTGCGCGTGGGCCTGCTCGACGACGTGGAGCTCGTCCGGCCTCTTGAGCAGCCCATAGACCGGGCGCGCTCATCGAGCCTCGACGATCTGGACGAGCTGCTCGGCGTTGACCGGCTGCTCGGTGCCGACGTAGAGCGTCCCCGGCCGCGCTGGTTGTGGGTCGCAAGCGGGACGAGCTCGAGGATCCGCTCGATGTCCTCGCTGTCGAACCCTGCTGTCTGAGCCGCTCGCGCGAGTCTGCGCGGACGAGCCCCTGCGCGCAGGGCAGGCGTTGATTCCGGTCGCCTCGACGCCGACCGACGCGCCGCGTTGCACGCTCGGACGCGGCGGCGAGGCCGATCAGCGAGACGAGCTCCTGGGTCGGCAGGTCGGTCACCGGCGTCTCGCCGCTCGAGCGGATACTGCGCGACGATCTCGACCTCCGCGCGCAGCGCGCTCTGCCGCTCGACGATCTGCGCGGCGATGTGGGCGGCGAGCTGCCTCGACGAGCAGCGCCTCCTCGATCACGACTTCCTCGATCGCCTCCTCGAACAGCTCGGGGAAGCGCGACATGTGGACGCCCTTCTGCTTCGGGTCGAGGTCGACGGTGCAATCGATGTCCGCGGAGATCAGCTTCTCCGCTCGCCGTAGCGGATCCGGATCGCCTTCCGCACGCCGCTGACGCCCGCGCGCGAGAGCCCGATTCGCACGTCGGGGGAGATGCCTGAAGATCCTGGAGAAAATGAACTCCGTCGCTCATCGCGAAGCAACCGTAGCGAAGTGACCGAAAAGTCCAAGTTCCCGCAGCTGGTCTCCCTCGCCGCACACGATCTGCGGACGCCGTTGGCGACCGTCAGTGGCTTTGCGAAAACCCTGATCCGGACCGAGGCGCTCGACGACCCTGCCTCGCGCTACGTCGAGATCATCGACGCCGCCGCTGGGCAGATGGTCGAGCTGCTCGACGAGCTCGGTCTCGCGGCGAGGATCGAGGCGGGCCGCTACCAGCCCAACCTGCGGGAGGCCGACACCTTTGGCGCTCGCGCGAGAGGCCGCCGCGTCGCTCGGCGAGGAACGGGTACGGGTCGGCTGGAGAGGGCGGGGTTAGTTCGCGTCGACCTCGAGGCGACGCAGCGGGCCGTTACGGCTCAGGCGCAATGCGCCCTCCGGCACGGTGGCCTCGAGCTCGTCGACGTCACCGCCACCGGCTCGGAGTTGACGATCGCGCCGATCACGCCCGCCTCCGCTCCGGTCGTGCTCGGCGAGGATCTGCGCGATCTCGGCGCGGCAGTGGCGGCGCTGCTCGTGCGTGCGCTCGGCGGCTCGGTGAGCGTCGAGGACGAAACGCTGCACGTGCGCCTGCCCGAGTGATGCTGCTCAACGTCGGCGACTACGAGCGCGAGGCCGAACGCGTGCTCGATCCGGGGCGCCTTCGGCTACTTCGCCGGCGGTGCGGGGACGAGCCGACGCTGCGCGACAACCTCGAGGCGTTCTCGCGCTGGCAGCTTCGCCCGCGCGTGCTCGTGGACGTCGGCGAGGTCACGACCGCGACCACCGTGCTCGGCCGTGAGGTCTCGATGCCGCTGCTCGTGGCGCCGACGGCGTTCCAGCGGCTCGCGCATCCCGACGGCGAGGTCGCGACCGCGCCGCGCGCGGCCGAGGTGGGAACGGTGATGTGCCAGTCGACGCCTCGAGCGTGACGCCGGCGGAGCTCGCCGCCGCGGCGCCCGGCGCGAGGCTGTGGTTCCAGCTCTACTGGTCGAGCGACCGCGGCTTCACGGCAGATCTGCTCGCCTCGGTCGTCGAGGCGGGGTTCGAGGCCGTTGTCTTCACCGTCGACTTCCCGGCCGCCGGCCGCCGTGAGCGCGACCTGCGCGCGGCCTTCACGCTGCCGGAGGATCTCGTGACGCCGAACATTCCGGGCCCGTTGCGGCGACGCGACTTCCACGCCGCGCTCGGCGAGATCGTCGACCCGACGCTGACCTGGCACGACCTGGAATGGCTGCGCGAGGCCTGTCCGTTGCCCGTCCTGCTCAAGGGGATCCTCACGGCCGAGGACGCGCTGCTCGCGCGCCGAGCACGGGGCCGCAGGCGTGATCGTCTCGAACCACGGCGGCCGCCAGCTCGACGGAGTCGCCGCCGCTCGACGCGCTGCCCGAGGTGGTCGAAGCCGTCCGCGATGACGTCGAGGTGCTGCTCGACGGCGGCGTTCGCCGCGGCGCCGACGTCTTGAAGGCGCTCGCGCTCGGCGCCCGGCGCTGTGCTCGTCGGCCGACCTCCGCGTCTGGGGCCTGCCGGCTGTCGGCGGCGAGCAAGGCGTCCCGCGAGGTGCTGGAGCTGCTCCGAGCCGAGATCGCGCTCGGCCTGACGCAGCTCGGCTGCCGCTCTCCCGCCGAGGTGACCCGTGCGCACGTCAGGCGCAAGTAATAGTCTGCTACAAGCGTTCGACCCCGGCCCGAACAGACAGCCAACGTCCGGGCAAACGGCTCCGTTACGCGACACCGGACCGGGCAACAGTCTGTTACTAAGTCAGGTCTCGGCTCGTCGCGTGCGCGTGGGAACGGAGCAGCTCGGCCAGCTTCTCGTCGCCGTTTGCGTTGGCGGCGTCGAGTGGCGTGAACCCGAGGCGCGTCGGCGCGTTTGGATCCGCTCCGTGCTCGAGCAGGATCGCCGCGACTTCGCGCTGGCCCGCCGCCACGGCGCTGTTGAGCGGATGCACGCCGAGCTCGTTGTCGGCGAACGCGTTCACATCCGCCCTGTGCTCGACCAGCACCAGAGCCGTCTCGGGCCCGTCGAAGAAGGCCGGCGTAGTGCAGGGCGGTGAAGTCGTCGTCCGAACGTGCCTCGCGCCAGCGCCGTCCGCCGCCAGCAGCTCGCGCAGGCGCTCGGCCCGGCCGAGCGACGCGGCCTCGAAGACGTCGAGCTGCGCCGTCTCCGCCAACCGGCGCGCGCTCTCGTCGTCACCGCGGTAGAGCGCCCCTGCATGATCTCGCTCATTTCAGGAGCTTCGAAAGGCGGCGATCCTTGAGCACGCGCCCGCCGGTCTGGCACTCGGGGCAGTAGTAGACCGTGTGCTCCTCGTAAGTCGACCGCGAGCGATCGGCGTGCCCGCAGACGTAGCACGGCTCGGCCAGCTTGCCGTGGACGCGGTAAGTCGCGGTTGTCGGTCGCGCCGCGCTCGCGCAGCTCGAGGCCGCGCGAGAGCTCGGCGTCGATCGCCTCGGCGAGCCGCGCTGACCTGTGCCGGTCCAGGTCCCTGGACAAGCGCGTACGGAGACAGCTTCGCGTGGTGGAGGATCTCGTTCGCCCAGGCGCGGCCGATGCCGGCGATCGCGCGCTGGTCGCGAAGCAGCGAGTGGAGCCGCCGCGAGTCCGACGCGCAGGATCTCTCCGAGCGCGTCCGCGCCCGAGCCCGAGCGCCTCCGGCCCGAGGTGCGCCAGCTCCGCCTCGGCGGCTTCGGGCGTCAGCAGCCAGACGCCTGCGCGCTTCTTCGAGCTCGGCCTCGGTGAGCACGAGCTCGGCGCCGCCCTCGAAGCGCAGACGGAAGGCCGGCGACTTCGGCCCCTTCTCGCCGGGCTCGAGGTAGCGAAGCCGCCCCGCGGTCATCAGGTGCACGAGCAGGACGAGCTCGCCGTCCTCGGTCGGGAAGAGCAGCCGCTTCGCCTCGCCGCTCCGCGCCCGCGAGCCGCCGGCCGTCGAGCGCCGACAGCGGCGGGTCGAACGGTCTTCAGCGTCGCGATGTGCGCCGGCCCGGCCTGCTCGATCGGAAAGGCGCGCACCGGCTCGTCCAAGCGCGCGGCGCCACGCCTCCATCTCCGGTAGCTCAGGCACTTACGCTTCCGCTCCTCATGGGATCCGCTCAGCGTAGCCGTGCGACCGGGGGCCGTTCGTGGAATCCAGTGCACGTCGTGCACGCGGTCGCGGTTAGGATGGCACATGTCGTCGCCGAGGCGGGTGACCTGGCCTTCTGACGTCGCTGCGCTCCCTCGGCGAAGCCTTTCCAGGCGCTGCCCTCGCTCGCTCGCCGGGACGACCTCGACGACGAGGACATCGCGATCGCATCGGCTTCGCACCGCGCCGAGCCGGAGCAGATCGAGGCTGTCAGACGGCTGCTCGCGAAGGCGCCGGCGACCGAGGAAGACCTCGAGGTGGGAATCCAGGAGGGCCGTCCGCCGCAACCGATCTTCCACAACTGCTCCGGCAAGCACGCCGGCATGCTCGCCACGTGCCGGGCTCGCGGCTGGCACGACCGAGGGGTACCGGCTCGCCGGCCATCCGCTCCAGGACGAGATCCTGGCCGAGGTCGCAGCCGCGGCCGAGCTCGAGCCCAGCGAGCTCGAGACGGCAGTCGACGGCTGCGGCGTGGTCTCGCTTCGCGCTTCCGCTCGAGCGGGTCGCGTTCATGTTCTCGCGGCTCGAGAAACCGCGAGGGAGGCGGCCGCGTCGCCGCCGCGATGCGGGCGCGCCCGCAGCTCGTCGCGCGGCGCCGGCCAGCCCGGACACCGAGCTGATGCAGGCCTTGCCCGGCTGGACCGCGAAAATCGGCGCGGAAGGGCTCTTCTGCGCGGCTCGGTCCAGGCGGACTGGGCATTGCCCTGAAGAGCGCAGGACGGCGGCTACCGCGCGCTTCGCCCCGCGATCGCGGCGTTCCTCGGGCGCCTCGGCAACGAGCGTCGACGACGGGTTCGAACGGGTGCCGGTCTGGAACAGTCGCGGCGAGCTGGTCGGCGAGCTCGCCGCTGAGTGCTAGAAATTTTCTTCCCAAAGTGCGGTCTTCCGCGGTAACATCCCCGCCGCGCGGGAGTGAGCCGGAGGCGAGGTGACCGGCCCCTTCACGTGTCTGAGCAGGTCTGGCCCCCAAGTCCAACCAGCACGAGAATGCCGGAGGTGTCGATGCTCACCGTCGAAATCTCGCTCCCCGAGGTCGAAGAGCTCCAGAAGCTGGTGCAGGAAGGCCTCGAGAAGGGCGTTCCTCAACTACGACGAGATCGTCTCCGGGCTCGAGGAGGTCGAGCTCACGCAAGGAGCAGGTCGAGGACTTCTACACCTACCTGATCGACCACGGCGTCGAGCTCGTCGAGGGCGAGCAGCACAAGCACCCGCCGCACGAGCAGCCGAACCTCGCCGACGAAGAGATCAAGAGCACCGAAGCTCGACCTGACCGTCGAGCCGTCGCTCGGACTCGCTCAGGCTCTACCTGCGCGAGATCGGCAAGGTGCCGCTGCTGACCGCCGACCAGGAGGTCTATCTGGCGAAGCGGATCGAGCGCGGCGACATGTCCGCGAAGACGCAGATGATCGAGGCGAACCTCCGCCTCGTCGTCTCGATCGCGAAGTCGCTATCTCGGCCGCGGCCTCAGCTTCCTCGACCTGATCCAGGAGGGCTCGCTCGGCCTGATCCGCGCGGTCGAGAAGTTCGACTACCGCAAGGGCTACAAGTTCTCGACCTACGCGACCTGGTGGATCCGCCAGGCCGTCACGCGGGCGATCGCGGACAAGGCGCGGACGATCCGGATCCCGGTGCACATGGTCGAGAAGCTGAACAAGGTCGTGCACATCGAGCGCCAGCTCGTCCAGCGGCTCGGACGCGAGCCGCGGCCCGACGAGATCGCCGTCGAGCTCGAGATGACGACCGAGCGAGGTGCGCGAGATCCTGCGGATGGCGCAGCATCCGGTCTCGCTCGAGAAGCCGATCGGCGAGGAGGAGGACTCCGAGCTCGGCGACTTCGTCGAGGACGATCAGGTCGAGTCGCCGGACGAGCACGCCTCGCTGTCGCTACGGCGCGAGGACATCGAGCACGCGCTCGGCGTCGCTGCCCGAGCGCGAGCGCAAGGTGATCGAGCTCCGCTTCGGGCTCACCGGCGGCCAGCCGTGCACGCTCGAGGAGGTCGGCAAGCGCGTTCGGCGTCACCCGCGAGCGAATCCGCCAGATCGAGAACAACACGCTCAAGAAGCTCGAGTCCCTGCCCGAGGCGCAAGGCCTCAAAGACTGCGTGTAGGACAGGCGGCGCGCGCTGGCGGTGCGAACCGGGGTAGACGGACGCCCGAGCAAAGCCCGGACGTCCTTTAGGTCGGCATCGCAAGCGACGCCTTAGAGACTGCGTCTTAGCGCGTCTAGCGCGCGGGAGTGAAAACCGGCGTCTCGGCCTTCACCGAGATCGCACGGCCGTCGGTGAGGTAGCCAGGGCGCGGCGTGCGAAAGCTGAGTGTCCAGGGCCCACGGCCACGAACGGGGAGGACCACGCTGACCCGTTGCCGGGGCAGGACGACGACCTGCCGATGCAGATGCGGCGCGCGGAGCCGGAGAACCGTTCGTTGCGTGCCGCTCGGTAGCGACAGCTCGAGCCGGAGCGAGCCGCGAACACGTGTGCCGTGCGCCGGCCAGACCTTGATCGTCCCAGCCTGGGCAAGCCAGCGGTCGTGGTAGAGGCCGCCGATGAAGAGCGCCAGCCTGGGCGTGCCGGCGGGGCGCCAGAGGTCGTAACCCTTGGCGCGAGCGACGAGCTGCGCGCCGCGCAGGCGCATGCGGACAGCGAAGTTCGAGATCAGGAGTGGCGCCTGCACGGTCTTCCCGTCGCTGACGAAGCGACCGTCGCGGGCGGGGCTGACGCGCCGGTTGCCGAAGGCGTCGAGCTCCGTCGCTTGCTCGAAGTAGAGGACGTCGTCGATGGAGCGGTTCCAGAACAGCTGCTCGAGCGAGCGGGCGTGCAGCGTCGCGGGTGTGTGAATCAACAGGACGTGGCGTAGTCCCGAGTGGTCGACCCAGCCCGCATCGGCCGGCAGGAAGTCGTTGCGGACCGTGTTCGCAGTGTTCCGGTCGAACGAGACCGACCCCGCGGACGCAGCCGCCGCCAGCGCGAGCGAGAACGCGAGCGCGTAGGTCGCGAGCCGTGGACGCCAGGCGATCGCGGCGGCCAGCACCGAGAGGAGACCAGCCACGGCAGCGATCGCAAGCGAGCCGTTCGCGAGGCCAAACGAGTGCTCGAGCCGGAAGACCCCGAGCAGGAACGGCGAATCCTGCTTGTTGGTCGCGATGCTGTACGGCGCAAGCGGGATGCGGGCGGAGACCGCCAGCAGGACGACCGCGAGCAGGCAGGTCGCCAGCCGTGCAGGAAGTCCGCGCTTGAGGTACAGGCCGAACCAGGGCAGCACCAGCGGCAGCAACCCCATGAAATAGCGCTCCTGGAAGCGCGGCGAGCCGTTCGAGGCGTACAGCGACGTCTCGGCGAAGAGGATCAGCAGCAGGCCCGCGGTGACGCCGCCGAATGCCGCCTCCTCCCGAGAGCGAGGACGGCCCAGCGCGTAGGCGAACCCGATCAAGGCGCCGGGGATCAGCACCCAACCGGCGCAATAGACGAGCAGCATCGAATCGGTTGCAATCCAGTGGACGATCGCGCCGGGGTCGACGTGCAGCTTGACGACGCTGTTGTAGTAGCCGAGCACCCGGCTGGGACCGACCGCGATCAGCGCGGCCAGCGGCGCGACGAAGATTCCCCAGGTAAGCCGGAAGTTCCCGAGCACCCGCCGGATCGAGCCGCGCTCGACCGCGATCGCGCCCGCGACGAACACGATCGGCAGCAGCGCGTACTGGATCCGCGTCAGCGCCGTCAGCGCGGCGAGCACGACGAACGCGAGCTGCGCGCCGCGGCTCGGCCGCGAGAGCGCGCAGACGGCGGCGTAGAGCGTCGTCAGCACAAGCGGATACGCGAGCGGATCGGCGAGCACGAAGGAGACGAAGAAGAGATTCGGCGAGGCGACGGTGAGTGCCGCGGCCACGAGCGCAAGGCCGGAGCCGAGCCCGAGGCGCCGGCTCAGCAGATAGACCGGCACCGCCGCGAGCGACATCACGAGCGCGTTCTCCGCCTGTGTCAGCCGGTAGGCCAGCATCGGGTCGTGGAAGAGCCAGAACGGCGCGGCGACCAGCGGCTCGAGCAGGGCGGGGAAGTGCGCCGGCGAGCTCCGGATCAGCGGCCGGCCAGTGCTCCGCAAGCGACCGCGCGAGCGTTGCGTAGATGTACTCGTCGGGGAAGTAGAGCGGCGTCGCGTGGGCGAGCGCGACGACGAAACGGATCAGGAAGCTGGCGCCGACGATGCCGGTGAGCACCGAGCCGCGCCGGGATCGCCGAGATCCACGCCAGCCCGAGCGGCAGCCGCAACTCCTCGGTCCGCGGGGCCCTGAAATCGATCGCCACGGACTGCTCATCGGCACGACTCGGCTATCCCTTGAACGAGGGAGTCGGGTCGCGGCGACGCTTCTCTTCGACCGGGTTTAGCGGCCGCGCCGCACAGGTCGGCGCGGCTTTAGCCGGCATCGCAAGCGATGCCTCGGCTTGAACGAGTGACTAGCGAGTGACTACGAAGGCAGCGCCGTCGTCGCCGTTGGCGCGCTCAGCGGGCACGAACAACCGGCAATGCGGGCATTTGAAACCCTCATGGCGCGAGCCTTCGGCGAGCAGCTCGGCGTCGAAGGGCTTCTTGCAGTGAGGACAGACGGTTGCGTCGTCTTGCACCTTGCTCATACGACTCGAAAGTAGCGCAAGAAGAGATTCGCCGCAGGGATCGACAGGCCGCCCTTTCGGTCCATAGTGAGTCCTCGATCTCTGCGGCCATGAGTCTCGATCCAAACACCCATGCCTACGTAATGGCGACGGCGTTCTTTACGTCGATCTGCTTCGCCATCGCCGCGATGAGCGTGATCGGACTCGCGATCCACCTCTTCGTTCCCGGCGCCAGCTAAGTAGTCGCCAAAAGCGTCCTCTTCGGGCCTCCTGCGGGTGGCTGCCCCATGCCCTCCCTTGTGCGAGGATCGGCGGGCCAACCCACAGCGGAAACGGAGCGAGCATGGTCAAGATCACGGACAAGACTGACTACAGCCGCTTCGTGCGGCCGAACAGCGAGGACGAGGGCATCTGGCTCGACCACCTCGGAGGTCCACCTGGTCACCCACCCTGTCGGCCAGATCAAGGAGATGCACGTCCACGACCCGCCGCAGGATCACGTCATCACCATCCGCTCCGGCCGGATGCGCTGGACGGTCGAGGGCGAGAGCCTCGACGCCGGACCCGGCGATGTGATCGTGACGCCGGCCGGCGTTGCGCACTCGTATGAAGTCCTGGGCGACGAGCCGGCCTCGGGTCGTCTGCGTCGACTCCCGAGGCGACCGAAGCCGCAGTAGAGCGTTGGCAACGAAGCTGACGATCGTCGGGCTCGGCGGCTCGCTGGGAAGGATTTCGAAGAGCCGAGCAGCCCTGCGCAAGGCGCTCGAAGGAGCCGAGGCCGCAGGGGCCCAGACGGTGCTGCTCGATCTCCGGAGCTCGACCTGCCCATGTACAACCCCGACGACGACGAGCCGGGCGAGGCGGCGACGCGGGTGATCGAGTCCTGCTATTCAGCGGACGGGTTGATCTGGAGCAGCCCGCTCTACCAGGGAACGATCTCCGGTGCGCTCAAGAACGCGCTCGACTGGCTGCACCTGCTCGGTCCTCGGGAGCCTTCGTATCTGCACGACAAGGTGATCGGGCTGATCAGTGCCGCCGGCGGGACTCAGGGGCTGCAGGCGATCAACACGATGGAGTTCGCTACCCGGGCGCTCCGCGGCTGGGCCGTCCCCTACGTCGTCCCCGTCGCGTCGGCCGCGAGTGTCTTCGACGCCGAAGGACGGATCCAGGATCAAGCGGTGGGCCTTCAACTGGAGAGGCTCGGTCAGGAGGTCGTGCGCGTCGCGGAACGGTTCGCGACCCACGAGTCGCCCGACCACCAGGCCGAATGCGATCATGCCGCCGCGCGAGTCGCAGCGGCGGTCCAGGAGGGTTGTTTACGGAGAGGAGAAGCAATGACAGACGAGCCGGCTACTGAGGTGGCGCTCGACCCCGAAGCGACCCAGGCATTCGCGGAAGGTGTGCGTGACCGATCCTGCGACCCGGCGATTCGGGCTACGACGAGGCGCGCGCGATCTGGAACGGCTTGATCGACCGTCGACCGGCGCTGATCGTGCAATGCAGCGGCGCAGCCGATGTCGTCGACGCCGTCAACTTCGCGCGCGAGCAGAACCTGCTCGTCTCGATCAAGGGCGGCGGCCACAACGTCGCCGGCAACGCAGTCAACGACGGCGGCCTGGTGATCGACCTCTCGCAGATGCGCGGCGTCCACGTCGATCCTTCGACGCAGACGGTGCGGGCACAGGGAGGCGCGACGTGGGGCGACACGGATCGGGAGGCGCAGCTCTTCGGACTCGCGGTGCCGGGCGGGGTCGTCTCGACGACCGGAATCGCCGGCCTGACCCTGCACGGAGGGGTCGGCCACCTGCGCCGCAAGCACGGGCTCTCGATCGACAGCCTCCGCTCGGTCGACATCGTCACCGCGGACGGTCAATTGCGAAAGGCGAGCGCAACCGAGAACGAGGACCTCTTCTGGGGCCGTACGCGGCGCCGGCAGCAACTTCGGAGTCGTCACGTCGTTCGAGTTCCAGGCGCACCCGGTTGGGCCGATGGTGATGGTGGGCGCGGTCTTCTACGCGCAGGAGGAGGCGAGGGCGATCGGGCGCGTGGCGCGACTACGTGGTCACGGCGCCCGAGGAGCTGAGCTCGATTGCGCTGTTATGGAACGTTCCACCGGACGAGCCGTTTCCGCCCGAGCTCCACGGGAAGCCCGTCGTGGTCGTCGCCGGCGCCTACTCGGGATCGGTCGAAGACGGCGAGCCGGTCGTGCAGCCATTGCGAGAGCTGGCGGAGCCGCTGATCGACCTGAGTGGCCCGTGGCCCTGGCTCGGCTTGCAGAGCGGTTTCGATGCGCTCTATCCCAAGGGAGCGTTCTACTACTGGAAGTCGCGGGCCTTCGCAGAGCTGCCTGACGAGGCGATCGACGAGATCGCCGACTGGGCCGGCCGCCGGCCGACGCCGCTTACCGACATCGTCATCTGGCACCACGGTGGCGCCATGAGCGAAGTCGACGAGGGCGCGACCGCCTATGCCGGGCGCGACGTGCCCTTCCTCGTGACCGGAGAAGCGAGCTGGGACGATCCGTCGCTAAACGACGATGCGATTGCCTGGGGCGGGACTTCTGGGCCGCGATGGGGCCCCGCTCGACCGGGGGCGTCTACCTGAACTTCCCGGACTGGGCGAGGAGAAGGAAGCGCTGGTCAGGGCGGGCTACGGAGCGAACTACGACCGGCTTGCGGAGCTGAAGGCGAAGTACGACCCGGAGAACCTGTTCCGGATGAACCTGAACATCGCGCCCGCGGGCGGAGGTTAGGCTCGGTGCTCTTCCTCTTCGGCCGTCCGCTCGGCCGTCGGTAGAGCCTCGAGACGCTCGTCCGGAATCGGCTCGCCGCTCTCGATCGAGAGGCCGTAGGTGCCGGCGGCAAGCCGGGCCTCGGCGCGCTCGAGGGCGGCGAGCTGCTCGCGTAGGCCGTCTGCCAGACCTTCGTCGAGCTCGTCCTGGTAGAGATCGGACGCGAGGTTTCCCGGATCGATGTCGTCGGCCTCCTCACCGGTGTCCGTGTGGGCAAGTCCGCCCAGGGCCCGCTCGATCCGCTCGCGTTCCTGCGCCAGCAGCTCTCCTGCCCGGTCGGGATCCATCACGCCACGTTAGCGTTTGCCGGGCCCGGCCAGACGGCTCGAGCGCGCGGGATCGTCGTGGCGAACGCAACCAGGTAGATCCCGACGGCCGCGGCGATGATCATCGAGCTCGGCGGCAGGGTCGGGAAGACGTAGCTCAGCGTGAGCCCGACCCAGATCGAGCCGACGGAAAAGAGGGCGGAGAGGAGCAGGCCTCGGTAGGGACTCGCAGTCAGCCTGTGCGCGGCGCCGGCGGGGCGGCCAGCAGGCCGAGCAGAGCAGCGCGCCGACGGCCTGGGTTGCCTGGGCCGCGACGAGGCCGAGTAGCGCAAGGAACCCGAGCCCCAGCACGCGGACCGGCACGCCTTGGGCGGCTGCGACGGCGCTGTCGAGGGAGGCGAAGAGCAGCGGCCGAGCGATCGCGAGCAGGACGGCGCTGGCCAGGACTGCGAGGACGACGGAAGTTCGGACGTCCGACCCGCTGAGGCCGAAGATCGAGCCGAACAGAACGCGCACGCCGGCCGTGCCGTTGCCGGCGCTGTCCTGCGTCGTGAAGATCGTCAGAAAGAGGACGCCGAGACCGAGCGTCCAGGCGAAGAGCGAGCCGATGGTGACGTCGTCCGCGCGGGCTTTGTCGCCGAGGAGGCCCATGACGATGCCGCCGAGGATCGTCGCCGCGAAGACGCCGGCGAGGATGTTGAGGCCGAGGACCGCGGCCGCAAGACCGCCGGTGAAGGCGACGTGGCTGAGGCATCGCCGGCGAAGACCTGGGCGCGGAGAACCACGAAGTGAGCCGACCAGTCCGCAGGCGAGCCCGACGAAGCTGCCAGCGATCAGCGCGTTGCGCATGAACTCGTGCGCGAACATCAGGCGGCCCTCAGCGCGAGCCGCGCGGTCGCTCGTCGCCGCCTCCCCAGCGAGCGACCGAGACGGACGAGGACGTAGAGGCCGAAAGAGAGCGAGGTGACGTAGAACCCGACCGGGTAGATCGAGAAGTAGGCGAGCGCGAGCCCGAGCCAGGTGACGGCGAGTGCGAGCGCGACCGAGAGGGCGATCCCGAGCGCGGGTCGCGCAGTCAGCTGGTGGGCGGTCGCGGCCGGCGTGACCAGCAGGGCGAAGACGAGCAGCGCCCCGGTGATCTGGCCTCGTCTCCGCCACCGACAGGCCGAGCACGAGCAGAAAGCCGAAGCCGAGGGCGCTGACGGGAACCCCGGCGGCGCGGGCGACGTCGGCATCGACCGATGCGAAGAACAGCGGTCGGGCGGCGATCGCGACCAGCGCGACGGCGGTGGCCGCGACGGCGAGCAGCACGATGACCTGCTGCGTCGTGATCCCGAGGAAGGTGCCGAAGAGGAGCGAGTCGAGGCCGTTGAGGACGCCGTGGTAGAGGGTGACGAAGAGGAACCCGAGCGCGAGCGCGAGCGCCTGGAGCGCGCCGATCGCGGCCGACTCCGCGCTGAGGCTTCTGCGCGAGCCTGCGATCCCGGCCAGTGCGAGTGCCCGAGCGCGCAGAAGCCGAAGTAGCCGGCGGCCAGCGGGAGGCCGGCGAGGCTGGCGGCTGCGGCGCCCGGGAAGGCGATCACCGAGAGCGTGTGCCCGGCGAAAGTCTGCCGGCGCAAGCACCATGAACCAGCCGGTGACACCGGCCATGACGGCGACGATCGTCCCGGCTGCGAGCGCGTTGACCATGAACGGGATACGCGAAGAGTTGCTGGACGTCGGTGAGCGGGTTCCACGAGAGCCCTGGAAGATCGCGGCCTCAGGCATGACGGTCGCCGTGGACGAACGGCGCCTCCGGCTGGCCGACGACGACGAGCCGCCCGTCGGAGGCGTGCGAGACCTCGATCGGCGCGCCGTAGAGACGGCTGAGCGTCCGGCTCGTGATCACCTCTTCCGGCGGGCCTTCGATCGCGCCTCCGCCGGCGAGGTAGATGACCCGGTCGAGGTAGCCGATGATCGGGTTGATGTCGTGCGCGACGAGCAGCACGGCGACTCTGCTCCTCCTCGCAGATGCGGCGCACGAGTGCGGCAACCGCTGCCTGGTTGGGCAGGTCGAGGCTGTCGAGCGGCTCGTCGAGCAGCAGCAGCTTCGGCCGCCGGACCAACGCCTGCGCGATCAGCAGGCGTTGCTGCTCGCCGCCGGAGAGCTCGCCGATCGGCCTGCGGGCATAAGCAGAGGCGCCGACGAGCTCGATCACCTCCGCGACGCGGGCCGCGTCGCGCTTGCGACGCGGGCTGCCCGGAAGTGGGATCCCCCAGCGGGCTCCGTCGAGTCCGAGCTGAACGAGGTCGACGCCGCGGATCGGCGTGCCGCTGTCGAAGCCGTGCCGCTGGGGCAGGTAGCCGATCCGGCCCTTCGCGTCGCCGGGTCGCCGCCCCAGCACCGACGCCGATCCGGCGGCCAGCGGCATGAGACCGAGGATCGCCTTGATCAGGGTCGACTTGCCGGCCCCGTTCGGCCCCAGCACGGCCACGAAGTCCGCCTCGGCGACGGTCAGTGAGACGTCGCTCCAGATCGTGCGGCCGCCGAGGCGCACGGCCGCGCCGTCGAACATGACCGCCGCGCCCTTCTGGGTGCCGGTGTCCGGTCTCAGCGAAGTGGCCATCGCGCGGTCATCGGCCCGTCGCCTGCGCAAGTGCGGCGGCGAGCGCCTGCAGTTGGCGCGACTGCCAGTCCTGGAAGCTGGCCGAGGCCGGCACCAGCGTCTCGGTGATCGTGGTCACCGGGATGCCGCGCTTGCGTGCGGCATCGGTGATCCGCTTGACGTCCGGGGTGCTGTTCTGGTTGTTGAACACCCAGACCTTGATCTGCTTTTCTGCGATCTGGCGGTCGATCGTCGTCTTGTCCGGCGGCGGTCGGCTCGGTTCCTTCGCTGATCGCCTTGAGGAAGGTCTGCGGCGTCAAGATCTTCAGCCCGAGCGCCTGCGCGAGCGGGGCGAAGATGCTCTCCGAGGCGCCGACCGGCACGTCGCTGTACTTGCGCTTGATCGTCGCGATCAGCTGCTTGTACTGGGCGAGCCCCTTCGTCTCGAGGCGCGTCTTCTGCCGCGCGAAGTAGCCGGAGTCCTTCGGGTCGAGCTTGTCGTAGTCGCGACAATCGAGTCGATCATCAGCTGCACGTCCAGCGGCGAGTACCAGCGGTGAGGGTTGCCGCCGGGCTTGATCCCGACGAGATCGCCGACGTTGAGGACGATTCGTCCCGAGACGGGATTCGCTGCGATCAGCTTGTCCGCCCACGGGTCGTAGCCGATGCCGTTCACGACCACCATCCGCGCACCCGCGATCGTGCGCGCGTCGGCGGCGGTCGGCTCGTAGTCGTGCGGGTCGGTCGCGGGATTCGTGATCACGCTGTTGACCTGAACCCTGCTGCCGCCGAGCTGTGACGCGATGTTGCCCCAGAAGTTCTCCGCAGCGACCACGTGCAGGACGCCGGTCGGCGCTGCCGTGCTCGACTTCGGCCTGGTCGCCGCAGCCGGCGCCGAGCAGCGCCACGGTGGCGAGCAGCCCGGCAGCCACAGCCGTTCGCATCCCAGTCATGCGCTAACAATACTCATTCTCTACTATTTGCATTCGAGAGGCGCTACCATTAGCGCTGTGACCCCGCAGACCAATTCTTGGGCCGACGCGACGATCGCCTCGCTGCAGGCGAAGGGCCACCGAAACAGCGGCGCCCGCCGCGCCGTCGTCGAGCTGCTCGGGCGCCAGGATTGCTGCCTGACCGCCCAGGAGATCTTCGACCAGCTGCGCGCCGAGGGCCGCCGGGTCGGAATCGCGAGCGTCTACCGCGTACTCGAGCAGCTGAGCAAGGACGGGTTCGTCCAGCGGATCGACATCGGCGCCGGCACGACCCGCTTCGAGCCGATCCACGCGGACGGCGAGCATCATCACCACCTCGTCTGCGACGACTGCGGCAAAGGTCGAAGCCTTCGCCGACGACCAGCTCGAGCGCGCCCTGCACAAGGTCGAAGGGCCGAACCGGCTACTCCGTCGCCGGCCACGACGTCGTCCTCCGCGGCGCCTGCAGGGACTGCGCGCCCACGCTGAAGTCTTAGGACGCAGCAACCTTAAGATCGAACCGTGGCGGAGCGTCCGCTCAGCCAGGGATCGGCTTGGCCGCCGCTCGCGCGGGTTACGCAGAGCCTCGCGCAGCGATGCCGCAGCTCCGCTTTTCAGACCCGGGCCTGACGGCATTGAGGCACGCTGCCCGAGCGGCGATCGTCATGCCCGCCGTCTTCGCGTTCGCCGACAAGGTGATCGGGAATCCTCAGACCGCAGTCTTCGCTGCGTTCGGATCCTTCGCGATGCTGGTGCTGGCCGATTCTCGCCGGTCCGATGCGCAGCAGGTTCCTCGCCTTCCTGGGACTGGCCGGCGCCGGTGCCGTGAACATCGTCCTCGGGACGCTGTGCTCGCGGAACGCGTGGCTGGCCAGCGGCCGCGATGGCCGTCGTCGGCTTTGCGATCCTCTTCTCGGGGGCGATCAATGGCTACTTCGCCGCGGCGCGGACCCCCGCGCTGCTGACGTTCATCCTTCCGGTCACGCTCACGGCCCCCTTCTCCGAGGTGCCGGCGCGGCTCGGGGCTGGGGCCTGGCGGCGGCAGCGGGAATCTGCGCGCAGATGCTGCTCTGGCCGGCGCGGCCGCGATCCGGCCTGCGCCGTGACGCCGCACAGGCCGCCGCCGCCCTTGCCGAGCTCCTGGAGGCCGAGCTCGCGGGCGAACCTGGAGGCGATCGCATCCAGGTGCAGGGTGGCCCGCGAGGCGGTCGGCGGCCTCCGCCGGGGCTACCTCGCCGCGCCGCATCGCCCGAGCGGGCCGATCGGACCGATGGCGGCGCTGACGTCCCTCGTCGACGAGCTCGACTGGCTGAAGTCGTTTCTCTGCCTGCGCCGGCCTTTTCCTCGGTCGCTCTGGGTCGCGCAGGAGAACGTGGAGGCTCTGGCTGCGACGATCGCGGTGCTGCGGGCGAGCGCCGCGACCCTGACGGGCAGCGACGTGCGCCCTGATTTCCGGCGGCTCGACGCCGCGAGAGACGCTCTCGCCAGCGCGCTGGCTCGACGAATCTCTCAGTCGCCGGCATCGCCTCGACGACGAGCTGCTCGGGTCGGCGGTCGAGCCGACCTTCCGGATCCGTGCGGTCTCGTACTCAGCGCGTCAGGTCGCCGGCTACGCCCTGCTCGCCAGCGGGAAGCCGGCGCCCGAGCTCGACGAGCTGGACGTCGCCGGCGGAGACGTGGCGAGCCGGCCGGCGCGAGCCGCCGTCGAGGCGACCGAGCGGCTCGCGGCCGAGCACGCCGCGGGCGGCTCGGTCTGGCTCCGTAACAGCCTCCGGGGCGCGGCGGGCCTCGCCGTCGCCGTCTTCATCGCCCAGCGGACCGGGCTTCAACACTCCTTCTGGGTCGTCCTCGGAACGCTCTCGGTTCTGCGCTCGAATGCGCTGGGGACCGGCTGGTCGGTGCTCAGGCGCTGGCCGGAACGGCGGTGGGGATCCTGATCGGCGCCGGCCTCGTGATCGCGATCGGCTACGCACGAGGCCGTTCTCTGGGCGGTACTGCCCGTCGCGGTTCTCCTCGTGGCCTACGCTCCCCGCGCGCGATCTCGTTCGCTGCGGGCCAGGCCGGCTTCACGGTCGTCCTCTTCGTGCTCTTCAACATCATTCAGCCCGTCGGCTGGAGGGTAGGCCTCGTTCGGATCGAGACGTGGCGATCGGCTTCGCGATCAGTCTCGGTGTGGGGCTGCTGTTCTGGCCGCGCGGGGCAGCCGCGCTTGCTTCGCGAGAATCTGGCCGCCGCCTACGGGCGGAGCGCCGACTACGTTGTCGCAACGGCCCGGGAGATCATCGACGAGGCCGCCGCCGGGTCGTCGGAAGCACCGGGCCAGAACTGCAGCCACGGCCCTCCATCGGCTCGACGACGCTTTCGGCAGTACCTCGCGGAGCGCTCGGCAACGAGCATGAGCGCTCGGAGGAGGTCGGGGGCTCGTGGGCGGCGCCGCCCGCGTTCGGCGTGCGGCGCAATCGCTCGCGGCGCTAGGCAGGATGACAGGCGACGACCCCAGGCTCACGCGCTGCGGGCGCGAACCTCGACGACGAGATCTACGCGCTGCGGTCGTGGTACGTCACGCTCGGCGACTCGTTCCTGCACTCGACGGTCATACCGCCGCCTCACGTTCCGAGACACCGAAGGGCGTGCACGCCTGCTCGAGTGCGTGCGCGCGGCGATGTCGGGGACGGCGCACGACCGCCCGGTCGGCGCTCGTCTTGCTTTGGGCGAACCAGCACCTCGACGCTCTCTGGCGGCTCGAATCGCATCTTGGAACATTAGCCGCCCAAGCTACTACGTCGGCTGAGGCCGAGCCGGCGTGAAACCGCCGCCACATCGCACCTGCGATCAGCCCGAGAACGAGCGTCGGGACGATGCTCAGGAACCGGTAGACGAGCACCGCGGCGACGACCTCGGCGTTCGCGCCGCCGAAACCGACCAGCGCCGTCGTCAGCCCGACCTCGACGACGCCGAGCCCGCCCGGGGTGATCGGCAGCGAGCCGAGCAGCCGAGTGAGCGACCAGGCGGCGAACGCCTCGACGGCGCTGACCTCGCCGGCGGAAACGCCGAGGACGCGGAGTGAAACGAGAAAGAGCACGAAGACGCTGAGCTGACCGGCGAGCGTCGCCAACGTCAGGAGCGAGCCAGCGGTGGCGAAGCAGGCCGACCGCTCTGTTGCGGAAACGGACGAACGAATCCGCCGTCCAGCCGACTGGTCCTCGCCTGAAGATCCCGGAGGACCCAGTTGACCAGGCTGAATCGTCTCCCGCCCGATGAAATGCGCCAGCTTCGGCGTCGCCAGCGCGCCCGTGAAGCGCGGCGATTGCGACCACGAAGACGACCAGACCGATCAGCGCCACGCTCTGCAGGAGCGCGTTCTGCTCCTGTTTGAGGGTCAGCAGCGCGAGCGCCACGGCGGGAAACCCGAGTAGCGCCAGTTGGTTCCAGATCCCCGTCAGCGCGGCCGCCAGGCCGGACCGATCCTGCGCTGAACCGCCAAGAACGAAGGATTGCGAAGGCCAGACCAACGCCGACCGCCGCCCCCGGGCGCGATGTGCGTGGAGGCCGTCGATGCTTGAGTAAGCACGAACGCCCGCCGAAAGCCGAGGCCGGGGAGCGCGATCATCCACGGCGGCGCGAAGGTGACGAGGTTCAGCAGTGTCGCCGCGACGAGCGCCGCGATCTGCAGCCAGGACAGCTGCTTGACCACGGACCAGACCTCGCCGTAATTGGCGATCTTGGGGCAGCACGAACACGAAGGTCGCGGCGACAACCGCGATTCCGATCCCGACCACGATCAGCCGCCGTCGCCGCGACTTGTGACGGCTCGGCGGGCGAGAGCTACGACGTCGTCGTGAAGACCGCCGTCGGTCAGTTGAGTGCCGTCTTGCCCGCCGGCAGCAGACCGGTCTCTCGCGCAGACGCGGATCGCTCGCGCGACACGGGCCAGCCGGGCTCCCTGCGCCCGGGCGACGAGCCGCGTGTCTTCGTCGGGCCCGTCCACGCCGTGACCGCTCGTGAACGAGGCGCCGTACGGACTCCCGCCGCCGTTGAAGACCTCGTGGACGGTGTAGCCGAGAGGGAGCACGATTGCGCCCCAGTGGTACAGCGTGTTGTTGAGGGCGAGGATCGTCGACTCCTGGCCGCCGTGGCTGGTCTGCGAGGAGGTGAACGAGGTCGCGACCTTATCGATCAGCTTCCCCTGCTGCCAGAGCTCACCGGCGAGGTCGAGGAATACCTTCAGCTGTGCGGCGACGTTCCCGAATCGCGTCGGCGTGCCGAAAGTCGAACCCGTCGGCCCATTCGAGATCCTCGGATCTGCGCGACGGGCCCCTCGTCCACCTCCGGAGCGGTGGCGGCCCCAGTACTGGTCGACGTCGAGATCCGCAGCTCCTCGCTCGCAGCTCTGCGACGGGCCGAAGCGCGCACGCTGGCGCCTCGCCTTCGGCGCCTTCGGCGACTGCCCGCGCCATTCCGCGCACGTTGCCGGTGGCGCTGTAGTAGATGACTGCTACTGGACCTGAAGCGCTGCTCCCGGCCTCGCTCACGGCCCCGTCTCGTGCGTCGAGATCGCGAAGAGCGCCTGCGTCGCTGTCTCGCGCGAGCACGGCTTCGACCGAGTGCGCTATCCATTCGCGGACGAGGCCGGCGGCGTCCGCCAGGCGGAAAGACACGGTTGGCGTGCGCTGACGATCACGCCGTCCGCCTCGACCTCGGCCACAACGGCCGCGCAGCCGAGCTCAGCCCCCGAGGGATGCGCCCTGGGAGGCGGGCAGCTCGGAAGAGAAGATCCGCGTGTACGCGGTCGGGAAGGCGGGGCCTCCGGTCCGGGCCGTCGAGCTCACGTCGGCTGGCATGGAGAAACATACCGGGCCGAGGTTCGCGCGTCGGTCCGTGGGTGTCGTCGCGTGCGGCCGGCACCTAGCCGGCCTGGGGGCAGGCTGGAATCCGCGATTGCAGCTGGCGGGGCAGACAGCAAACGGCGTTCCTCTCGACGGCGGGACCAAGGCAGAGGTGGGCCACACCGGCCCGGAGATCGCTCCGCCTCCCAAGCCGAAAGGAGTAGGCAATGACCCGCAGAAAACCTCGTTGCCTTCCCTCGCGACCCTGTCTGCGCTGCCACTCACCGTGGCGGCGCTCGCCGGCTGTGGCGGCGGCGGCAACAAGGCAGCAGGCACGACGCCGGTCGCCCTGGAAGATCGGCGAAACGGAGCACACCTGGCCACGGTCGGCGTCGCGAACGCCGGACTCGGCAACGATCCTCGTCAACTCACGAGGCCGCACCTCTGCCCGTTCCAGAGAAGGACTCCGGGCACGCCACCAGCGGCGTGCTCCGGCGCGTGCGCCGTCAACTGGCCGCCGCTGCGGGCGAGCGGGAAGCCGACGCCGGGTAGCGGGGCGGACAGGTCGCTCGTCGGTACCACGGACGCGCTCCGGACGGAAGTTTCTCCCGGCGTGACCTACAATCGGCCACCCGCTCTATGTCTTCCAGCGGCGACGCGACGGCCGGCGACATCGAACGGCGAAGGTACCCACGCCTTCGGCGGGCTCTGGGTACGCCGCCTCCCCGGCGGGAAACCAGGGGCGTTTCGGCCGCGGCTATGACCGTGCGCTGGCTACCAACCAAGGTGGATGTCGCGGCTGGTGAGAATACGCAGCAATCGGCACGAGGAGGCGAGATGGGCTTCTCGACCCAGTACCACGAGCCGGCCGCCGAGCTGAGCGCCGGAGACGAGAACGTTCGCGCGGATGATCGCGTCGCTGACCGAGGAGGCGGAGGCGATCGGCTGGTACGAGCAGCGCATGTCGCTCGAGCCTGACGCGCAGGCGAAGGCGATCATGGCGAACGCGCAGGGCGAGGAGTTCAAGCATTTCGGGATGGACCTCGAGTTCCTGTTGCGGCGCACGCCGAAGTGGCGGATCGCCCTGCAGACGATCCTCTTCACCGAGGGCGACATCGTCGAGAGCGGCGAAGAGGCCGAGGAGGCGTGAACCGCGAGAGCCCGGGCATCAGCGGACGATGCAAATCGAGCGCGAGGCGCGGCGAGCAGCCGCGCTCGACGAGGTCCGCGAGTGCGTGCCAGCCAGTCGACGAGGCCCATGGCGAAGGTCTCGGCCAGGGGACGCGGGGCAGGCCGAGTGCGGCTTCGGGCTGCCTGTGCGCCACGCGAGGAATGGTAGCTGCTCTCGTCGTTCGGCGCGTTGGGCGTGTTGTCGCCGAGATCGTGTAGGCGGGCAAACAGCGTGGGTTCCATCGGTTTTTCCTCCTGGGCTTTGTCTCACGATGCACGCGGAACGATCGCTGTCTCCCCTCCGTGTTGCGCCAGTCATCGGGGCCAGCAGCGACCTGCGCGCCCCGGCCAGCCGAACTCTTCGGATTCCGGCTGGGGCCGCAATGCGGCAAAGCGCTTCCGTTTGCGAAGTCTCGATCGCATGCCGATTCGTTGCCTGATCGTCGATGACAATCGCCAGTACCTCGAGGCCGCGCGAGTTCTCCTCCAGCGGGAGGGCCTGACCGTCGCAGGTCGGCGACGACCGGCAGAAGGCTTTCCGTCAGGCCAAGCGCGCTGCACCTGGACGTCGTGCTGGTCGACATCTCGCTCGGAGAAGAGAACGGCTTCGACCTTGCGCGCCAACTTGTGAGAAGACGCGAGTCGGCGCGGACGTAACCGTGATCATGATTTCGACGCGCGCGGAGGAGGAGGACGTCGCCGATCTGCTCGCAGAGAGCCCGGCTGCGGGCTTCGTGCCGAAGGCCGAATTGTCCGCGGCGGCGATTCTGCGGCTCGTCGACGGTCGTCTGCGTTGAGACGCGGTGCTACGCGCGCGTCGAGGAAGGTGATCACGGCCAGAACCCGCCGCTGGTCGTCCTCGGTCGCCGGCAAACGCAGCTTCGTGAGGATGCTGTGCACGTGCTTCTCGACCGTCCCTTCCGTGATCCAGAGCTGATGCGCAATCCCGGCATCTGAACGGCCCTCGGCCATCAGCGAGAGCACCTCGCGCTCACGCGGGGAAAGAACGTCGAGCGGGTCCTCGGCGCGGCGGGCGGAGACCGAGCTCCTTGACGAGCGCTGGATCGACGACCGACCCTCCCTGACGATTCGCTCGACAGTCTCCGATGAACTCGTCGACGTCCGTGACCCGGCTCTTCAGCAGGTAGCCCGTGCCACTCGCCGCCGGCCAGCAAGTCCGTCGCCTGCTCGACCTGGACATGAGCGGAAAGAACGAGGATCGCCGTTTCGGGGAACTCCTCCCGAATCTGGTGCGCGGCATCGAGACCTTCGTTCTGCGTGGCCGGGCGGCATCCTGATGTCGACGATTGCAAGATCGGGTTGGTGCTCCCGAACGAGCGCCACCAGCTCTCGAGCTGTCGTCGTCGGCCTGGCCGACGATCCTGAAGCCGGACCGCTTCTGAGCAAGCCCGCCAGACCCTCGCGGAGGGAGGACGTCGTCGTCGGCGAGGACAATCCGTGGGGACGCTCGCTCACCCCCTCGATTATGGGGTAGCGTGGCCGCATGAGCACGTCGGGCGGTTCGTTCGGCGCGCTTCGACGCTCGTCTGAGGTTGTCGCGTCTCGCGTGAGGACCGCGTCCCGGTTCGTCCCTCGGCCGAGGAGCAAGCGGCGTTACGCCGCGTGGCGACGCTCGTGGCCGAAGCTGCGCGACTGCGGCCGAGGTGCTCGGAAGCGGTGATCGCGCGAGGTCGGCGCGCTGATTCCGGCGGACGCGGCGGCCTGGCCCGCGCTACGAGACATGATGAGGATGCGTCACCCATCATCGGCGGCGGTTGCGGAGCAGAACCAGCGTACGTCGCCGGTAGGGACGCGACATCCACCTCGGGGAGCGGCACCTGGCGGGGGCTGGCTCGAGACCCCGCCGACCGGGACGACGACATAGTGAGAACCGCGTCCGGTCGCTTGCGGGCGTCGTTCGCGACGAGATGGGTTGGCGATCCGCTGTGGGCGCGCCGATCCATCGCCGAGGGACGCCTCTGGGGCGTTAGCAAACATGTGAACTGAACGAAGTACAATGCC
>ERZ1370068.9805-contig-8556_pt1 | contig 33134 bp, 51 predicted proteins | sample MGYA00561227_ERZ1370068 | MGnify/ENA primary metagenome ERZ1370068 (study PRJEB38410, sample SAMEA6850437) | metagenome | study: Metagenomic assessment of the ecological functions of the soil: analysis of the soil microbiota associated with the...
AGAACAGAATACGAGACGGCCCTGGCCGACTACAAATTGGTTAACGGCTGGTATGTCGCCTATTCGGTAGAGGTAAACGCCAGGGGCCGCGCGGACAAATCGAAATACGTGTACGACAAAATCGAAGCCAATGTCCAACTCGATGACAAACGGTTCGCTATGCCGAAGACGGCAGAGGCGAAGCCTGACCTAGCGGGTCAGAAGCCCGACCGTAGGGGAGGGCCCCGATCGCGCTTGACGCCTTCATAACATCCGGCTTCTAAGACGAAGACTCGATAATCACAAATATTCAGCTCCTAACCGAGCCGCTCAAACGTGAGGACTAATCCACAATGACCCACAGACTGCTTCGCCTGCTCTTTCACTCCGTCATTAACCTGGCGATGCTTGGCATCGTCGCAGCGCAGACACCCATAAAGTTCGATTCGGAAACAATCTCTGGTCTGGGCGCGCGCAACATCGGTTCAGCCACCATGAGTGGGCGCATCGCGGCGGTTGACGCAGTGCAGGAGGGCCAGCGACTAACCATCTTTGTCGGCTTCGGCGAGCGGCGGCGTCTGGAAATCGTTAAATGGAGGCGCGACGTTCAAACCGGTCTTCGATAAGCAGCCGGTGCAATCGATTGGCGCGGTGACGATCGATCCGAAGAATCCAAAGTCGATCTGGGTCGGCACCGGCGAAGCCTGGACGCGCAACAGCGTCTCGATCGGCGACGGCGTCTATAAATCAATCGACGGTGGCGAGAATTGGACGAACGTCGGTCTGCAAGAACTCAGAGCGCATCGCCAAAATTCTGGTCGACCCGAACTCAACTGACACGGTTTATGTCTGCGCGCCGGGAAAGCTTTGGAGTGACAGCGAAGAGCGCGGCCTCTATAAGACCACCGATGGCGGAAAGACCTGGACCAGGATTCTCGCGGGAGCAAACCTCTCGACGGGCTGCTCAATGATATCGATGGATCGTGAGAATCCGCGGACGATCTATGCCGGCCTGTGGGACTTTCGGCGTAAGGGATGGACGTTCAGATCGGGCGGCGATGGGCCCGAAGCCTTCAGCGGCAGCGGTCTGTTCAAGAGTACCGATGGCGGCGCGTCGTGGACTGAACTCGACGCGAAAAGCGGTCAGGGCTTGCCGCCGAAACCGTGGGGCCGCATCGCCGTAGCCGTTGCCCCTTCAAAGCCAAAGCACAGTTTACGCCACCATCGAAGCTGAAATCCCCGAGGACGGACTCTATCGCTCGGATGATGGCGGCAAGACCTGGCGGCAACTCGATCGCAGTCAGAATATGATCTGGCGGCCTTTCTATTTCGCCAACCTGATAGTCGATCCTAAAGACCCGAACAAGATCTACAAACCAGACGGTTCGCTCATCGCCAGCAGCGACGGCGGCGAAAGCTTCAGCAACATTTCGGGCGGCGCGCATGGAGACTTTCACGATGTCTGGATCGATCCGAACAACACCGACCACCTGATCACCGGCGACGACGGCGGGCTCTGGTATTCATTTGACGGCGGCAACCGCTGGTGGAAGGCGCAACAATCTGCCGGTCTCGCAGTTCTACCACGTGAGCGTCGACAATGACACGACCCTACCACGTCTACGGCGGCTTGCAGGACAACAGTTCATGGGTCGGCGACTCGGCATATCCCGGGCGGCATCACGAATGATCGCTGGGAAAATATTTACGGCGGCGACGGCTTCTGGATGTTCGCCGATCCTTCCGATCCGGATTATGTCTACGCCGAGTCGCAGGGCGGTTACATCGGCCGCGTCAATCGCAAGACGCACGAGACGCGCAGCATCCAGCCGCTGCCGCGGTTATCAAGGAGGGAAGCTCCGCTTTAACTGGAACACGCCGATTCACGTCAGCCCGACGCAGAACGGGACGATCTATATCGGCGCGCAGTTTCTGTTCCGCTCGCGCGATCACGGGCAGACCTGGGAGCGCATCTCGCCGGATCTGACGACCAACGATCCCGAAAAGCAGAAGCAGGAAGCAGTCGGGCGGCATCACGGTAGACAACTCGTCCGCCGAAATGCACACGACGATCTTTTCGATCTGCGAATCGCCAAAGAACCCGAATCTGATCTGGGTGGGCACCGACGACGGCAACGTGCAGGTCACGCGCGATGGCGGCAAGACCTGGAAGAATCTCGTCGGCTAACATCAAAGACTTGCCAAAGAATGCCTGGGTAACTTCGATCGAGGCCGGGCACTTCGGTGAAGGGACGGCGTACGCTTCTTTCGATCTTGCATACGTTTGGTGACATGCGGCCCTACGTTTACCGGACCAGCGATTATGGTCAGACGTGGACGCAGATCGTCGCCCCGATCAGTAACGTCAAAGGTTATGCGCACGTTGTGAAGGAAGATCTGGTGAACCAGAATCTTCTGTTTGTGGGTACCGAGTTGGGTCTGTGGGTTTCGCTCGATGGCGGTAAGCAGTGGGCGCAGTACACCGGCGGCGATTTCCCGAACGTTGCCGTGCGCGACCTGGCGATTCATCCGCGCGATAAGGATTTGGTCATCGCCACGCATGGACGGGGCATTTGGATCATCGACGACATTACGCCGCTGCGCACATTGACGCCCGAGGTGCTCGCGAAAGAAGCCGCGTTTGTTGAAGCACGGCCAACCGTACAGAGAATGCCGGCTAGCGGCGGCTGGGTAAATGGCGACGCTGCCTTCACCGGTGATAATCCGACGGACGAGGCCGTCATCACCTACTATCAGCAGAAGCGCCACATCTTCGGCGATTTGAAGATTGAGATCCTCGATTCAACTGGAAAAGTCTTGAGCACCGTTCCCAGCAGCAAGCGGCGGGGATTGAATCGCGCGAGCTGGTCGATGCGCCTGAAGGCTCCGAGAGTACCCACCGCGGCAAGCGCCTCGTTTGGCGCCACGATTGGCCCGCGGGTCTTGCCGGGCACCTACACGGTGAGGATGACGAAAGACAAGAACGTCTACACCACTCAGCTGCCAGTAACCAGTGACCCTCGCTCGAAATACACGGCCGTCGATCGAAAAGCTCAGTTTGATCTTTCGATGAAGCTTTACAACCTGCTCGCCGATATGACCTTTGCCGTCGATAGACTCAACGGGGTTCGGCTGGCTCTGGATGCCAGCGCGGCCCGTTTGCCGGCGAACGATCCGCTGGTAGGCGCGGCTGCGCGCTGCTTCGGCAGAGATCGATGTGCTGCGCAAGAAGATCGTGGCGACAAAGGAGGGTGGGGCCATCACCGGCGAAGAGCGGCTGCGCGAGAACCTCGCCGACCTTTATAGCAATGTCATTAATTACGAAGGTAAGCCGGCCCAAACCCAGATCGAGCGAACCGACGCGATCACGCGAGAGCTGGCTGATGTCGTCAGGGACTTCGACGCGTGGCTGGCAAAGCAGTTGCCGGATCTGAACACTGCCTTGAGCGGGAAACAATTGCCACCGATTAAAGTAATCACCCGAACAGAGTGGGAACAACCATAAGTAATTGCGGCTGGGCCACCAGGCGTATAGCCCCAGGAATCCATGCGAACGGTCACTTCTGCGGGTCGGGACTCATCACATCCATCACGACTTTCCATTTGCCGTCCTGGCTTTTTTCCAAACCCGCACATAGCTGCCGTGCTCTGGAGTCGCCGAGCCACTCTTGAATTCAAAGACTCCATAGGTATAACCCAGGTCACCTGACGCAGACATGTCGGCCTTCGTCACCTGCCACGAGAGCGTTCCTAACCTGCTGGAGATTAGATTGAGGGCCGAATTTTTCCCACTGCCGGCGCCAACGCTTTCTCGCAACAGTCGCGCATCCTGGGCGAGATAAAAATCAAATGCGTCCAGGGTGCCCTTCCTGGCTGAGCGCTCAGAGAATTCATTTTCCAACTTCGTCAACAGTGCGCGACCAGCGTCAAGGTTGAATTTCCCGGCGCTGGTGGACTCGTCGTCATTCAGCGGAAATTGCAAAACCTTCGCGGTGGTTGGCTTTGTCGCTGCCGACGCCTCGATCCAGGACAAATTTCCACGAGCCGTCGCTCTGCTTTTTCCAGATCGTGAAGTAGTGGCCAAACGCGACCGGCTTGTCATCGGGGCCGTTCGGCCGAAACTCCCACGGGCCGGTCGTGTAACCCAGATCGCCCGCTCGGGATACATCCGCGAAAATCGGTTCCCAACTCAATAAGCCTTTGCGTGGCTGACGTTCCGTCCAAAACTTTTTCCGTTGACCGGGCCAGGTTGAAAAAGGACTCCGTCATCGGCAAGGAACTCCGAGAAATGCGTCCCGTGTTCCTTTCGTCGCTGCCGTCCTGGCGAAATCACGCTCCATTTGCGCCAGCGCGCGACGATTTTGCTTTCGCACACTCTCTTTCTGCGCTGAAACGAACCCACTGGTCAGGAGAGCGAGACAAATTGAAGCAGAGAGTAAATGTTTGGGCTGCATAGGTGGTAATCCTTTCGCATTGGGCGCCGGCAGGAACCGATCAGCGAAGTGTGATATCAACGAACTCACGCTCGTTTTTCGCATCGTGATCCGAAGTAAAGGATCGCCGTTCCACTGGCGCAGGCAAGATCGTGACTATGGATTCATAGCGACCGTCCCGGCGTTGCCCGGCGTCCGTAATACGCGGTCCACGCAATGAATGTTTAGCCGGCCTCGTAACAACGCGCGCGGTTTGTGGTAGGTCTCGTCCATGGCGAACAAGGGCGCCAACCTAACCGCGAAATTGCCACTCGGGCGCCGGCTCTGGTGGTTAATATCGGGCCGCGCCGCCGGCGTGATTCTCCTCTTAATGATAGGAGTTGTTTGGAAATGGACGGCGCAAGGCCCCGGCTTTAACAGTTCGTTGCATGCGGCGACACCCTCATTTTCACGGCCGTAGGATTGACCGCCATCTATTACGTCGCGCGTTTTGCGTGGACAAATTATCTGGCTCAAGCCCGCATTCAATTCACGTTTGATGTACTGCTGGTGACGTGGCTGGTTTGGATCACCGGCAATGCTAATTCGCCGTACGCCGCGCTTTACATCGTAATCATCTCAGTCGCCAGCCTGTTTGTTGGTCCACGCGGCGCGATGATCACTTCGATCGGTTGTGTCGCCGCGTTTCAATGGGTGCGCCTTGCTGGCCCTCGGTCGCGGTAGTGCAGGCTTCTCCAGCGAAGTCATCGCTACCACAATTCAGTTTGTCGGCCTTTCTGATGTTTCGTTCCTCGTTGTTGGACTGTTGGCTGCGAAACTGGCACACCGGCAGACGCGCTCTGATCTTCAACTGGAAGCAGCCACTCGATCGCTGGCAGACCTGCGGGCGCTCCACGAACGAATCGTCGAATCGATTCGTTCAGGCGTGGTCACTACCGACCTCGAGGGCCGCATCTATACGTTCAATGCCGCGGCCGAAGAGATTACCGGTTACAAGCCATCCGAGGTTCGCGGTCATGACGTCTCAATTTTCTTCGGGGACATGAAGCGGCAGATTGCCGACTCGATGATTGCGGCGGCCACCGGAAAAGTAAGTCCGCGTTTTCAGGCTGACTGCCTGACGCCAAACGGCCTGGCGTTGCGCCTGGGATTTACTATTGCGCCGCTCTTTGCTGAATCCGGCGAAACCACCGGCATGGTGATCACTTTTCAGGATCTGACGGGCGTGCGCGCTCTGGAAGAAACGTCGCGGCGTCAGGATCGAATGGCCGCCGTCGGTCGCATGGCCGCGTCGATCGCGCACGAAATTAGAAACCCGCTGGCCGCCATGCGCGGATCGATTCAAATGCTCCGCGCTGAGATGGACGCTGACACCGAGCAAGCTCAGTTGATGGAAATTATCCTGCGCGAATCTGACCGCCTGAACAAGATCGTCGCCGATTATTTGAACTATGCGCGGCCACGGCCGGCCGAGCTCAAAAACGTGGATCTTAACGCGCCTGGTGGCCGATACGTTCAAGCTGTCTGCGGAACAGCAATGAAATAGTTGACGGCCATGCGCTCGAGGAAGATCTGCCCGGGCGGCCCGCGATTGTCACGGGCGACCCGGAACAGCTGAAGCAGGTCTGCTGGAACATCGCGCGCAATGCCTTGAAGGCGATGCCGGATGGCGGAACGTTTCGCGTCTCACTCAGCGATGTGGATAACAACCGGCTGCGGCTTTCGTTTATCGACGACGGTTGCGGCATGACCCCGGAACAGGTTGAGCACCTGTTCGAGCCGTTTACTTCGACCACCGGCGGCACCGGACTTGGTCTTTCAATCGTATATCAAATTATTCGCGACCATAGTGGTACAATCAACGTACGCAGCCTGCAGGGAGAAGGAACGACGATTACGATTGAGCTTCCCGTCAGTAGTTGAGTTTTAGCGATCTGGCATGAATTTGTCAGAGTGACGTTTGACGACTGACATTGAACGACAAAATATGGCCAATCTTCTGATAGTTGATGACGAACTCAGCATGCGCCAGTTCCTGACGCATCTGTTTCAGCGCGACGGTCATGCCATTCGCGTGGCTGAAAACGGTCGCAAGGCGATGGCCATGTTACGCGAACAGACTGCCGACGTGATCATCTCTGACGTGAAGATGCCCGACATGGGAGGCATCGAGCTGCTGCGCGCCGCGCGCGAACTCAACCCCGACATCGAAGTCATCATGATGACCGCGTTTGCCAACGAACAGACGGCGCATGAAGCGTTTCTGCTGGGGGCTTTCGACTTTCGTTCACAAGCCGTTCGACAACAACCTGCTGAAGGAAAAGGTCGCGCGAGCGCTGCAGAAAATTTCGATCGTCAGAGAGAAAGCAGGCGCTGCAAGTCGAGAATGAAGCGCTGATCAAAGGACAGCGCGCTCGCGGTCAGCTCGGCAACATCATCGGACGATCGGATCGGATGCAATCCGTCTATCAAATGATCGAGACGGTTGCGCAGGTGCAGTCAACCGATTCTGATCACGGGCGAATCCGGCACCGGCAAAGAGCTGGTCGCGCGCGCAATCCATGACCTGAGTCCCGCGCGCCCAAAAGCCTTTCGTCTCGGTAAACTGCGGGGCCTTTACCGGAAACCCTGCTGGAATCTGAGTTGTTCGGCTATGTGAAAGGTTCGTTCACGGGCGCAACCGCAAATCGGAAGGGTCTGTTCGAAGCTGCCGATCAGGGCACAATCTTCCTCGATGAGATCGGCGAAATGTCGGCCGCGATGCAGGTGAAACTCCTGCGCGTGTTGCAGGAACGCAAGGTTCGACCCGTCGGCGCGCACGAGGAAATGCGAAATCAATACCAGAGTCATCGCGGCCACCAATCGCGATCTGGCCATGATGGTCAAGGACGGAACATTTCGCGAAGATCTTGTTTTATCGCATCTGCCGTGATTCCCATGGAGCTGCCGCCGCTGCGCGAACGTGGCTCAGACATCCCTGAGCTGGCGGAACACTTCATCGGAAAGTATTGCCAACAGACAGGCCGCTCAATCGCGATCAGCTCGCCGGCAATGCGCCTGCTCGGAAGCGTATTCGTGGCCCGGCAACGTGCGCGAGTTAGAGCACACAATCGAACGCGCAGTAGCGCTCGAACGAACGGAGATGATCCAACCCGAACGCCTGCCGGAACAGATCACCAACTACAGTCCCGTGCGCATCAGTTCGGATCTGCAGCTGCCGTGACGATGGAATTAACCTGACCGCGCATCTCGACCAGTTCGAAAAGACCTATGTGACTCGAAGCGTTGAAGCGCACTGAAGGCAATCAGACCAACGCCGCAGATTTATTGAAGATGTCTGTGCGTTCGCTGCGACATCTGCTGGATAAGCATGGCATCCGCGGTCTCACCGCGCAGATGCGCGACGAACGTCGCGCTTCAGACGCGATTCCTCGCCGCCGCTCCAACGATCCTTATCCTCGCCGCCGTACGGACGATTTCGACGAATCAGGCGAAGAGTCCAGAGCCAGGCCGCCAGCGCCGGCGAAGGCAACTAAAGACACATTCCGTCACCGCCCCTCTGACAGTAATTGTCAGGAACGATTCTGCCGGCACTTCCACTTTTCCATTACCACTCACCGGATCATACAAAAGACTCAGACTTTTCCGCTATTTACCTTCACCGTCGATCTCAATCAAATCCGGTCTGGCACAGCCCTTGTTAACTGCCACTCGTGACAAATCGCGCGCTGCGGTTCCGTCATGAGACAAAGCCGGTGGCGCGACGGCAAAGAAAAACCAGCTTATCTCTTAAGGAGCAAATGAAAGATATGATGAACAAGAATCAGAAGGGCTTCTCGCTCATCGAGTTGCTCATCGTCGTTGCGATCATCGGCATTATCGCCGCCATCGCTATCCCCAATCTTCTCGCATCGCGCCGCGCGGCCAACGAAGGTTCAGCTCAGCAGTCACTGCGCACCATGAGCAGTGCTGAGGCGACCTATTACTGCAACAGCCGGCAACGGCAATTACGGAACAGTCGCAAACCTCGTTGCCCAGAACCTCATTGACAGCCGTGCTCGGTGGTGGCTGCGAAGAGTGGTTACGACTTCACGACCGGCGCCTCGCCGGCGGCTTCCACGACCGTCGTTCGTTATCGCGGCTGCGCCGATACACTTCGAGCGGTGTTACGGCGACCGGAACTCGCGAGTTCTGTATTGACCAGATCCGGCGTTCTGACGTGCCAAGACCGCCGCTAGCCAGACCGTGGCCACGGCTTGCACCGGCTTTCACCGCAGTGGGCAACTAAAATAGTGCTGATTGTGATTCTTTGAGGGCAGGGTTGTATTTCTCCTGCCCTCTTTTTCCAATACGCGGTTCCTCGCTATAGATGCGCCCCCTTTGGTCGTTCGTATTCATCGCGGTTAGTGCGGAACGCGGAACGACCAGGGCCTTTCTCTAAGGAGTAAAAAATGCAAAAATAACTGATAAGGGCTTCTCACTGATTGAACTTCTCATCGTAGTAGCGATTATTGGCATTATCGCCGCGATCGCAATTCCAAATCTTCTCGCTTCCCGGCGCGCAGCAAATGAAGGCTCCGCCCAGCAGTCGCTGCGCACCATTGAGCCAGCTGCAGAGGCGACCTATCGCTCAACGGCCGGTAACGGCAGCTACGGCGACGTCGCTAAGCCTGGTCACCCAGAACCTGATCGACAGCGTTCTCGGTAGTGGCGTGAAGAGTGGTTACGACTTCACTACCGGCGCCGCTCCTGCGGCTTCGACCACCGACTTTGTGATTGCCGCCGCACCAGTAACCTCCAGCGGCGTCTACAGCACCGGAACTCGCGAGTTCTGCATTGATCAGAGCGGCGTCCTGACCGCCTGAAATCTGCCACCATGCCAGCCGGTCGCGACGGCTTGTACTGGATTTACCCCGGTTGGAAACTAGATTCTCTGACGTTTGGACGTCAGTTAGTTGCCTATTGAAACAGTGATTGCAGTGTTAACCCCGTTTTCTCGGCGAAACGAGGCAACTCTCGCAGAGTGGCTTAAGACGACTCGATACTCACCGACTGAAGGGTCAGATCGAAGATGGAGACGCCAAACGTCAGTCCGGAGTCTCGGTGATCGAAGTTGCTCATCGTCGTTAACGATCGTTGGCATCATCGCTTCGATTGCGATACCCAATCAGCTGGCGTCGCGTCGCGCAGCCAACGAGGCTTCGGCCCAGCAATCACTGCGCCTGATGAACAGCGCAGAGATTACCTATCGCAGCACGAGTTGGCAAAGGCTTGTACGGAACGAGTGGACACTTTGGGCCAGTTGGAACCTGGTCGACGGCAGCGCTGAGTAGCGGTTCAAAGAATGGCTACAATTTCACTACCGGTGATGCTCCGGCTGCTTCGCCAACTGGATTTGTGATGGCCGCTGCGCCAGCTGCTTTAAGCGGTGTTAACGCCACCGGAACACGCGAATTTTGTATTGATCAAACTGGAGTACTGACCAAAAGACTGGCCACCAGCCAAACCGTGGCGACGTCTTGTGCCGGCTTCACCGCCGTTGGAAATTAGAATTGCCCCGTTCACACCCCACAACGATGGATTAGACAGGAGTATTCCTCAAGCAAGGACGGGAAAACATATGCAACGCCAGGATGATGACGGTTTTTCGCTGATCGAACTTCTCATCGTGGTCACGATCATCGGAATCATAGCTTCGATCGCAATTCCCAATCTGCTCGCTTCGCGTCGGGCCGCTAACGAAGGATCGGCCCAACAGTCAATTCGCACGATCGCGTCATGCGAGATCACTTATTTACACACACAGGGCATGGGCAGCTTATGCGGACCTAACCCAGCTCGGCCAGCAGACTCTGACCGACACGGTGTTGTCGAGCGGAAGCAAGAGCGGTTATACATTTGTGGCTAACCCTGTGAATCTCGCTCAGCCTCAGTATTGGGCCTACGCAATCCCGACAACTACCAGCGGGATTGGCAAGACCGGATCGCGACGATTCGCGATTAGCGAAGATGGAGTGCTGCGCGGCGATAACACTCTCGCAGCGCCGGCCGACGAGGCAGCAGTCCAGGCAATGGCGCCAGTAGGAAACTAAGTCCTCCTTTCAATTCACGATGTCTTCAAAGCGGAGGCTGGAGTGCTCACTCCGCCTCCGCATTTCACTGTAGTCAAAGACGTCATGCTCTCGCGCTCACTCAACTTGCCGGCCAGCCGCAGTTTTGATTTCCGGTTACGGCCAGAGACAAAACACTTGATCATCCTCGTCCTCGTGGCGGCGGCGACTTTGATCCCTACGCTGCTTTGGGGAATTCCTTCCAACCACGATCTCTCGAATCATTTTCGTTTTGAGTTGCCGTTTTATGATGCGCTGCGAGCTGGACACTTCTATCCCGGCTGGCTGGCGGAATCAAACCACGGATTTGGCGACGCAAGCTTTCGTTTCTATCCACCGGCGCTGTACTACGTTCTGGCATTGGCAAAGATGTCCGCCGGCAGTTGGTATGCGGCCACAGTCATAACGTTCGCGGCCCTCACGGTTTTGGGAGCTCTCGGCGTTTATTTGTGGGCCCGGGAATTTGGCTCCAGCCAAATGGCAATGGTGGCGGGAATCATTTATTCAGTTGCGCCTTATCGCCTCAATCAATTTTTCAGGCTACCCTGCTGGCGGAATTTGCCGCCGCCGCCGTGCTGCCCTTCGCCTTTGCGTTCACCGCGAGAGTTTGCCGGCATGGCGACAAAAGGAATATTGCCGGACTCGCAGCAAGTTACGCTCTCCTCCTCCTGACTCACCTGCCTCTGGCGGTCATCGGGTCGATCGCACTGGGGGTTTATGCGCTTCTGTGTCTCGGCAAGGAGAATCGTACTCGCACGCTTGGACGTCTCGCGCTTTCCGCCGGAATCGGCCTGGCAGCGAGCGCAAGCTACTGGATGACGATGCTGGCTGAGCTGAACTGGATTCGCGCTGACAATATCAATCCCGACCCCTCGGTCGATTACCGCAAGAACTTTGTGCTGTCGACCTTCTCTCCCGACTATCTCAACGTCTGGTGGATGAACATCATTCTGTTGGCGATGGTGGCGATGTTTTGGCCCGCGTTGCTTCTTTTGTTCAAAAAGGCGGATCCGGCCTGGCAGTTGCAACTGGCCAATCGCCGCCCGCTCAAAGCGTTAGCAGGGTTATTACTGTTCACCCTCTTCATGGCTACTCCTTTATCTCAACCAGTCTGGAAATTGGTTCATCCTCTGCAACAGACCCAGTTTCCCTGGAGATGGTTAGCAATCACTTCGATCGTATGCTCCCTCGTCCTGGCCATGGCTGTGCCGCTCTGGACACGTTTCGCAAAAGGACCAAAACGCCCGCTCTTCGTGATTGCTCTGGGCACAATCGTCATGTCGTTCGCCTTCTCGATGTTTCACATCGTGCGTGAGGCCACATGGCTCTCTCCGGCTGAGTTTGAGCAGACTCTTAGCGAGATCCCGGGCTCGGCCGGTGTCACTCAATGGTTGCCGGTCTGGGTCCACGAACCCCTGCCAACTATGACCGCGCGAGTCGATGCGCCGAATCGAGTATCCTCCATCAAAACCCGGCAGCCGCAGCAGCGAGTCTTTCATGTTGAGGCTGGTCAGGCGACTGAAGCGAGAGTGCAAACATTTTTCTATCCGCATTGGAAGGCAACTGCCGCTGGCCGTAATTTGGACACTCATCCCGATCAGAACGGGAGCCTGATGGTGACACTGCCGAGTGAAGCCGTCGACGTCAATCTTGAATTCCGCGAACCCAATCGCTCGCTATGCGGCCGGCTTATCGCTGCTTGGCTGGGGATTGATCGGTGGGCTTTCGTTCAGACGAAAGAGGCACCCCTTATAGCACTAACATCTGGCCTTCCCTCTCTCAGATACTCAATGAAAGAGTGGCTCAAGAGATTTGGCCCAGGTCTCTGTCGCGGCGGCGGCCGGCGTCGTTGTCGTGTTGCCGGCGATCATTCTGGGTGTGCCTAATAACAACGATCTTGCAAACCATTACCATTTCGCGCTCCCTTTTTGACGCACTGAGCCACGGCGAGATATATCCGGGCTGGCTATCAACTCCCAATCTGGGCTACGGCGATGTTGTCGTTCGGTTCTACCCGCCTGCACTCTATTATCTGTTGGCCGCCGGTCGAGCATTAGCCGGTAACTGGTACGCCGCAACTCTGATAGTGATTGCGACCCTGTCCGCATTGGGAAGTCTCGGCGCCTACTTCTGGGCTCGCTGTTTCGTGCCTCGTAACGTCGCAGTTTGGGCTGGAGTCTTCTACGCATTGATGCCCTACCACCTTTCGGAATTCTATCAAGCCGCACAGCTAGCCGAATTTGCCGCCGGCGCCAGCTGCTCTTCGCGTTCGCTTTTGCAAAGCGAATCTCCAACGAAGGTCGATGGCGCGACGTCGCCGGCCTCGCTGCGGCTTATGCCGGACTTATTCTGAGCCACTTGCCGTTGGCCGTTTTCGGGTCGCTCGCTCTGCTGGTGTACGCATTGATGAACATTCGCAGGCGCGATGCGATGCGTTCGCTCCTCAAGACTTCGGCTGGCGTGCTGGCGCGGTTTGGCCGCGAGCTCCTTCTACTGGGTACGAATGTTTCCGGAGATCAAATGGATCATTGGCTGATGGCGCGAGTCCCCGATCCGTTGCTCGACTATCGACACAACTTCGTCTTCTCGACCCTCTCGCCTGAAGAGCAGTGAAACTCTTGGTGGATGGCGTTGCTGGCGATGGCGACGTTGATGATGTGCGCACCGGCGTTCGTCATGCTCGCGAAAGAGATTCAATCAGCCTCGCGGCCGGGGCTGATTACGGTCGCTGTACATTGTTCTGATTTTCTCTGTTTTCATGAGCACTGCGCTCAGCAAACCTGTATGGGCCAGCGATTCCCTATTTGCGCTATGACGCAACATCCGTTTCGCTGGCTGGCAGTAACTTCCGCCGTCGCGCCAGTCCTCATGGCCGCGAGCATGCCCTTTGGTCAAAACAGATTCAGCAGCGCCAGCGCTCGCTCGCCCTCGTCATGACCGGATTGGTTTTGATCGCGGTGACGTTCTCGCTTTCGCAGACTGTTCGCGGCGCGACTTATCTTTCGCGGCCGACGTTTGAACGAATGCTGGCGCCACTAAAGGAATCACCGTCGATCGTGCAGTGGTTGCCGGTTTGGGCGTCGGCCTCGGCCAACAACAAACCGTCGTACGAGAAGTGTTTGCCCCCAACCAGCATCGCGAGAGTAGAAGCACCCAGGCGCGAGGTCCATATCGTCGAATGGAGCAATTTGAGACGCGTTTTCGCTGTAGAAGCCGGTGAAGCAGTCGATGCGCGGGTGGCCACTTTCTACTACCCTCACTGGGTGGCGGAGGCAAACGGCGAAACTCTTTCGGTTCGCGCCGCCAACGATGGAACGCTTTTGATTGCTCTTCCACCGCAAAAGGCGGTCGTCAAGTTGGAATTCCGCGAACCAGCGCGCACCAAAATTTCGGCGATAATCAGCATTATTAGTTGGACTTTAATTGGGTCGGTATTTATATTTGTTTCGTTCGCCAACGAGCGCCGTGACCATGACCAGATCAGACGCGACGCGACAAACCAAATCTAAAAGCTCCGATCAAACATCGGCCACTGTTGCCGTTTCCGGCTCTTCATCTTTGGGAAGCGGCGCGGGACGAACACTGGCAATTGCACGCAATGCCTTTCGCGAAGCTGTGCGCGATCGCGTGCTCTACAATCTGGTCCTCTTTGTCCTGCTGCTGATTGCCGGCGCAATCTTTCTGGGAGAACTCTCTGCCGGAGAAGAATCAAAGATTATCGTCGACTTGGGCCTGAGCGCGATGTTACTGTTCGGGGCTTTCATCGCGATTTTTGTTGGTGTCGGCCTCGTTTACAAAGAGATCGAGCGCCGCACGCTTTATGCAATCCTGTCCAAGCCAGTCGGCCGCGGCCAGTTTCTGCTCGGGAAATATCTCGGACTGTGTCTGACGTTATTAATCAACGTGCTGGTGATGGGAGTCGGGGTGTCGCTCGCCTTGATTTATGTGCGCCGCGGCTGGGATCCGCTGGCGCTGAAGATCTGGCCGGCTATCTTCCTGATCTACTTTGAGCTGATGATCATCACCGCGGTGGCTCTGCTCTTCTCCTCGTTTTCGTCACCCGCGCTGTCCGCCCTGCTTACGTTTTTGTTTTCATCATTGGCCACTTCAGCGCCGATCTTAAAGGTCTCGCGGCCACCAGCAACAGCGCGGCTGCGCGACTGCTGTTTCGCGCGCTTTATTACCTGCTGCCCAACCTAACCAACTTCAGCGTGATAACTCCGGCGGCCCACGGAGTTACGCCGAGATTCAACTGCCTTTGGCCTGGCCACCGTTTACATGGTTCGTTTATGTCGGCGTGCTACTGGCAGCCGCAACCCTGATTTTCAGTCGGCGAAACTTCAAATGAAGAAGAACGCGCTACTCGTTCGCAGCAATCATCATCGGCCTCGCGGCAGTAACGCTTGTTGTCGCGAACGATTGACGCTCGTCGCGCCCGCGAGCAGCGGCCAATTCGCGGAGGAACCTTTGTATGTAAGCGCGCCCACCGCCAGGCGTTTGAGTCTGGCTTTCAATGGTCTGGCAGCGGACTGGTATTGGATGCGCTCGCTGCAATATGTCGGCGGTAAGATCGTCGCTTATCAAGACAGCCACGACGGCCGGGTCGATTTCGGCAACCTCGGCTCGCTGAATCTGGGATTGCTGACCCAGCTTTTACACAGTGTGCACGGCGCTCGATCCGCAATTCATGGCGCCCTACGAATATGGCGCGATGATCTTGCCGGAAGTCGAATTCAGACCAGGCGATCGCTCTGTTGAACTATGGAATTGCGCAGAATCCTTCAGCGTGGCGGCTCTATCACCACCTCGGTTACATCTCACTGGCAACGTCAGGAGTACCTCAAAGCCAGCGAAGTCTACGCGGCCGGGGCAAAGTTGCCAGGCGCCCCGCCCTGGATGGGCGCTATGGGCGCGCGCATGAAGGGCGAAGGTGGTTCGCGCGACGCCGCCCGCGAGATGTATTGGCACCTCTCCGAAACCACGAGCGAGCAGTCAATCAAAGAGATGGTACTCAAACAGGTGATGCGTTTGGATTCTCTCGATGAACGCGACGCGATTCGGCGCGTGCTGACTGACTTCAAAGGGAAATCCGCACGGTGCGCTCTGTCATGGCGCGAAGTGACCGAGCCGCTGCTGGCGGCGCGATCTGAACCTTGAGGCCAACGACCGGCGCGCCAATTGATCCGTCGGGACGTCCGTACGAATTGATCAAGAATGGGTGCGACGTGGGCTTGAATATAAATACGAAGGTGCCATTGAAATGATTCCCGAGAGTCATCGAAGAACCGCAGTCGACTCGGCTCGCATCATGGTACTTTAGTTCCCCGGCGACTCTGTGCCGCTGAAGCAAAAAGAAATGCCGATTATCGAAATCGAAAATCTAACCAAGGACTACGAAACCGGGTTTGTGCGCAAACGAAAGACCCGGGCGCTCGACGGTTTGTCGTTGACGGTCGAACCGGGCCAGATTTTTGATTTCTCGGCGCTAACGGCGCAGGCAAAACCACGACGCTAAAGCTTCTGATGCGACTGATCTTTCCCGACAGGCGGCACGGCCCGCATCCTGGGCTGCGACATCAGCGACGTATCCATGCACGAGCGCATTGGTTATCTCCCTGAAGCTCCTTATTTTTACGACTATCTGACGGCGCGTGAGTTCTTGAATTATTGCGGCGAGTTGTGCGGCCTGAATCAAGCAACTCGGGGGCGCCGCACGGAAGACTTGTTAACTCGGGTCAATCTCGAAAAGAAAAGTTGGGACCGCCAACTGCGCAAGTTTTCGAAAGGCATGTTGCAGCGCGTCGGACTGGCGCAGGCCATCGTTAACGACCCGGAAATAGTTTTTCTAGATGAGCCGATGAGCGGCTTGGATCCAGTTGGCCGGCGCGAAGTCCGCGACCTAATCGCCGCGTTGCGTGACGAAAGCAAGACCATTTTCATGTGCTCGCATATCCTTTCCGACATTGAAGTGCTTGTGCGACAACGTCGCGATTTTGAAAGGCGGCAAGCTGGCTCACGCCGGCTCGCTGGATGAATTACGAGCCGCTGAAACCAGTCTCATCGAAGTCATCGCGACCGGCGCCGACGCTGAGGCGGTGAAAAAGAATCTATCAATCGAGGCGGAAGTGACCACGACGCCGAGCGGCTTACGTATTCAGGTCACCGATGAGAAAGAAGTCGACGCAGTGATCGCGGCCTTGCGCAGCGCAGATGGCAAGCTGGTTTCAGTCCAACCGGTGAGACAGTCCCTGGAAGAGCTATTTCTGTAAAGCACAGCTGTTAGCTGGCCGTGCGTGTCAGAAGCCCAACCGTAAGGGAGGGCTACTTGAGTTCGATTCGTCCTGGAACAACTAAGAAGTGTTCGAGACAAGTAGCCCTCCCTCACGTCGGGCCTCTGACACTACCTCAGCGTAAATCCCGTTACTTCCATCTTGATGTTTGCGCGGTTGTCGCTGTCGCTGAAGCCGTCAATCATGATCGATACCCGCATCGTCTTGAGTGGATCCAATTCCGGCTGACGCTGCGACGGAACCACAACGACCGTCCTCTGCTTTACCGGCTTTCCATCAGAATCGACCACTGAGCCACGGATTTCCAGTCCCGTTAGACGTGCGTCCGGTGAAATTACGTGCCGTGGTGTGCAGGGTCATAATCGTGTCGCCCAGAGCGCGCTTCGCTTCGTCGGCTTCGGGATCGTCAAGCGCGATCAGTCTTGATGTACTTGTCCCAGTCAGGTGAACCCTGGCGAATGGCTCCTTGCAAGAGTGGGCGGCGGACCGGTCGCTACGCTCTTCCGCATCAGGATATAGAAGAACCCGCCGATCGCCAGGGCGGCGATTACTGCGACGACAATGATTAGTGTGCGCGACGACTTCTCTTCAGGAATGCTGTGTTCTGCCGGCATAGTCTTGATTGATTGCGGACCCTCTCGTCCGCATATCCCTGCTAATCTCACCTCTGAACGTTGTCTGTTAGACGCTCATTTTACTGCACATGTTCCGTTGTGTGAATTAATCGGGGCGGTGAAATAATTTCGTCGTGCGGTTTTTCTCAGCCCAGGCGTTTACGCCTGGGTGAGAAACAGGAGGCGCTATTAAAGCCCCATTTAATGGGGCTTTGAAACCAACCGGTCTCTTGTTCCCAGGCGTAAACGCCTGGGCTACAGAAAAGTAAATTCAAATTAGGCCACGACCCTCAGGGTTCGTCTCTCAGGTCAGGAGACTCTACTTGAAAAGTCCCGCTTATACAGAAGAACTACGTAATCCGAAAATAAACCGGTTAATAAGAGATCTGATCTTGATTGAATGAATCGGCTTCCAGTTTACGTCGACTCAAGGTCCAAACCTTCGCCGGTACTCAAACGAAGATATAAAAGCTTTCACCATCTCAGCATCAATATAGTTGCCATTGAATTGATTCAGCTTCGTCAGCCAGAAATCATAACCGGTGTAGTCCGTATCCTGCGGGTCGTTGGGATTTCGGCGCAGGTAGCCGAAGTATTGCATCAAGACGAACGCGCGATTGAATTCAGAGTTGACGAAGTCGGAGTCCTCGACGACCGAGCGCAGGACCTGCGCGCGGGTCTTCGCGCCAGTCGAGAGGTCAGTGACGAGCTGGTTTCGCTCCGTGGTCGAAAGCGGATTGCCGGCGTTTGCATTCAGCTTGTCCACGAACTGCGCCGGCGTCATCGATAGAGGAAAATCTGTCAGGAAACGAGCGCGTTGCACGAACTCTGCGGTGAACGCATTCTTGTTATCAATCAGTTTCTGCTGCCAATTCCCTTGCCCGACAATTACTCCCTGACCAATCGCTCTGTGAATCAGGCAGAAATTCACTCAGCCTGATCACCGGCACTGGAAAGTTGATGCGCTCCGCCAAGCGTGGAAGCGCCGGTGCCGTTTCCATAAGCCGCTTTGTACGCCCGCTCGGTGAAGTAGCCGGTTTCCTGAAATTCAATCGAAAGGAAGAAAGACGCCGACACGTTGATCCGGCGAACTTCGATGCACTGCTGATCTGCGCCGCACGAAAGAATCTGGTTCTTCCAGAATTGGAATCCGGATGCATCAGGTTCGCGGCCGAGAAAGTCGATGTAGTGCTGGTGCACAAAGAAGTCCACCGAATCGATCTGGGTTCGTCCCGTTGGTCGCTTCATTATCGGCGATGGTAATCGTCGCGATGTTGGGTGAACCGAGAATGGCGCCACTGGCATTGCTGAGACTGATAGTGAAATTCTCGTTGCCTTCCGCGTAAGCAGTCGTCGGTTAGCGGCACAACGATCGTCTTGAGAGTTTCGCCCGCTGCGAAATTCAACGCTGCCAATCGTCTGCCGCATAGTCGCAACGTGACGAGGCGCTGCCGCTATTAGCGTTGCAATTATTCGCCCCACTGTTGTCGCTGGTGGAGTAGTTAACGCTGGCGGCTCCTGAGGTGTTACCAAGCCGGGTCACGGTCACCGTTGCGCGCCCGGCGGATTCGCTCACCAGATAAGTCGCGGCACTGAATTGCACGCTGCTCGCCGAGACGGACGTGCCAAACTGCCCGCGAATCTCACCGTTCGGAAAGTTCGCGCTGTGCACGTTGACGTAAAGCAGACCGTTCTTAAGATCCGAAACGTCGGTGGGCGTCAGCGTGATCAGGAAATCGCTGACGTTACCGGTCGGGAGTGGAAACAGAATAGGCGCGATCACGCCGGCGGCACCCGGACCGTGAATGTGCGCGTCCGTCTGTGCGCTCGTCAACCCGCTGAAGTTCAGCGATACACGTGCAGTTGTTTCGTCGGGGCTTAACAACAAAGTAGCGCTGCCCGAGCCGGTTGAATTGTTCGAAGGCGTCTCCTGGGCGCCGGTCAGGTTCGCCGTAAACAGCGTTGGCTGTTTGCCCGAGATTTCGTAAACCGCTCCATTCGAATTCGACACCACGAACAGGTTTCCGTTCGGGCCACTTTGAATGTCAGTAGTAATGCCAAAGTCGCGACCGATCAGCAAGGTCTCGCTTTCCTTGATATCAAACTTGTCGTCGTTGTCGGCCACCAAATCATCGAGGCGTGAATCGGTAAACAGAAAGTGCAGCCGGTCGGGCGTGAGTCTGAATCGGAAAAGAAAACCGCCGGCCAGAAATGTGCGCGCGGCGCCGACGAACATGTTGCCTTCGAATTGAGGACCGAGTCCGCGCCCGGCGACAAAACCAAGCGGCGATGCAGGTATCGCATACTTCCAACTAAACTCCGGATCGTTATAGTGCGCGCCGGGAAGCATGTAGAGATTGGCGAGCGCCGCCGCCGGAGTATTCGCAATCAGCGTGGGCGACCAGCGCAATTGCTGCAAATCGCCGGAGCCATAACTGGTTTCGATCTGTTTGAATTGAGCCACGCGGCTGTTCGGACCCATCATTTGAATCCAGCCGTTGTTCGATCCGGCGGTCACACGATTCATTTCATCGAACGCGTCGTCGCCGTTTTCCTGGTCCCACAAATTCCCTGAATAAGGATCGAAGCCCAGGCCGAAGCCGTTGCGCACGCCATAGGCGAAGAGCCTTCGAATATTTGCCGTGGTCTCAGTTTCCTGGACGGTCTGCAACCCGTAGAACGGATTATCCGTCGGCGTCGAACCATCGTCATTCAAGCGCAGGATGAACCCGGTCAAATGATTGTTGTCTGGTTCGGGTCCGCCAAATTGATCGTCAACCACCGGCGTCCCCGGGCAATTCGCGGTCGGGCCACAGTTAAGATTTTGCAGGAAGCCGCGCCGCCCGTTGTCTCCCATGAGGATGTAGAGCTTGCCGTCGGGACCAAACCGCAGCACACCTCCGTTATGATTGCCGCGCAGCTGTTGATTCGCATCGGCCTGAAACGCGCGCAACTTGATAAGGTTGCGATCGAAGCTCAGCGTCGAGCCGTTCCAAAAATATCGATCGACCCGGTTGCCGAGCGTAGGCACCTCCGCAAGATTGGTCGAATCAACTCCGGTACTGCTTTCAGTCCAGTACAAATAAACGTAGCCGTTAAAAGCGAAGTTGGGGTGCAGAGCAAGTCCCAGCCCGCCACGCTCAGATCCACTGTTAACTGCGAGATCGAGCGGCGCGGGACTCTGTACGACGCCGTTCGTTACCCGTTGCACCTTCCCGTGTTCTTTTCGAAGATAAAGAAATCGTTGTTGCCGATAAAGGCCATGCTGGTCGGTTGCGACAATCCGCTGACGACTGTCTTCACCGAGAGATTTGGATCGATCAGCGACGGTCCGGAGGATGGCGTCTCGATATTTGTGGGGACGCTGACGAAGTTGTCGGCTGGATCCGGATCGGTTTCGGTCGCGGTGACGCCCGCATTGTTCGTCAGGATTCCTGCGTGATTGCGGCTGGACCAAAATGTTTACGATCGCGAATGAGCCACTCGCCGATGCCGCCCAGACTACAGGTCACCGTGGTGGTTCCACTGCACGAGCCCTGTGTCGGTGTTGCTGAAGTGAACTTAACGCCGGCCGGCAAATCGTCAGTCAGCGTCACATTCGAAGCCGGCGAAGGCCCATTGTTGGTCACCGTAAGACGATAGGTCAGGTTTGCCAAGCGTCACTCCGGGATTGGGCGAAGCCGTCTTGCTGAGAGACAAATTCGCGTTCGTCGGCGCCCGATACGATCAGGTTTGCCGGAAACGAGTGTTGCAGGTTGCCACTGGTCGCGACTACGTTGAGAGGATAAGTCCCCGGTGGGGTGTTCGCTGTGGTGGTAAGCGTCAACGATTGATGATTTTGGCCGACGCATCAGTGATTGAGATCGAAGCCGGGTTGAAACTCGCGGTCGTATCATTCGACAAGCCGTTTACAATTCAGGGAAATAGTTGCCGGTAAATCCGCCTTCCGGAGTTGCGTTGATTGTGTAAGTAGTGTTGCCGCCGCCCGGCTCACGGTTCGCGAAACCGGCGTCACCGAAAGCGAAAAGTCAGCGGCCGGCGTAACGTCTGCGATTTTGGCTACGAAGGTGTCCTGGCCGGCACCTTTGGTCGGCTTGCAAAGGCACCGCCGTCGGAAAGTTGTTGGACGCGGTGTAACCGGTAACGTAAGCGTTCGACGCGTCTACGGTGATTGGATTGGTGGCGGTCACCGCCGCGACGAAATTCTCGTTCGCGGCGCCGCCCAGATAAGTCGAATACAGAAATGAATTGCCGGCAGGATTCAGCTTGGCGACAAATGCGTCAAAAGCGCCTCCGTTATTCAGTTGCAGCGGCACTACCACCGGCAAGTTTGTCGAAGAAGTAAATCCGGTGACGTAAACACCCGTGGCATTAACGGCAATGCCGGTGCCGCGATCGTCACCGCTGCCTCCGTAGTAGGTCGCGTAAACTTTCGCGCCGGTACTTGAGATCTTTGCGATGAAGGCATCGAACGATCCGCCCGACGTTGGTTGTGCCGGATTAAGAGCCGGAAAGTTGTTCGACGAAGTTTGTCCGACGACGTAGACGTTCGACGCTGTGCTGTCGATGGCAATACCGAACGCCTTGTCGTCACCGGAGCCACCCAGATTGCTGCAAAACACCAGCGAATCTGCACCGGTCGCGTTGGTGTCGAACTTGGCGATGAACGCGTCGAAACTGCCGCCAAAGCCGGCTTGAAATGGATCTTCCGTAGGAAAGTCAGGCGAGGCGCCATAGCCCGCCACGTAAGCGATTCCGGTGCCGTCTATGACGACCCCGCTACCGCGATCAGTCCCGGCGCCGCCAATAAAAGTTGAGAAGAGCAAAGCAGACCCGCTGGCGTTGATTTTCGTGAGAAATGCGTCAGTGTCCCCGGCACGTGTTCCTGGTAAGTACCTACGGTGGTAGGAAAGGAATTTGATTTTGTACCGCCGGTGACGTAAGCAACACCACTAGCATCGACTGCAATTCCTTCAACGGAATCGTTCTCTTCGCCGCCGAGGAAGCCGGAATAAACCAGCGCCATTTCCCTGCGGATTGAGTTTGAAGACGATGCCATCAAAGTCACCGCCACGATAGTTTGGCCCAAATGAGCCGGGCGTAGTCGGAAAGTTCGGTCGACGTCGAATCAACCGCGTCCGACCACGTATGCGTTGCCGCTGACTGTCAGAGCGCAATCCGTCCGCGCGATCGATGCCGCTGCCACCGATATAAGTTGAGTAGAGAATATTTGCGCCGTTCGCGTCGATCTTGGTGACGAAGATGTCACTCAGCCCGGCGTTGTTAGGATAAGCCGGTCCCACTGTCGGAAAATTCGTGGAACTGGTCGTGCCGGTAACGTACACATTGCCGCTGCCGTCAATCGCGATGCTGCTGCCGGAATCGTCGCCGCCGCCTCCAAGATAAGTCGAGATAAACCAGAGTAGGATCGATTATTAGCGGCTTTGACTTGTCATAGTCGGCGACCTTGAATACCAACCTGGTTGTTGCGACAGCAGAACGTACTGTCCGTCTACAGTTCGGCGCGCGCCGTCTACGTTCTGATAAACCTGTGGCTTGCGCTCAACAACCTGCTGGCGGCCTTTGCGCAACACCAGATCTCCGTTCGACGCAACCTCTCATTAAGACGTCGCGGTCAAAGGCCAGGCGAATCGCGTTCGGATCGCCGCCCGGCGCAACCACGAAATCGTATTCAATCTCCTCATGATTGCCGTAGTAAGTGAGATCAATTCCGGGATAAATGCCTTCGTAGGTGACTCGTCGAAACGTCGGCACATCCGTTTGCCACTTTGCGCAGTCGTTGCCGAGCAGGTAGTTCCGGCGCTCAATTAACTGCTGCTCGCCTCTGATGTCGGCCCTGAGGTTCGCGCCGGCAAACTTGAATCTGAATTTCGCCGAGGCTGTTCAGCAACGAAGCTTCTCCCGGCGCTCAGCAGTAGTTGCGCCCGTCGATCTCGGGCCACGAACTTGATCTGCGGATCGGCCTGTCCGGCATTGAGTTCAAACGCCAGCGGCAGGTTCGCCAGGAGTTGTCTTCAGATTGCTTTCGTCGAAAGACGGAGATTGCTGCGATGATGTTGGCGCCGAGGAGTTCGCGTGTGGCTGCGGTTGAAATTCTGAAGAATCAGCAGGGCCAGGGTCAGCAGCACGATCAGGCTCAGGATCATGCGTTTGGGGTAGTTCTAGCCGTATTTCCTTCATCTTGAAAGTAGTGTCAGCCGTGCGGACAGCTTACCAAAAGAAAAGGATCGAGCATGGTCAGAACACGTATTGTTTGTGTTCGATCAGCGTTCGATCCTTCATTCGAACGAACCGTAAACGTTCCTAACTATCTGCACTACCCGAGGAACCCGAGATTCTGCGTCGGAAACTTACTCAGGTTTGGGAACACTGTGGTCAAGAGGTTGGCCGGCAACCCATACCAGGCAGCCAGCGTTGCGCCGTACTGATCAATGGATGTTGTCGGTATCCAACGACCGCGCTTGCCGCCGTCGTCGTTCGGTCCGTTCATATCGAGCGTCGGGTACGTACCGTAGAACGTTCCACCCAAGACAGCGCCGCCCATGATAAACGCGTGACTGCCCCAGGCGTGATCCGAGTCCGACGGCTGCGGCGCCGCTAGCCGGACGGCTGAAATGTGCGGCCAAAATCCGAGATCGTAAACAGCGTGACGCTGTTGCCGTTTCCCTGCGAATTCATCTCGTCGTAAAACGCGCGCGGCGCCTGGCTGAATTGCGTCAGCAGGTTTCCCTGACCACCCGAGCCATTCGGCACCGTCGGATCGACAGACGTCTCATTAGTGTGCGTATCAAATCCACCAATCGAGCAGAAAAAGATTTGCCGCTTCATGCCCAGGGTGTCTTTGATCTTGATTAGCTTCGCAACTTGTTTCGAGCTGATTACCAATGCCGGTCGTCGGGAAAAGTGGTCGGAATTACCGGATCCGGTTGATTCAAGATCTGGTCGGCACTCAGCGCCTGATTCGTCGTATCGCTGGCGCGCGTTGATCAAAGCCTGCGAAGTATCAAACCCGAGCAGTTGACGGAAACTGCTTCCGTTGGTGAAAGGATTCGCTGATGCCGGTCCATTCCAGCCAAGATTGAGAACACTCGACAGGGTGCCGGTTCCGATTGATAGTTGCCGAGTGTTGACTCCCGTCTCAAACAGATTCGTGCCGGAAACAGATACGCTCATCGGCAAAACTGTGACGCCGTTTAGTGAGCCGGTGTTATCAGCCACGCGACCACCCCAACCCGTCTGCCCCGTCGTCTTACAGATCGACGTCATCTGCTGGTTGACCTGATCCGAATGCGAAAACAGCTGGTACGGTCGGAAAGCGCCGCCGGCATTGCTTTGATATTGCGCCTTGGTGGTCGGCTGCAAAAGCGATCCATAGTTGCAGAGAATTGCGAGCTTGCCCTGATTCCACGGGCCCAATAGGTCCGGGCAACTGTGCCGGCGTCGCGACTTCCGGCGAAAGATTCGGGTGCAGACCGAAAACGTTGCCGCTCTGATTCGGCGGTGAAATTTGCAAGAGCGCGGTCTTTGGAATTGCCAGAGCCGGAAGCGGTGCGCGTGGCATCATAACCGTTCGCGTCACTGTAACCCGTGTAAGGCACCACCATGTTGTTGCCGTCTGAGCCACCGTTCAGAAACACGCAAACCAGGGCCTTGTAATCCGAAGCCACGTCAGGTTGCTGCTGGACCATCGCATTGACTGCCGTCAGGCGATCGAGACTGCTCACGACAGCCGCGGCAGTCAGGCCACAGGCTGAATCTCGCAAAAACTCTCTTCTTGTTCGTTTCATGTCTACCTCTCCACCTGGTATTGCGACGAGCTGGCGACTAAATAAATTGCTGTTTGGGTTCGCTGCAGCGCCTGGGTCGTAGCAGTTCGCATTTGTTATTCCCGTGACTGCCGTGACGATGCTGGCTTTCATTTGTGCCGACATCGTTCCATGCATGAGCCTGGCGTCCAGCGCATCCACCAACTGTTGCGGGTGGTTGACAACGCCTGGAAACTGGCGAAATTGATCTGCGTACCCTGCGGACGGTTGGGCAGGCTCGCGGCTATACCATTGCCGCCGTTCTGTCAAGAACAGCGTGTTGATAAAATTAGCCCGCGCATAGCTCGTCGATGTGTCGAGAATGCCGAACTCCGGACCAAACAAATTCGTCCCCGGCAGGTTGAAATCCGCCGGAAAATAACTGAAGACGGTTGGAGGATTGAAAATATTCTGACCCAGAGCGTTGCTTAAATTGCTGGGACTGTTGGATACGAGCACGCCGTCGGTCTTGCTGAGCGTCCGTCGCGTTGAAAGCCCGCAGCAGGCTCGTCATCAGCAGCACCGGCTCGCGCAAGTGGCCGTAATTCGGATCATTCTTAACATCGCCGCGAGCCTCCGGATCCAGAAGAATGGTGGTAATCACGGCCTTCATGTCTCCGCGCACACCTGCTCCGTTGTTCGCGAAGGCCGCAGAGCAGCGTCCGACATACGCCGGACTCGGGTTGCTGGTCACGAGTTGATGAATCATCTGAATGCAGACAAACGGGCCGGTGTTCGGGTGATTGAACAGATTATCAATCGCTGTGCTCGAGCGAGGTGATGGAGTAGGCCTGCGTGTTCGCGAGTTGTTGGCGCAGTTCCTACGACTGAACAGGCGGTGCAATTCGTCGCACGCCGGAACGATGACCGGCGTCGCATGGTTGATGTCCGTCAACAGAGTTTTTGATTGAGATCGACGCGGTTCCGGTTGTTGTTGGGCACCATCGGATCGCTGGTAGTTGGTAACCGCGGTAGTGCCGTCAACGCTCAAGACCAGGTTCGCATCGAGATCCCAACCCGTAAACACCCGCGCGAAGTTAGTAATCGTTCGCTGATCGTAACTGGGAATGCGATTGCCCTGAGCGTCCAGCACCGGAGTGCCATCCTGATTCAGAAGTGTCGACGCCGATCGAGAATAGCTGCTTGACTTCGCGCGCATAATTCTCGTTGGGCGTTGGGGTTGGTTTGGCTGACGACCGAATTGCCTCTCATGTTCAGGTATTCGCCCATGCCCGGATTCAGCGTGATCTCAAAGAGCATCGTCGCGGAAGTTACCGAACGCGTTGCGATCGATGGTCTGCAAGTACGGCGCGTACCAGAATGGCTGATTGTTGTTGAGCGGCTGACCGCCCACGACGATGAATTTGTGGAAAGCAAACGACGCGCGTTGCCGCAATTGATCCGGTTGCGTCAGCGCATTCAACATGAACTGCTTCTGCAGCGGATACATCGTGTAAAAGTCGCGAGTGCAATTCGCATCGCAGGCAGGTGCCGGCGGACTGGCCGGATAGAACTGCGGATACGGCGTTGAAGACGGATAGTTTGAAGACAGAGCTGAATTTTGGATCTGTCGACGAATCGACGAACTGTGGCGGCATGTTGAGCTGTTCGTTTATGTATGCCGGATATGCCGACGGCGCGCAGGTGATTAAAATCGCTATCGTCGCCTCGACCTCCCCAACTCGACTGTTCCGAGGAACCTTCGGAGATCCTGATCGGACGCAAACGCCGGATTGTTGTACTGCGCCTGGAACTGCGCCAGACGTCAAAGGCGTCGGCGCGCCTGGCGGCGTTGCCGGGAGCCGGATTCGGCGCCGAATCATCTGCCGGGCCGCCACCAACTTGTCCGATCGCTACGCGGGCCCGATTGCTGGCCATGCCGTGCAGGTTGAGCCGTACCAGCACGTCACCGAGGTTCGCGGTCATCAGAGTCATTCAGCCGCACCACAATCATGTAAACACCCGGGAAATCTCGGGACCGGTCCGACGTATTCAACTTTGAGCGGATAGAGCGTATGCGCGGCATCCTCGGCATCCACCGTCAATGCACTCGACGGTTCACCCGAGCAAGAAATCGAGGTTCATGCAGAACAGCGTGACGCGCGTTCGCGGATCGGCCGGACTAAAGTTTCCTTCGGAGTTCAGCGTAAAGGCTCAGCACGTCATCGACACGGACTCGAGCGCAACTGCGCGCGTCGAAGTCGACGATACCGTAAACAGAGAAGGTAGAAATGCTGGGAGCGGCCGAAGGCAGCCGCAGCGCACAAGGCTGACTAAACTGGCGCAGAAGATTGAGACGAAACACTTGCGCACAGCAAAGGCTCGCATTTTCATAGGTAGCTTCCTCAAAATACAGCCGAGTAATTGGCGACTGAGTGAGGCTAAAGATTCCAACGGAAAAGCTGGTGGAGGGGCCACCGGGCCATGCACCCTGGTTCAAGCGAATATAGCATGCTGAACAGACGCATGGTCAACAAGTTTTTAGACGAAGTAGAGAGGGATTTGGTCGAGCTTTTTGACCGATAAAATTCTTGTTTATGAATTTATCCTCTGAAATCGCTTAGATCGATCTTTGCCAGGTAGTTCTTACCAATTCATAGAAGCCCGCGGCCGCTCCCAGGATCAAACCCGTCACCAGCAGCCAGGGCTTTGTTCCCAACCAGCGATCCAGGAGCCATCCAGCCAGTAGTCCCGCACACCACTCCGGCAAACAAAGAGAAAGGCCAGCCGCATAAGCCAGCCCGGTCTTGCGATTAGTTTCTTCCTTGTCACTATCTTCTGACACGGCGATTCGGATCGAAACTTAGTCGATCGTAAACCTCAGCTCAAATGAAGAGAACAACTCAATCGAAGGAAGCTGGACCACGCCAGTCGAGCGTCAGGTATTCGAAGAAGCGACACCACTCGCCGTTTGCCTGCTTGACGTATTGCCTCCACGCGAATCTTCGTCCCTGAGCAACCAGGAGATGTTCAGCCAGAGACTCCATCGTTCGATAGTAAGAGAGACTTGGCAATACGATCGTAGCGCCTCGGTGGATGGCGACAGCACTTCGATTAGCAGCGTTGGGTTCAGCAACGTGTCGATCGAAATCGTCCTCGAAACTCTGGTTCGCCGCATAGCGACCGCCAGATCCGGGTAGGTGTAGAGAGCCGTTCGCGTTTCACCTTCACGCGCATGTCCACAGCGTAGACTTCGCATCGGTCGTCCTTTCAGCTGCTGGCTAAGTTCACGGGTAATGTTTGGTGGTAATGTAGATTGTGCTCGCGGCTGGCGCCGGTCATCGCGAAGATCTGGCCGTTGATATACTCGTTCTTGTATTCAGCACCGGCGCTCGAGTCTCAAATATTCCTGCGGGCTGATGTAAGGCTGAATCTGCTGAGACATCGGCCAACTCCGGTCGCGAAGTTTACCACGAGTCGCGGGTCAGATAATTCTTCGGCGCCTCATAACAACAAGGCTGCTTCGCGAGTGCCGCATGGAATCGTGAATGAAGCAAACATGAGTGCACCAGCAAGCCTTTGCCGCCGTCGATTGATTCAAGTTCCTGTTGCGCGCGACTGTGCCGCCCACAAGGCGCTGAAGTCATAGTCGTAATCCTTCAAGCGTGGCGAACTTCTCGCGCAGCTTCGCAGGCGCGAACGTCTGCCGTTGTAATCGATCACCGCTGATTGTCTCGCCGGCCGTGCAGAGAAAAGGCCACGGCCTCATCTGATCGAGAGTTGGCGCGCTGCGTCGAGTGGTGCGTGGTTATTGTGCCCACGTGACGCGATCGTTCTTTACGAAGCGCCTGGCGGCGTCGTCATCCGCAAACATCGCGGTCGCCGTACTCTCTTCGTAAGTTCCGAGACGCAACGAATACAATGCGCGGCAACGCCGTCAAGACCGGAATCTCGCTTGATCTTGTCGCCGACCAGCGTTTCACCGCGAACGATGTTGAAATATTGACCGTCCAGCTGAAAACTGTGCCACATGAACTCAGCCAAGGGTTTCCGATCTCCGTCATAGTTCTCGGCGCAGACCACGGTGTTCACACGTTTAGCCGAAACCGATCCTTGAACCTGTCCTTCAAAGGGTAAAGGTCTTCGATGCAATCCAGCGTCTTTTCCCCAGTGACCCGGCACTCCGCGCATGCGATCGTGCAGTTTCTCCCTGACCGTCGAGCGCGATGTTGAGGTACAGATCCAGCGAAGGCATGCAGAGCCCAGCGGTCGTCTCCACGATTTCATAAACGCCGCGACTTTGACGAGCCCATTGGTGTGGAATGATCAGGCGCCGCACCCCCATTGTTGCGCGACAACACATGTCGATGATTTCAGACGGCATCGTGGCGCAGGATGTCGGCTCGCCGCCTGGAAAGCCGCAGCATCGGTCAATCGCACCAGCGCATGGTTCGCGAGACTTTTTCGATCTGCCTCCGAAAGTCATATCGCCCGGACGATTCAGTTCTTCGTGATAAAAACAGGTGCGGCAGAATGAATTGCAGCGTGAGGTGACGAAACAGGATCACCGTGCCCGGAGGCGTTTTTCGCGCTTGGTAGAGCGCAGAAGCTGTACCAACTGGACTGCTTTATTGGCATACATGTAAATGTGGCGACAGACTTCAGTTTGCGCTGTTGATTGGCTGTTCTCGCCAGAGACGACTTCAACGGAACTGAAGACTCTGTGCCAACTCGCGACGACGATACGATGACAGTTTCGCTTCAGGTGATTTCAATTCGTAGGTTATTCCGCGGCCAGGTGATTCGCCGAGAGCATTGCGGCCGCACAAGGTGTTGTAAAGATAGAGCGCGCCGAGGCCAACGGCCACATGGTCAGGTGCCGATCGTCGAGCCAATTGAGCGAGCCGCGTTTGTCCTGGATGATTGTGGTTACCGCCCGCAACCTCAGGTGCGACTTCATTGCGCCCATCGCGAAGATGATCAGGCAGCAGGACCAGCGGGCGTAGCAAATGATAGCCCCGGCAGAGCCCGAGCCAGCACGAACCCGAGTCCGCCGAAAAAGACCAGCACGAACATGGCGCTCGCCCAGCAAGCACCGGGCTGCCACAAGTGCGGCGCGTAGGCCGCGTGATTTTCATCTGACGGGTCGTGAATTCGAACCAGCTCGCTGAAACGAACATGCCGTTCGAATGAAGGCGTGAGGCATTGCGGCACAAACTTTATGCGTCCGCTGCGAGTGCGTCGCAGCGCCCGGGTCATGGCGAAATCATCCGACACCGTACCGCGCCAATGCTCGCATCACCATCGCACGAGTCAAGCGTTGACCGTGCGCTAATCGCCGTAGAACCACCCCAGCAAAGTTTTCTGTTCATCAGCACCGAACGCCGACGCGATTGAGGCGTTCCAGACGGATTGCAAGTCCGAAGCAAGTCCGCCCCGAGCGGGTACGAACCAGCGGTAGCCGGTCGTCGCCGCAACTGTTTCATCCTTGCCAGCGGGCGCTACCAGCGAACTGAGCCAATTCTTCTGCCGTAGCCGCGCATCCGAATCGACAAAAACCAGCATCTCGCCGCTGGCAGCATCCGACGCACGTCGTGACCGCAACGCTGAGGTTATGAACTTTCTGTCCGGCGATCAACTGCCGGACCGGCAACTACAGTTCGCATGGTTGGGCCTGATGCACTCTTTGAAATCCAGGCGGGCCTTTTTCGATCGACCGTCCATGCCGGATCCTTTTCACCGTCGCTCACTGAAAATCACTTCGTAGGCCGGGATAGTCCTGCGAGAATATTGCCGTGATGTTTTCGTGTAAACCATCGTCCATGCCGCGAACAGGCAACAATAACTGTGACGAATGGCGTGAACGGTCGGGTAGTCTCTGGCGAGTTCGGCCTGGACATAGCGCGCACGAAGCGCACACCACCACGAAGCGAAAGAAAACCCAGCCAGATTGAGACCGAGGCGAGGAAATAGAAAGTAAGGAGCACGATCAACTTAGTCCCCGGAATCGTACTCGCGAACAATTTGCTCAACCTCGCGGCGCGAAATGTCCGGGCGTCCAGTGCCGGATAACGATGAATCTCATTCTCGATCGTGGCAAAGAACTCGAGCAGGCGGCGGGGCTTAACCAGGCCACTCGTGATCAGATGCTTCACGTCGATCAGATCATTGTCGTGACGGCGCTCAATTTTGGCCAAAGCCTGGGCATAAAAGTCGTAGTGATAGAAGAACAGCTTCCCTTCCTCTCGAATAAAAAGACTACGCTCACACAATCCTGGAATTCCGGAATGAAATCCTGAGGGGAGGCAAGCTCAATATTTAGATGTAATTGCTCTTTGAGTTTCGGAAGGCTTCTGAGAATCTCGTCTGTCTCGGGAACAATTTTGAGATCAATGTCGATCGTAGCCACGCGCCAACCGAGCAGCACAGCCGAAGCACCACCAACCAAATAGACTCGACTTACGGTTTTGGCCGGACCGGGCCAGCGCGCCTTAATGAAGAGGTCGAGACTCTCGATGCAGCTAACGGCCCACGCATTCGGCTGCACGCTCATAGCTAACCAATCTCCGAATGTACGCATTGTAACGCGAATGGCGGAATCGGAATCATCCTCTGCCAGCAGGCGATAGAGACGATGTTCGGGGTTTTTCGGCAAGTCGTCAGGCAGATCCAGACCCAGCCGGCGCAGTCGAGGCGATCCGATCGCGCACTAACAACGCCGCTATGGACTCGCGGCCTTCACGCAGATCTTTGAGACCTGCTTCGATCAGATCCTCGCCGGGTAAAGCATGGTTCATGTTCCTTAGCTTACTGCTCAGGCGTGACGCGTTTTCGAGGCGAGCGGGCAGCGCGCCGCAGCCTGACGCAGGTAACAATTTTTGGGCCAGACTAATCAGCGGCTGCGGATAAACGCCGATGAAAATAATCCCCACGCAGCGCGAGCAACCATGGCGGTTTGCAAAGCCGGCGAAAGCGTCAGGGGTTGTTCATCAGCTACCCGATCGCCAAGGCACATCACGCTTGAATAAATCGGATGTAGTAATAAAAGGAGACGACGATGTTGATGACCGCCCAGCCGGCGAGCCAGTAATACCACCGCCTGTGATCGGTGTCGCCGCGTTTGCATCAGACCTCCAGATCAGAAACCACTTGCCGATGAATCCACCGGTGACCGGCGAGCCGTCCGAGACTAGAGCATAAAGATGGCCATCATCGCCGCCATGCCCGGAGACTTTTGCGCGAGGCCGGTCATGTCGTCTACGTTGTCGCCAATGATTCCGCTTCCGACGCAAACTGATAATCACAGCAAAGGCGCCCATGTTCATGAACGTGTAGACGATCAGGTAAATGACCAGGCCGATGTTTCCGTAAGCGTTGTTAGCGACCAGCGCCGAGCAAGCAGATAACCGGCGTTTGAAATCGAAGAGATAAGCCAGCAGGCGTTTTGAGTTCTCCTGAGTAATGGCGGCCCAGTTGCCGACGACGATCGTCAGCGCCGCAACGATTCCCAGCAATGGCGCCCAATCAACCTGCATCGGCCCCAGGCGCGACGAAAAGATCCGCGCGTAAAGCGCGAAACTGGCTGCTTTCGATCCCGGTCGATAGGAAATGCGGTCACCGAAGTTGGCGCGCCTTCGTAAGCGTCCGGCGCCCACATGTGAAACGGAACGGCGGCGACTTTGAAGAAAAGTCCCGCAGCCAGAGCGATCATGCCGATGAATAGAAATGGTCTCAGGCCCAGAATCGGGTTACCAGGTTGCGCCTGCTGGACCAGACGGAGCGCATCGCCGATGCCGTTGATGGCCCCAAGATTGGTCGATCCGGTTATGCCGTAAAGCACCGACATGCCGTAAAGCAAGATCCCGACGAAAACGCGCCCAACAAAAAGTACTATCCCGGCTTGTTCAGAGAACAATGCAACCGAATAGAACCAGCCACAACG
>ERZ1370068.8323-contig-7187_pt1 | contig 33132 bp, 45 predicted proteins | sample MGYA00561227_ERZ1370068 | MGnify/ENA primary metagenome ERZ1370068 (study PRJEB38410, sample SAMEA6850437) | metagenome | study: Metagenomic assessment of the ecological functions of the soil: analysis of the soil microbiota associated with the...
AAGTTACGTATTGCTAACCAACTGGCTCTGCGCGATGGATGCGCGGACGAACAAAAGTACAAGAACTTCCTGCGCCGCCACACGCTGCCCGCGCAAGTCTGGTACAAGGCCTATCCGGGCTTGACGGCGATCGATCTGGAGAGGAATCGGCGCATCCGCGAGGGTTTGGAGTCATCGTCGATGAGCGAACAGGAAGCGCGCGAATGGGTGGCCCTTCTATGAAGCAGAGCGAAGTCGATTACGGCGACGTGCAGGGCCTGGTCCGCTTCGGCTACGGGAAGATGAAGGAGGCCTCGTATGCTCACCTGCGCGTGAAGGATGTTGCGGCTGCGCGCGCCTGGTTGCGCAACGCGCCCGTCACCAGCGCCGATCGCGATGACGCCGCCTCCGTCCACCGCGATGCAGGTCGCTTTCACGGCCGCCGGTCTCGAGGCGCTCGGCGTACCGCGCGTCGGTGCGGCGGGCTTTTCTGCCGGAGTTCCTGACGGGAATGACGGAAGAAAATCGTGCCCGCCGGCTGGGCGATGTGGGAAGCAACGCTCCGTCGCAGTGGGAATGGGGCTACGCCGCGAGCGTGCCGCATCTGATGGTGATGTTCTTCGCCGAGCCGGGCCGCCTCCAGGCCTTCGTGCAGCAGTCCAGGACAGACGCGTGGAATGCAGCGTTCGAGGAGCAGCGCTGGCTCGGGACGGCAGATCTCGACGGGGTCGAACCTTTCGGTTTCGCCGACGGCATCAGCCAGCCGCAGATCGATTGGGAGCGGCAGCGTGATGTGACTCGCCCGCAAATCGATTACAGCAACGTGGTCGCGCTCGGCGAGTTCCTGCTCGGATACCCCAACGAGTACAACAAATATACCGATCGGCCGTTGCTCGACGCCGATGCCGCCAGCGCGCGGGTTTGCTCGCCGCGGAAGATGCGCCGGACAAGAAGGACGTCGGTCGCAACGGAACCTATCTCGTGATGCGCCAGCTGCGGCAGGACGTGCGGGGCTTCTGGCAGTTCGTCCACCAGCAGAGCCGGTGGAGATCCGCGGAGGCCGAAAAGCTTGCCGCGGCATTCGTCGGGCCGCACCAGAGCGGGCGATCCGTTGGTGCCGATGCAGGAGCAAGCCGATTCCCGGCATCGGACCGGACCCCGATCAAATTCGCCAGAATCAATTCACGTTCGCTCAGAGATCCGACGGGCGTCGCGCTGCCCTTTCGGCGCGCATGTGCATCGCGCGAATCCGCGCAACACCGATTACCCCGGACGCCCGACCGGACTCGCAAAACTCATCACCATGCTCGGTTTCGGTCCAGAAGGCTTCCGCGACGATCTGATGTCCGCCGTTCGCTTTCATCGCATTCTGCGGCGCGGCCGCGAATACGGGCCCGAGCTGCTGCCCGAGAACGCGCTGCACGCCCGCGCCGCCGAACGATCCGGAACGCGGATTGCACTTCATCTGCCTCAACGCGAACATCTCGCGTCAATTCGAGTTCCTGCAGAACGCGTGGACGATGAACACCAAGTTCTCCGGATTGACCGGAGAGAGCGATCCGCTGGTCGGCAATCGCGAGGCGAATACCGGGCTGCCCGATCACCGACAATTTCACGATCCCGAAGAAGGCGGCTTACGGCGCCGCGCATCTCGGGCCTGCCGCAATTCGTCACCGTGCGCGGCGGCGCGTATTTCTTTCTTCCCGGGCTGCGCGCCTTGCGCTACTTCGCCGCAGCCGGCGATGCGCAGTAGCGCGTGGCGCATTCCGGGCTCGGGCTGTGGTCACCGCGAGGCTTGCGGGAACCTTACAAAAACTGACAACGCTGATGGTCTGGAATATTGGATATGGAATATCGATACACTCGCGTGTTACCGAGATGTTAGCTGAGACGCCTGCAAAAGGCCCGGCAGCCGGTCATACAGAACACCAACAAGTGGAGTGATTTCACAATGCGAAACTGTTCGGGATTGGCCCTTTGCGCGGCCGTCACCGTACTCGCTGCAGCCTGCGGAGGAGGAGGAGGCGGCGGCGGCGAGACTCGGCCACCCCGGGAAGCTGCACCGGCGGCGCCCGCCGGGGTGACGGCGACCACCGGGAACACCCAGATGACGCTCGCGTGGACGGCGGTGTCGGACGCCACGAGCTACAACGTATACCCGGCGACCTCGCCGGTCACGACCGCCGGAACCAAGACGACCGTCACCACCGCCGGCGCGACGATCTCCTCGCTCGCGAACGGCACCCTGGATGTTCGCCGTGGTGACCGCGGTGAACGCGGGCGGCGTAGAGCCTCCCGTCCAGCCCCGTCTGCGCGGTGCCCACCGCGGCCTCCACGACCGGCCTCACTTCCTGTACGACGCTCTGCGCGGGCATCCTCTCCGGCCTCAATGGTCGACGCCCCTGAACGGCCTCTCCGGTGAGCGGCACGGCGCCGTGGTGTCGACCTCGACGATATCCAACCTGGAATCGAACACGGTCGACGGAGCGGTCTACCAGACGCTCGCGAACGTCGTCACGGGCGGCCAGCGCGTCACGACGCTCAAAGCGGACATCACGGTCCCGCTGGCCACGGCTCCTCGCGCGCGGCAACGCCGAGTGCGCGCGCGGTGGTGCCGTCCTGCTCTACCAGCCGCCCGCCGATCAGGCTGTTCCTCGGGTCTTCCAGCCGTCTGGACAGCCTGGTCCTCGAGGTCGGGCTGCGCTGACAAAGGCAACGGGCCCGGAAGCCACGCGCATCACGCGCCACTGCGACGCCCTGAATTGCACGACGCGCGACGCAGACCGGCCTGGCCATCACGGATCCGGGCGGATTCACGGCCCGGCGCAAAACAACGACCCGAACTCCGCGAACGCTCCCGCGGCGTTACGACACGACGTACGGTGACGCTGTCGCTCGACGAGGCCACCGGGATCCTCTCCTGGACCCTCGCGGGAGGCAGCTTCGGCGTCGCCGGAGTGACGGGCACCGTCGACCCCGCTGCGTATCTCGCCGCCAACTCCGACCTGGGCCGGGCTCGAGCGCCAAGCCGCTCGGGACCGCCAACGGCTTTCTTCCTCGCGCAGGCGGGCACGCGCGTCATCGACAGCTTCGGCCGCGGGCGAGCGCGACGGCAGCATCACCGCCAGCTTCGACAACGTTGAGGTGGGCTTCAACAACGCGGCCTCGTCCCTCTTCGACGATTTCAGCGGCGCCCCGGGGAAATTCGGCGGTGCGAACGGCGAGCTGAGAGCAGGGGCCGACGGGCCCCAGGGAACGAACGCGCCGTCCAAGTTCTCGACGGCCTGAGTGCCGGGAGCCTGGCCGGGCACGCGTGCGGCACCTCCTCGGGGGCACGGTGTCGTCCAGGAACTTCCAGGGTCCTCAACGTTCCAACAACCCGAGCGCGATCAATACCCTTCAGGCCGACGTCCATAACATGACCGCGTGCAGCAACACCGCCGCCGCCGCGCCGGGGCAGAGAATTCAACCGGGTCCAGCGTGCAGGGCATTTTTCGCCAACGACGGCACGGCAGGAAATCGCGCCGGGCGGCGCGCTGGGCGACGTTCGACGGCGATCACTGGTGCTCGGATTGCCAGCTCAACGCGGCGTTCTTCATCATACAGCGCGGCAACTCCGCATGACGACCTTCGTGAGCACATCCAACACCACCGGCAACGGGAGTAGGCGATCGGCAGCGTGGTCCGCGGTCGCGGGCTACACGCACACGCTGAGGATGAGCTGGGATTCGACTGCCAAGAAATTCACGTTCCAGGTCGACGGTGGGACCGTCGTCACGGTCGATCCGGCAGACGGTCGGTGGGGAGCATCGCAGCGGCAGTGCCCGTCGTCCAAGGGTCCAGAATTCGCCGCCAGCGGCGGATCCTGCGGAGCGTCTCCATGCCGCGGGGGGCGGGCGCGGCGGCGAGCACGGACGTGAAGATCAACAACGTCTCACCGCGCCGTAGGCCGCACGCGCTCCTGCGTTCGCCCTGCGCAGGAGCGCGGCAGCCGAGAGCGCGAGCAGGTATCGCCGGCCGCCCGAACAGGCGCTCCCGCGAAAACAGTGAGCTACACCGTCGCCGTGCGCTGATTGGACCAGGGGGTCCACTTGCTGGTTTGCGGGATTTCCTCGAAACTTGCCAAGACAGGGAGCACACGCCAACCGAAGGAGCAGCCCATGAATCGCAAACTGTTGATGACTCTTGCAGCGGCGCTGTTGAGCAGTTTCTCCGTTTCCCATGCCGACGCGGCCGGCGGCCTTTATGTCGGCGCGGGCGTCGGTCAGGCGACCATCAAGGCCGACACCAGCTCGGGAAATTTCGACGCCAGCGACGCGGCCTACAAGGCGTTCGTCGGATATCGCTTCAACCTGACTCCTCCCATCATCGATCTGGCCGCCGAAGCCGGCTACACCGACTTCGGCAAGCCGTCGGAGAGCGTCGGCGGACAGAACCTGCAGTTCAAGCTGCACGGCTGGGACGCTGCGGGCTCGCTGATTTTCCCGCTCGGTCCGCTCGACTTCTACGGCAAGGTCGGCGTCCTGTCCTGGAGCGCTCGATGCGAGCGCGGCGGGGACGTCGTCGAGCAAGACCGGGACCGACCCGTTCTACGGCGTGCGGCATCGGGTTCCAGATCTGGAAGATCGGAATCCGCGGCGAATACGAGCAGTACAAGATCCAGGACATCGATCGCGTGCAGATGTACTCGTTGAGCGCGCTATTCCAGTTCTAGGTTTTCCACGCGCGAGAGGGTTAGCCTGCTGGCGGAGAGGGCGGGATTCGAACCCGCGTTAGGCTATTAACCTAAACACGCTTTCCAGGCGTGCGACTTAAACCGCTCATCCACCTCTCCGGTCGAAGGCGGATTTTACGCGGACCGGAGCCGAAAGCGCTCATTTCTTGCGCTTTTGAGCGATGAGCCGTTCGATCTTGGGTTCCCACCTCCGTAATTTGACGGTTCTCGCGTACCTGCTCCAGCAGCTCGCGCTCGTTGGGATTGCGATCGGTCTGGTGAACGATCCGCCGGTTCGGCTGAAGAGTTTCATATCGTTGATCGTCACCTTGTAGGTTCCGATGTAGCGAATCTCGCCGGGACCGACCGCAATCTCCATCTTTCGCCCGGCGGGAAGCAACAAATACCACATTCCCGGAGAACAGGGCATGGACCCCGTATTTTCCGGCGTCGGGTCGTCGGCAATAAAGATACCGCTGTGGTAGATCAGGACGCGCTCTCCGCGCCCGCCCATGCGAATGCTTATCCGATCGAGGGATCGAGAGTCATGGCGGTAATGACGTGCTTGGAATCCGAGTAGTCGAACCGGCCGAAAATCATTCCGCGATTGGCGTCGCTGGGTCCGACGATGGCGTCCAGCGCAGGCTACGAGCATGATGACTGCAATCAGTGCGAATCGTCGACCGGGCGCTCGTCTCCTCATAGAGACCTCGCGAGCTAGGTGCACTGCTTCAGCTGCTCGAGGATCCCCGGGTTCTCCAGCGTGGACACGTCCTGCTTGATCTCCTCGCCCTTGGCGATCGAGCGCAGCAGGCGCCGCATGATCTTGCCCGAGCGCGTCTTCGGCAGGTTGTCGCCGAAGCGGATGTCCTTGGGCTTGGCGATGGCGCCGATCTCCTTCGCCGACCCAGTCGCGCAGCTCCTTGGCGATCTTCTTCGCGTCGTCGCCGGTCGGCCGCGGGCCTTTCAGCACCACGAAGGCGCACACCGCCTCGCCGGTGAGCTCGTCGGGCCGCCCGACCACCGCCGCCTCGGCGACGAGCTTCGACGTTCGCCACCAGCGCCGACTCGATTTCCATCGTGCCCAGGCGGTGCCCCGAGACGTTGAGCACGTCGTCGATGCGCCCCATGATGCGGAAATAGCCGTCCTTGTCGGTGGCTCGCGCCGTCGCCCGCGAGGTAGTACTTGCCCTTGAACTCGTCGGGGTAGTAGCTCTTCTTGTAGCGCTCCGGATCGCCCCAGATGGTGCGGATCATCGAGGGCCACGGGCGCTTGATGACGAGAATGCCGCCCTTCCCCTTCTCGACGTCGAATGCCCGGTCTCGTCGACGATCGCCGCCATGATCCCCGGCAGCGGCAGCGTGCACGAGCCGGGCTTGAGCGCGCGTCACGCCGGGCAGCGGCGTGATCATGTGGCCGCCGGTCTCGGTCTGCCACCAGGTGTCGACGATCGGGCAGCGCTTGTTGCCGACGGTCTCGTAGTACCAGATCCACGCCTCGGGGTTGATCGGCTCGCCGACGGTGCCGAGGATGCGCAGCGACTTGAGGTCGTATTTCTTCGGCAGGTCGCCGCCCGCCTTGATGAGCGAGCGGATCGCGGTGGGCGCGGTGTAGAACACCGTTCACCTTGTGGTCCTGGATCATCTTCCAGAAGCGGCCCGGCGTCCGGATAGACAGGCACGCCCTCGAACATGATCTCGGTCGCGCCGACGGCGAGCGGCCCGTAGGTGCAGTAGCGTGTGCCCCGTGACCCAGCCCACGTCGGCGGTGCACCAGAAGACGTCGGCCGGCTTGTAGTCGAACACCCACTTCATCGTGAGGATCGTCATGCAGCAGGTAGCCGCCGGTCGAGTGCTGCACGCCCTTGGGCTTGCCGGTCGAGCCCGGACGTATAGAGGATGAAGAGCGGATGCTCGGCGTTCACCCAGGTCGGCTCGCAGGTGTCCGCCTGTCCCTTCACCGCGTCGTCCCACCACTTGTCGCGCGGCGCCTGCATCGCGATCTTCGAGCCGGTGCGCTTGTACACGATCACGTTCTTCACGCCCTCGCAGCCGCCCATGCCGAAGGCCTCGTCGATCGCGGGCTTCAGCGGGATCTCCTTGCCGCCGCGCATCTGCCCGTCGGCGGTGATGAGCGCCACCGCGCCCGCGTCGATGACGCGCTCCTGCACGCTCTTCGCCGAGAAGCCGCCGAACACCACCGAGTGCGTCGCGCCGATGCGCGCGCAGGCCTGCATCGCCACCACCACCTCGATCGACATCGGCATGTAGATCAGCACGCGCTCGCCCTGCTTGACGCCCGAGACCCTTGAGCGCGTTCGCGAACTGGCAGACCTTGTGGTAGAGCTGCTTGTAGGTGATCTTCGTCACCTTGCCGTCGTCGGCCTCGAAGATGATCGCGGTCTTGTCGGGCTGCGTCTTCAGGTGCCGGTCGAGGCAGTTGTAGGAGGCGTTCAGCTCGCCGTCGTGGAACCACCTGTAGAACGGCGCCTTCGATTCGTCGAGCGTCTTGGTGAAGGGCTTCTTCCAGGCGAGATTTTCCCTCGCGAGCCTCGCCCAGAAGCCTTCGAAGTCGCGCTCGGCCTCGTCGCACAGGGCCTGATACGCCGCCATGCCCGAGACGTTCGCCTGCTTGACGAAATCCGGAGACGGCGGAAACAGGCGGTCTTCCTGGAGCACCGATTCGATGGTTCCGGCGGACATTGTGAGAGTCTCCTTGTTGTTTATGGCACCCGGGAGTCAGTGTACCGAGGGCGTTTCCCGCCGCAACGGTCCTCCGAGGCCTGTGAGAATCGGCGGTTGGGACTAAAATTTCATTTTCGTCCGCACCCGCCCTTCATGGCTGCAGATCAGACAGGAAGACCTCGTCCAAAGCGTCGCCGACGCGCTGCAGTACATCAGCTACTACCATCCGCGCGACTACGTCCAGCACCTGGCGCGCGCCTACGAGCGCGAGCAGTCGCCCGCGGCGAAAGACGCCATCGCGCAGATCCTCACCAACTCGCGCATGTGCGCCGAAGGCCACCGCCCGATCTGCCAGGACACGGGCATCGTCAACGTGTTCCTCAAAATCGGCATGGATCTGAAGCTCGAGAGGCTTCAAAGGCTCCGTCGCGGACGCCGTCAACGAAGGCGTTCGCCGCGCCTACCTGAATCCCGACAACAAGCTGCGCGCCTCGATCCTCGACGATCCGCAGTTCGCGCGTCGAGAACACCAAGGACAACACGCCCGCCGTAGTGAGCATGGAGCTCGTGCCCGGTGACAAGATCGAATGCGACGTGGCCGCCAAGGGCGGCGGCTCGGAAGCGAAGGCGAAGTTCGCCATGCTCAATCCCTCCGATTCGGTGGTCGACTGGGTGCTGAAGACCGTCCCCACCATGGGCGCGGGCTGGTGCCCGCCCGGCATGCTCGGCATCGGCATCGGCGGCACCGCCGAAAAGGCGATGCAGATGGCCAAGGAATCGCTGATGGAGCCGATCGACATGTCCGATCTGGCCGCGCGCGGTCCGCGCGACAAGTACGAGGAGCTGCGCCTCGAGCTCTACGAGAAAGTGAACCAGCTCGGCATCGGCGCGCAGGGCCTCGGGGGCCTCTCGACCGTGCTCGACATCAAGATCCGCTCCTTTCCGACGCACGCGGCGAACAAGCCGATCGCCATGATCCCGAACTGCGCGGCGACGCGCCACGTGCACTTCGTGCTCGACGGCTCGGGGCCGGCCGAGTTCGAGGCGCCGAGCCTCGAGGACTGGCCCAAGGTCAGCTGGACGCCGAGCGCCCAGTCGCGCCGCGTCAACCTCGACACGCTCACGCGCGAAGAAGTGATGCAGTGGAAGCCCGGCGAGACGCTGCTGCTCTCCGGGAAGATGCTCACCGGCCGCGACGCCGCGCACAAGCGCATCGAGGACATGCTGTCGAAAGGCGAGAAGCTGCCCGTGGATTTCACCAACCGCGTCATCTACTACGTCGGCCCGGTCGATCCCGGTCGGGAACGAGGTCGTCGGCCCGCGCGGGCCCGACCACGGCGACGCGCATGGACAAGTTCGTCGAGACGATGCTCGCGAAGACCGGGCCTGGTCGCGATGATCGGCAAGGGCGAGCGCGGCCCGGCGGCGATCGACGCGATCCGGAAGCACAAGGCGGCCTCGCTCATCGCGGTCGGCGGCGCCGCGTATCTGGTCGCCAAGGCGATCCGCAAGTCGCGCGTGCTCGCCTTCGAAGACCTCGGCATGGAAGCGATCTACGAGTTCGAGGTGAAGGACATGCCGGTCACCGTGGCGGTGGACGCGAAAGGCGATTCGGTCCACCAGAGCGGGCCCGCGGAGTGGGAGAAGCGCATCAGGGAGTTCAAGATCCCCGTCACGGTCGCGTGACGCACCGCGATGAGCGCGGCGCTGACCGGAGGGGTGCTGCTCAAGTGCGACGGTTCGCGCGCCATCGTCTCCCGAATTCGAGCAGTCGCTCGGAAAGCTCGCCAAGGGACTGCGTGCCGCTGGCCGAGAGCGTCGCCGCTCACGCCGCTCTGGAAGTCGAAGAAACCTATCTCTATCTCTTCTCGCGCGAAACCGCCGCGATCAGCGCCGACGTGCTGTCGCGCCTCGCCGAGCGCGCCCGCGGCATCCCGGCCCTCGAGCGGCTCGAAGCTCGAGGCGGCGAAGCTCGTCCCCGTGTTCGACCGGCCGGGTGCATCCCGCACCGCTCGCCCCGCTGTTCCACTACGTGGTCGAGATGGACGTCGTCGCCCGACGCACGAGGACGACCTCAACGCCTGGTACGACAAGGAGCACATGCTGGGCCTCGCCGCCTGCCCGGGGACCGTGCGCGCGCGCCGCTTCAGGAACCCCGAGGGCTCGCCGCGCTATCACTCCTGCTACGACCTCACGCGCACCGAGACGCTCGGCAGCCCGCCCTGGCTCGCCGTGCGCCACACGACGTGGAGCGACCGCGTGCGCCCGCATTTCCGCAACGTCAAGCGCACCGATGTTCAGGCGGCTGTTCGAGATCGGCGCTTTGACGCCTGTCACCGCTGCCATCGTCGCGCCGGGGACGGCAAAAACGTTAGAATTGGTCTAATCATGGCCAGGATCATCGGCGGCATCGGCACCTCGCACGTCCCCACCATCGGCGGCGCCTACGACCGCGAGCAAGCAGGACGACCCCGACTGGGCGCCGCTGTTCAAGGGCTACGAGCCGGTCAGCGCCTGGCTGGCCGAGAAGCAGCCCGACGTGCTCGTGTTCTTCTACAACGACCACGCGAGCACCTTCTTCTTCGACCACTACCCGACCTTCGCGCTCGGCGTGAGCGACGACGTTCCGCATCGCCGACGAGGGCCTGGGGCCGCGCGCGATCCCGCCGCTCAAGGGCCACGCCGGCGCTCGCGCGCCACATGGCCGAGTCGCTGGTCAACGACGAGTTCGACATCTCCGTGTTCCAGGACCTGCCGATCGACCACGGCGTGCACTCGCCGCTCACCATGTTCTGGCCGCCCGCGCCCGACTGGCCGGGCAAGATCGTGCCGATCGAGATCAACGTGCTGCAGCATCCGATCCCGACCCCGCTGCGCTGCTGGAAGCTCGGCCAGGCGGTGCGCCGCGCCGTGCTCTCCTATCCCGAGGACCTCGACGTCGTCATCGTCGGCACCGGCGGCCTGTCGCACCAGATGAACGGCGAGCGCGGCGGCTTCAACAACGAGAAGTGGGACATGAAGTTCCTCGACCTGATCGCGCGACGACCCGAAGAAGCTCACCGCGATGCGCCACGCCGACTACATCCGCCTGGGCGGCACCGAGGGCGCCGAGGAGATCATGTGGCTCGCGATGCGCGGCGCGCTGCTCACGCGCGCGCAAGAAAATCCACCAGAACTACTACCTGCCGATGACCACCGCGATGGCGGTGGCGCTGTTCGAGGAGCCCGCCGCGAAACCGGCGAAGAAAGCGAAAGCGCGCGGCCCGCGCGCCGCCGCATGAACCCGCAGCTGAAAGGGGTCGAGAAGCTCGACGGCACCTACGTCTTCGACCTCGAGACGAAGCGCGAAGGCGCTGCGCCTCAACCGCTTCCTCCACGGCCTCACCGTTGCCGCGAACGCGACAGCTGTTCAAGGAAGAACCTCGAGGCGAGCGCTTCGACCAGCGCAGGCCTCACCACCGAAGAGCGCCGCATGGTGCGCGAGCTCGACTGGGCGGCGCTCATGCGCTACGGCGCGAGCTTCTTCTGCCTGGAAAAGCTCGCGCGCGTGAAAGGCGTCTCCAACCCGGAGATGGTCGCGGGGTTCCGCGGGCGAGACGCTGGAGGAATTCCTCAAAGACGCGCAGGGTTCCCGGAGCCCGCTAGACAGGCTGCCAATGCCACGACATCACCCGTGCTCCCAAGCGCGACAGCGTAGTGCAACCGCCGGCTCGCCACGCGCACCTCCTCTTTGATTCGACAGCCATATTTTCATCCCCAAGGCGCCTATCCTGGTGATAATAGGCACGAAATCGCAGCACAGCACGACTACCGGACACGCGCGCCGTGCCACAGTTTGTTGATTTTTTGAGGAGATGACAGCTCGCTCGCGGCGGGTGTCCAATATAGGGGACATTTCGGAAGTCAACTATTCGTTGGGCATCATTAAAAACATCAAGGGGCGTGAAATGGCGAGAATTAGACACGTGGTAGTGCCGGGCGCCGTAATTCTCGTCGCCGGGTGCGCAGGCGCCTATGGCCCTCCATCTGCGGAAGCAAAGCAGACTGCCACCGTGACGTCTTCAAATCGGAAAGCGAAACAGATCTTTGTCACCCCTTCATTTGCCGAGCAAGTCGTAAATGCAAACTTCTATTGACCTAAATGCATACGTAAACAACAAATGCGAAGGAAGGCAACAAATAAACGTGACGCAACCCGAACCAAAGAACACTCCATCCCAGTCGAGGCGGGAAAAAGGTTTTACTTTAGATATCCACGCCATTATCTCAATGCGTTCTGGCTTCAAAGGCAAGGGTAGCTGCAGGATGGAACGCAAGTTTCATCCCTGCTCCCGGTTCTTCGTATGTCGTTACCTTCAATGAAGTAGCGGAATCTTGTCTCCTGGACGTACAGCGCAAATCGGGCTCACAACTGGTAGCAGAGGCGAGCTGTCGTGAGCGTTTCATATTGCAGACCCTCAACCAGAGATGCCCAACAACACGCCCCACCCGGACGCGCGAAGACTGCCGCGCCTTGGTTTGTCTTCACTGCCGCGCGCGGTGGGCGTGGACGTTAGGCGGCAAGAGCCCATATCCCGACATGAAGCTCTTGATAGATATCGAGTTCTGCTTCTGGACATGAATGGCACGTTCATGTTTGGGAGGATCGATTCGCCGTACACGAAGACTTCTACCGCACTTATCTCGACGTTGGTGGCGCTCCTCTCAGCCGCTGAAGTCACACACTACATTCGTGCTGTTACGACGGCATGAGCCGTAACTACGCGGACCGCTTACTATGACGACTTCCCCAGCCTTTCCGAAGGCTTGAAAACGTTACGCGAACGCTCCAGAGGCTGAAGCGGTTGTCCTCGAACGCGTTTTTGCGCTGCACGAGCTTGGTCACGTACCCGAATGGGCTGCATCACTCCTGCGCAGGTTGGCGCGAACCCACCGGCTTGCGCTGGTCGCCAATATCTGGGCACCCAAGCATGAGTGGCTTGTCGAATTCACGCGCGCTGGGATTGGCGACATTACTCAGCATGTGTCGCGTCTTTTTCCTCAGATTCGCGTAGCATCAAGCCATCACCCGCTCTTATCGAGCGCTGGTGTCGGTGCGCAGTCACACGAGGCACTTCGTTGGTGACAGCTTGAACTACGACATTGAAGGCGCGAAGCGCGTAGGCATTGCGACGGCCTGGGTTACGTCTGCGCCGCGCCATGAGAGTGTCGACTACGTATTGGGTCGGGCCTCACGGAGATCGAGACGCAGCCGCATAACTTTAGGTGGAGCGGACGGGCCGGAAGCGTCGCACCATTATTTACGGCAGTGCTGGCCCGTCGCTCACCGAGACGTTAGCCTTCCATAGGAAAGAGGGCCGCCTATGTACACGCCGAAGCATTTCGAGGAGCGCGATGTCACGGTTCTTCATGCGCTAATCCGATCACATCCCTTGGGCGCCTGGGTCACACAGGCCGAGGAGGGATTGGTCGTCAACCACATCCCGTTTCCTCGTCGACTCAACGCGAGGCGAGTACGGCACGCTCATTGGTCATGTCGCCCGCGCAAATCCCATCTGGAAGTCCTTTACGAAGGAAATGGCGTGCGTGGTAATTTTTCAAGGACCCCAGACATACATCACGTCCCTCCTGGTATCCGTACCAAGCATGCGCATGGAAAAGCTGTGCCGACCTGGAACTACGCCGTTGTCCACGCCCATGGCCTGCCTCGCGCCATTGACGATAGAGACTGGTTGCTCAAGCATGTCACCGAGCTTAGCGATCTACATGAGTCGGAGAGCGCGGTTCCGTGGAGCGTTTCGGATGCGCCGCCTGATTACATCGACACCATGCTGAAAGCGATCGTCGGTATTGAGATTTCAATCAGCACGCGTTCTTCGGGCAAATGGAAGATCAGCCAGAACCGGCCCCTACCGGACAAATTGGGGACCATTGCAGGTCTCCTATGAGCGCGGCGATGCGAACTCAAAGCAAATGGCGGAGCTCCTACAGCGTCATGTCGCAACCAAGGAAGGCTAATCAGCGCACTGGAGGCGACGCGCATGAGAGCCGCGCGCGCCTCGCTAACGTGGACGTTAGATGCAGGGAACCGCCGCGGAGCGCCAACCATAGCCAAAGGGAGAAGAAGAATGAGAGGTATCTGCATTGCTGTAGTTGGCTGTTGTTCCGGTTGCGCCACCGTCGAAACGACGCAGCGGCCCGAAAGCTACTACACCGGGACGCAACAGAGCGAAGCAATTGGCCTATTTAAGGGCGAACCCGGGCGACTGAGCGACGATTACAGCGCGCATCATCACCGCTTGGCACTACCAAAACAAAATCGCGTCGCGATCCTAGCTTTGTCCGCGGCGAACTCCTCTGGCGCTTCTATTCGGAGCGATTTTGTTCAGCTAAACGAAGCCATTGAGCGGGATTTCGTAGGCACGCTGAGGTTCGAACCGAATCTATGACGCTTCTTTCCTTCCCGCATTGCTGATACCAGAAAGTAGGACGGTCGGATATCTAAGAGAGGCTGCGGCGAGGTATCAGGCCGATCTTCTCCTCGCGTATCGCAGTCGATGCGCCTGCATGAGAATTCCGGTTTCTCAAACCAGACGAGACGCGCGCATATTGCTCCGTCGAAGCGGTCTTGCTTGATGTGCGGACGGGATAGTTCCGTTCACGTCCGTCTCGGTCAATAATGTGGAGGCAACAAAGGAGCGGACGATAAGAATCTCGGCGAAACGATCAAGAAGAATGAGCTGGCCGCCATCAACAAATCCCCGCTGAGGTGGCGACGGGGCTGGTCCGTTTCCTCGACAAGACCCGTTAAGCAATGAAGCTAAGCACCGAAGGTCGGGCGGTGCCAGCTAACAGCGTTGGTGAGCGACGTCTGCGCTGCGGCGCTTCGCGCTTTCTTCGGCGCGCCACAACGCGAACGTTAGGCAGCACAAGGCCCACTACCGCTGCGATGAAAAAGACCTTCGATGTTCGTGTTCTCGGCACCGTATCATCGCGTCGCTACGTGCAATGTCGGTCATGTTCGGCCGGGCGTTTGATGAGGCTGCAACCTACACCGCGCGGCAGCCTGGCGACGTTTTACCCAGAGCGTTTGCTCTCGCGATACATCTGCCTCCGTGGCTGCCTTCTGGCGGCAAGCTGATTGGCGGAATTGCCGCTTATGTTCTGCCCAAGTTCGAGCAAGCACGATCAGAGCTGTACATGTACGACATCGCCGTCGATGAGGATCATCGAAGGCAGGGCGTAGCAACAGCGATGATTGCCGAGCTTCAGCTCGCTGTTGAACGCAACATCTACGTCATCTTTGTGCAGGCAGACCGCGGAGATGAGCCGGGAATCGCTCTTTGTACACGAAGCTGGGAGCGCGCGAAGAGGTATTGCACTTTGATATCGCAAGCCGCGAAGGAGTACCGCCTAACCTTCCATCGAGCGTTAGATCTCACCAGGGAATCGAAGGATCGTGATAACCCAGCTGCTCGAGGACCTGGCGCTCATCACCGCGAAGACGCTCGAGCACTACAACGAGCGTGCCGCCGAGTTCTGGGAAGGCACGCGCGACCACGATGTGAAGCAGAACATCGAGGCGCTGCTGCGGCACATTCGCGGCGCGCCGCCGTTGCGCATCCTCGATTTCGGCTGCGGCCCCGGGCGCGACCTGGCGGCGTTTCGCGCTCTGGGCCACGAGCCGATCGGCCTCGAGGGCTCCCCGCCGCTCGCCGCCATGGCGCGCGAGCACAGCGGCTGCGAGGTCTGGGAGCAGGATTTCCTCGCGCTGAAGCTTCCCGCCGGCCGCTTCGACGGCATCTTCGCCAACGCCTCGCTGTTCCACGTGCCACGCCAGGAGCTGCCGCGCGTGTTGGGCGAGTTGCGCGCGGCGCTCAAGCCCGATGGCGTGCTCTTCACCTCGAACCCCGCGGGAACAACGAGGAGGGCTGGAATCGCGGGCGGTACGGGGCGTATCACGACCTCGAATCATGGCGCGCGTTTCTCGAAGCGGCGGCGTTCGCGGAGTTGGAGTACTTCTATCGTCCACCGGGGGTACCTCTTCGATCGACAGATTCGGCTCGCGAGCGTATGGCGGAAGAACAGTGAAGAGTAGACGCGTGAAACCCCGGCATCACTCCTCCTCACCCTCGGCGTCGATGATCTCGAGCGCGCCGTCGCCTTCTACCGCGATGGTCTGGCTTCACCACCAAGGGCATCATCGGCGCGGGAGCTCGAAAACGGCGCCGTCGCCTTCTTCAATCTGCAGTCGGCCTCGAGCTTTCTGGCCCTGTGGCCGCGCAAAGCCTCTCGGCGGACAGCGGCCCGCCCATGCGGGCGCCAAGCGCGCTCGAGTTTTCCATCGGCCACAATGTCTCTTCCCGGCAAGAAGTCGACTCTGGTCATGCGACTGGGCAGAGCGGGCGGGCGTAAGATCGTCAAATCGGCCCAGCCGACGTTCTATGGCGGCTACGCGGGCTATTTCCAGGATCTCGACGGCCACTTATGGGAAGTGGCGTTCAATCCGGGCTTCGCGTCCGCTGGGCTGACGCGAACGTCGAGGGGCACTTGTTCGGCGTCGCATGGATCGTGTTTCTTTCGGGGCCCCGATCGCACTTCGTCGTCTTGGTTTGGTGTCCGCTACGTACCTACTTGATACAGCCAGCACGCGACGCTGCGCGTCTCCGACAACTTGAAATTCTCCGGATAGCGCTCGCGGCACTCGGGCATCACCTTCGGGCAGCGCGGGTGGAAGTGGCAGCCCGAGGGCGGATTCACCGGCGAGGGCAGCTCGCCTTCCAGGCGGATGACTTCGCGGCCGGCTCCCGCCTCGATCTTCGGCACCGCGGCGAGCAGCGCCTGCGTATACGGGTGCTTGGGCGAGCGCAACACCTCGTCCATCGTGCCGCGCTCGACGATGCGCCCGAGGTACATCACCGCCACCTCGTGCGCCAGGTACTCGACCACGGCGATGTTGTGGGTGATGAAGAGGTAGGACAGCCCGAGGTCGCGCTGCAGCGACTTGCAGCAGGTTCAGGATCTGCGCCTGCACCGAGACGTCGAGCGCGCTGGTCGGCTCGTCGCAGACGATGAGCTTCGGCCGCGACCGCCAGCGCGCGCGCGATCGCGATGCGCTGGCGCTGGCCGCCGGAGAATTCGTGCGGATAGCGCTCGACCGAGTCGCGCGCGAGCCCCACCTGGTCGAGGATCTCGGCGACGCGCTTCGCCCGCGCGCGCGGCGTCGGCTCGACGCCGCAGCGACGCCATGCCCTCGGAGAGGATGTCGGCCACGCGCATGCGCGGATTCAGCGACGCGTACGGATCCTGGAAGATGATCTGGAAATCGCGCGCGTCGCGCGCGCAGCTCGGCGCCGCGGCAGCCGCGTCGAGCTCGACCCCGCCGAACTCGACCTGCCCTTCCGGGCCGGATGAGCTGCAGGATCGCCTTGCCGACGGTGGTCTTGCCGCAGCCCGATTCGCCGACCAGCCCGAGCGTGCGCCCGCGCCGATCTCGAGCGACACGCCGTCGACCGCCTTGACGTAGCCGACGGTGCGCTTGAACAGGCCCTTGCGGATCGGGAAATGCACCTTCGAGATCGCGCACCGACAGGCAGCGCAGTCGGCGCTGCGCCTGGTCTGCGCGCTGCCCGGTCGATTCGCCTGCGGCCAGCACGCGCCCCGCCCGCTCACGCTCCCTCAGGAAGCAGCGGACACTCGTGCTCGGCCCCGATCTTCGTCCAGCCGGGCGCCTCGGCCGAGCAGCGGTCGAAGGCGAAATCGCAGCGGTCGGTGAACCGGCAGCGGCGGAATTCCTGCGGTGAGCGGCGGCACCTGGCCCTTGATCACGGCGAGCTCCGCGCCGCGCTTGCCCGACCCCGGCAGCGCCTCGAAGAGCTTGCGCGAATAGGGATGCTGGGGCGCGGCGAAGAACGCTCCGCGCTTCCGCGACCTCGACCAATCTGCCCCGCGTACATCACCGCGACGCGGTGCGCCATCTGCGCGACGATCCCGAGGTCGTGCGTGATCAGCAGGATCGCCATGCCGTTCTTCTTCTGCAGCTCGCGCAGCAGATCGAGCACCTGCGCCTGGATGGTGACGTCGAGCGCCGTCGTCGGCTCGTCGGCGACGAGCAGGTCCGGGCCGGCGGCGAGCGCCATGGCGATCATCGCCCGCTGCTTGAGGCCGCCGGAGAGCTGGAACGGATACTCCCCGGCGCGGCGCGCCGCGTCCGGGACGCCGACCGAGTCGAGCAGCGAGCGGACGCGCTCGCTCGATCTGCGCGCCGCGCAGATCGGTGTGGCGCTCGAGCACCTCGCGGATCTGCGTGCCGATCGTCAGCACCGGGTTGAGGCTGGTCGCCGGCTCCTGGAAGATCATCGCGATGCGCCGGCCGCGCACGGTGCGCATCGCCGCCTCGGGCAAGCGCGAGCAGGTCCGACGCCCGACAGCTCGACCGTGCCCGAGACGATGCGGCCCGGTCTCGGGCAGCAGGCGCATCGAGCGACAGCGCCGTCATCGTCTTCCCGGACCCCGATTCGCCGACGATCGCGAAGGTCTCGCCGCGCCGGATCTCGATATCGACGCCGTCCACCGCGCGCACCGGCTCGCCGCGTGCCGTGCGAGCACGGTCCTCAGGCTCTGCGCGCGGAGCAGCACTTCGCTCATGCGCAGACTAGCGGCCGGGCGGCCCGCGCCAGCCTTGGGGAATCGACGACAGCAGGGTCTTCGTATAGGATGCCGCGGATTCCGACAGATTCGTCCGAACCGGCGACTCTCGACGACCTCGCCCTCGTTCATCACCATCACCTGGTCGGCCATGTATTTCACCACGGCGAGGTCGTGCGAAATGAAGATATAGCTCATGCTGGTAGCTCGTCCTGCAGATCCTGCAGCAGGTTCAAGACCTGCGCCTGGACCGAAACGTCGAGCGCGGACACCGCCTCGTCGCAGATGAGAACGTCCGGCTTCATGGTGAGGCAGCGCGCGATCGCGATCCGCTGCCGCTGACCGCCCGGAGAACTCGTGCGGATACTTGAAGAACGACACGTCCGGCAGGCCCGACTTCTTGCCGAACAGCTCGTAGGCCCGGTCGCGGCGCTCGCGCTCGCTCGCGCCCGATGCGATGGATCTGCAGCGGCTCCATGAGAATCTGGCCGACGGTGAAGCGCGGGTTGAGCGAGGCGTAGGGGTTCTGGAAGACGATCTGGATGCGGCGCTTGTACTGCATCATCGCCTGCGTGCGGCATCGAGCCAGCAGGTCCTTGCCGTCGAACAGGACTTCGCCGCTCGAGGCCTCGTGCAGGCGCATCAGCGTCAGCGCCGACCGTGGTCTTGCCCGAGCCCGATTCGCCGACCACGCCCAGCGTCTTGCCCTGCGCGAGCTTGAAGGAGACGTCCTTGACCGCCTTGAACTCCCTCTTCGCCGAACAGGCCCTCGCGCGAATAGAAGCTCTTGCCGAGATGGCGCACTTCGAGGACGATCTCCTCGTCGCCGCGCAATCCCGCGCGTGCGCTCGGGCATTTCGGCAGCCGGCGGCCGCCGGCTTCAGGAAATCGTCGATGACGGGCAGCCGCCGTGGGCCGCCGCGCGAGCTGCGGCCGGCAAGCGAGCAGCGCCGCGCGTGTAGGCGTCGCGCGGCGCCTCGAATATCTGCTCCGACCGCTGCCCTGCTCCCTGATCTCGCCGTCGCGCATCACCACCACGTAGTCGGCGATCTCGCCGACCAGCGGCGAGGTCGTGGGTGATGAACAGCACCGACATCCGCCGCCGCTTCTGCAGGCGCGGCGATCAGCTCGAGGATCTGCTTCTGGATGGTGACGTCGAGCGCGGTCGTCGGCTCGTCGGCGATCAGCAGCTTCGGCTCGCAGGCGATCGCCATCGCGATCATCACGCGCTGCTGCTGGCCGCCCGAGAGCTGGAACGGATACGCGTCGATCTTCGCCTCCGGCTCCGGGATGCCGACCTCGCGCAGCAGCTCGACGGCGCGCGCGCGCGCCTGCGCTGCCCGTCAGGCCGAGATGCTCGCGTCAGCACCTCGGCCAGCTGGAAGCCGACGGTGAACACCGGGTTGAGCGAGCTCATCGGCTCCTGGAAGATCATCGAGATCTCCGCGCCCGCGCAGCTTCTGCAGTTCGCGCGGGCGCGAGCGTCGAGCAGATTGCTGTCCCGCGTACGCGAATCGGCTCTCCGGACGCACCGTCGAGTTTTCCCTGCGGCAGCAGGCCCAGGATCGCCAGAGCGCGGTCACCGACTTGCCGCTTCCGGATTCCCCGACCAGCGCCACCGTGCTGTTCACCGGGATGTCGAAGCTGATGCCCTTGACGGCCTGCAGCGTCGTCGTCCGCGTCGACGCGAAAGTCGACCCGCAGGTCGCGGATGCCGAGGAGCGATCGTCGCGATGTCATTTGAGCTTGGGGTCGAGCGCGTCGCGCAGCGCGTCGGTGAACAGGCTGAATGCGGTGACGAGCAGCGCCATGGCGATCGGTCGCGGCGGCGAGCTGCCACCAGTTGCCGAGGATCAGCTCGCTCTGGGCCTCGTTGAGCATGCTGCCCCAGGACACGGTGTCGACGCCGACGCCGAAGCCGAGGAAGCTCAGCACCACCTCCGACTTGATGAACAGCACCACGTGCAGCGACAGCTGCACCAGCACGACGTGGCTCACGTTCGGCAGGATGTGCACGAACATGCGGCGCGCATGCGAGGCGCCGATCGCGTCGGCGGCCTGCATGTATTCGCGCACCTTGTGCTTCAGGTACTCGGCGCGCACCAGCCGGAAGATTCCGGTCCAGCCGGTGAGGCCCAGGATCAGGATCACCGTCGTCGTCCCCTTCTGGTTCAGCACCGCGGCGATCGCGAGGATCAGCAGCAGGTACGGAATCGACGGTGAAGATGCTGTAGAACCAGTTGAAGAAGTCGTCGATCCAGCCGCCGTAGTAGCCCGGCCAGCGCGCCGAACAGCGTGCCGAGCAGACGCGGCGAGCGCCGCGGCCGCCAGCCCGACGAACATCGACGTCTCGGTGCCCTTGATCGCCTTCTTGAGCACGTCGCGGCCCCACCTGTCGCCGCCGAAGGCGAGCGTCGCCGCCCGGGCTTCGACGCCGATGTCGCCGCGCCGGACGCGCTCCGTCTGATCTCGGCGAGCGCGTCGGCGAGCGGATCGACGACGCCGTGTCGTCGGCCTGTTGAAGTACTGGCGCTGTCGCAGTTCGCCCGCGCGTTTTCACGCGAGCCGTGCGCCGGTACGGCGGACCTGCGTGCAGGAACGTCGGGCCCATGAAGGTCGGCGGCGCATAGCTGACGCCGACTTCCTTCGACCAGTCGCGCCGCGATCAGCCCGCAGGCCCGAGGCCACCATGAGCCCGAAGAAAACGAGCACGACGACGAACGAGGCGACCCGACGCGGTCGCGGCAAAGCGTCGCCAGGCGAGCGTCCACAGCCCCGGCGACTGCGGCGCCGATGGCACGCCGCCAAGGCGGCTTGCATCATTTGAGCTGCACCCGCGGATCGACGGCCTGGTACAGCAGGTCCGCGAGCAGGTTGACGAGCATGGTGGCGATCGCGACGTAGATCGTCACCGCCTTGATCACCGGGAAGTCGCTGCGCTCGACCGCGAGGATCACCTCGCGGCCGATGCCCGGGATCGAGAAGAAGCGCTCGATGAGGAACGCGCCGGCGAGCAGGCCGGGCAGCTGGATCATCACGTTGGTGATGATCGGGATCGAGGCGTTGCGCAGCACGTGCACCCACATCACGCGCGTCTCGCTCATGCCCTTCGCGCGCGCGGTGCGCACGTAGTCCTGGTTGATCTCGTCGAGGAAGAAGCTGCGGTAGAGCCGCGATGTCGGGCGCGAGCGAAACGATCACGCCGACGAGGATCGGCAGCAGCGCTGTAGCTCGAGCAGGTTCTCGCGCGAGGCTGTTGCCCCAGCCCTGGACCGGGAACCAGCCGAGCTGGTACGCGAGCACGTACTGGAACACGATGATGTAGACGAGGATGCTGATCGACTGGCCGACGGTGCAGCCGATCATCACCAGCGCGGTCGGTGAGCGATCCGCGCACGTAGGCGACCAGCATCGCCGCCGCCATCGCGAGCAGCGTGCTCGATCACGAGCAGCGGCACGAGCACGGTGAGCGACGGCCCGAGCCGGGTGGCGAAGATCGCCGATACGCTCTCGTTGGTCGCCCAGCTCACGCCGAAATCGCCGGTCGCGATCTGCTTGATGAAGATCCAGAGCTGGACCGTAGTACGGCTGGTCGACGCCGAGCTGGCGGCGGATGTTCTCGATCTGCTCCGGATTGGAGATCTTGCCGGCGAGCAGGTACGCCGGGTCGCCGCCGACCCAGTTGAACAGGAAGAACACCAGCAGCACCGACCCCGAGCAGGGTCGGGACGGTCTTGCCAGAGGCGGCGGACGTACGTAGGCCAACATGGTCTGCCGCTCAATTCCCCGCTGCCCGGTGATTTCCTCGAAGAAGGCCTCGGGCGACGGATCGCGTCCAAGAAACTCGCGCACCATGTTCGCAGCGGGCTTCTCGCGGCCCCGCGAGAGGATCAGCTCGCGGAAGCGCCGGCCGACGGCGGGATTCATGAGGTTCTTCCCGTACCGGGACAACATGTCCAGCGCGATCACTTCGGACCACATGTAGCCGTAGTAGCCGGCGCCGTAGCCGCCGAGCAGGTGCTCGAAGGTGCCCGGGAACTGGGTGCCGGGGACGTAGCCCGCCGGCGTCTCGCTTTCCATCCGGATCCACGGTCGGCATGGGATCGGCCTCGCGCTCGCCGAACAGTGCCATGTCGTACGAGGCGTACAGATGCTGCCGCCGCGTACTGGATGCCGCTGCCCGAACGAGCGCGCGGCGTGAAGTCGCTCACCAGCGCCTCGTCGATCTCCGGACAGGCGGCACAGTACCTGCGAAGCAGGCGCAGGGGTTCGATCTTTGCGCCCCCATTCTTCGTACATCTGCGAGGGCGCCTCGACGAAATCGCGCTCGACGCTGGTGCCGCCGTGCGCTCGCGTAGCGCGTCCTGGACAGGACTCCATGCAGGACATGGCCGAATTCGTGCAGAAGCGTCTCTATCTCGCGGTGGTTGAGGCCGTCGCGGTTGAAGTTGGTGACGAGCACGCTGATCGGCGTGCGCTTGGCGAGCAGGCTGGCGCTGCGAACCCCGAAGGCCGCGGCGTGGCCGTACTTGCCTTCGCGCGGAAAGAGATCGAGATAGATGCCGCCTATGAATCCGCCGGTCCCGCGCGTCGATCACATCATAGTAGCGGACCGATGGATCCCAGACCGGCGCTTCGGCCGGACGAACTTGACGCCGTAGAGCTCGACGGACATCGCCAGCACCCACGCGACGCTCGCTTCGGTGGGGGACAAGTACGCCCGCAGGGCCTCCTGATCGACGTTGTAGCGCTCTTTCTTGAGCTGCTCCTGGTAATACGCGAATGTCCCAGCGGTTGAGCGTCACTTCCTCGGGCTTTTTCCCAGGCGCTCGGCCTTGAACGCTCGCAGCTCGGCCATTTCCTTGCGCTCGAGATCGCGGACCTTGTCCTTGACCTGGTCGAGGAAGCGCAGAACCGTCTCCGGTTTTTCGACCATGCGCCGCCGGGTGACGAAGTGCGCGTAGCTCGGCAGCCTGTACAAGGGCCGCGATTTCGCGGCGCAGACGGGTCGATTCGGCGAGCAGATCCAGGTTCTCGCGGCGTGCCGCGGTTGCTGAACGCGACCTGGTAGCGCCGGCGCGCCTCCTCGTTCTCCGCGTTCGTCATGAACGGCTCGTATTCCGGGATACTCGAATCCCAGCAGATAGTTGCCCTTTGTCGTCGCGCTTGGCTTTTTCCAGGTACGCAGCCGGCAGGCCCTTCGTCTCGTCCGGCGAAAAGGCGAGCCGGGTCTTGTTGTCGCGGATGTTGCGATTGAACACCTGCCGGATCTCTCCATGCGCTGCAGGATCGCCTTCATTCGCGCGCGCTTTTCCGGCAGGCAGGGCGACGCCTGTGTCCTCGAACGCTTCCACCACGTCCTTCTTGAATTTGCGGTCGGTGTCGTCGGCGCGGCGCCGTGCGCTGGATCCGCGCGTAAATCTTCTCGTTCTGGTATAGCCCGGTATTGAACTCGTTGATCTTGAGCAGACAGCGCCTCGCCCGCGGCCTCGCGCCTTTTCGTCGGGAGACATGTTGGTCATGACCTCCACCGGACCCTCGGTGTCCTCCAGGAGAATCTGCAGCCCGTCCCAGGGCCGGAACACCCGCGCGACCGTCGCCTGGGAAAGAGGCACTTTCTCCAGCGCGGCGACTTGTTTCCGCGCCTTTTCCAGGTCCCGGCTGCATGCCGCGTCGATCGCGGGCGCATTCCAGAGCGGAATGCGCGGATGCGGGCCGGCTGCGCGGCGAGCGCCGGCGCGCCCAGGGCGCAGCCGAGCGCCACGAGCGAGGTCCCTCGCCGGGCTTTTCATTTTTGCTCGGGCCGGGGTCGAGATCGAAATACATCCACTCGGCGTGCAGCACCGGGTGCTTCTTGAACCCGATCACGCGCGGCTGCTGCAGGGCGTTGCGGTAGCGGCTGTCGCTCGAGTATCCAGGCGGTCTCGCGCCTCCATCAGCGCGCGCCATCTCGCGGTAGAGCTTGTTCCGCTCCGGTCCGTCGGGCAGACGCCGCGATTTCTCGTAGAGCTGGTCGAACTTCGGGCGACCGGTAGCAGCGCGCTGTTGCTCTGCCCCGTGTTCGGCCCGTAGAGCAGCTGCATGAAGTTGTCGCCGTCGGGATAGTCGGCGATCCAGGCAGAGCCGTGCATCATGAGCCGGCACAGCTTCTGCAGCCTTGATCAGCTCGGGCCAGCGATCCTTGTGGATTTCGACGCGGATCCCGATCGAGTCGAGCGAGCGCTTCATCAGCTCGTCGAACTGGCGGTCGCGCTCGGTCGGGGACGAGGAGTAGCGGATGACGCAGCGGCTTGCCGTCGGGCATGCGTGCGGTAGCCGTCGCCGCCCTTCTTGTAGCCGAACTTGTCCAGCAGCGCGTTGGCCGTCCGCGGGTCGTACTGGATGCTGCTCTTGTAGTTCGGGTCGTGGCCCGCGACGCCGGGCGGGATCGGAAACTGCGGCGCTTGATCGCCTGCCCCTTGCGGATGATGCTTGATCTGGTCGTCGATCGTTGTACGCCATGGCGATCGCGCGGCGCAGCGCGATCTTCTCCTTGCGCGAAGCCGCCCACCGGGTTCGGCTTGCCGCCGATTTTCTCCTGCATGTTGAAGAACGAGGTAGATGATCTCCGGGATCGACGCTGCGGTCGAGCTTGATCCCGCGTCTCACGAACTCGGGCTTGAGCTTGCCGTCGTCGGTCATGAAGGTGGGCGCGATGTCCGACAGCTGGTACTCGATGTCGGTCTCTCCGCGCTCGAAGGCGAGCCAGCGGCTCTGCGTCTCCTCCATGACGCTGATCTCGACGCGTGCCGATCCGCGGCAGCTTCTTGCCCTTCATGTGCGCGACGATCTCCTTGTCGCGCGGATCGTCGCCCGGCTTGAAATCCCAGGTCCTGCCGCGGTAGCCGGGATTCGCCTCCAGCGTGATCTTCGAGGAGCGCACGTATTTCTTCAGCAGGTAGGGCCCGGTGCCGACCGGGTGCGAATTCGTGTCGTCGCCGTAGGCCTCGATCGCCTCGCGCGCCACGGCGCCGGTGAGCGGAAACGCGATGACGTGCGCGAAGTTGCAGATCGCGTCTCCTTCAGACGTACCCGCAGCGTGTAGCGGTCGGGCGTTTCGAGCCCCGCCACCGGCGCGTCGTAGTCGAATCGCCCGGTCTTTTCGCCTGAGCGCGCGAGCTCGTCGAGGCCGCTCGATCTTCCCTCGAACAGGAAAGCGTAGGGCGACCGGTTCGTGGGATCGAGAAAGCGCTTGATCGAGTACGCGTAGTCCGCCGCGGTCGAGCTCCGCGCGTCTTGCCCTTGAACGCCGGGTCGGACGCGAAGTGGATGCCCTTATTGAGCTTGCAAGCGTGTAGGTCTTCCCGCCGTCGGTCACCGCCGGCAGCGACTTCAGCGGAATTGGGCACGAGCTTCGCCGGCCTGCGCGAGGTAGTCGTAGGTGAGCAGCGGGTCGTATATCGACCTCGATCACCGTGCCAGAGTAGTAGTCGGACATCTTGACCGGATCGAATCCGGTTTCCGCCACCTGAAACGTGATGCGCAGCGCCTTCGACAAGTCGGCGGCTTCGGAAGCGCCGGCGGCGACAGCAACGCGAATACGCAGGCCGCCGCGGCCCAATGCGATCTAGCGTCCATCCTCGAGCCTCCGCGAAAAACAGGACGTAATCTAGCATTTTCAACGCGCTATCCGCTACAATTCGGCGATCCTGCCCAGAAGGAAGAAAAGCAAGATGGGGTTTCTCTCCGGCAAGCGCATCCTTGTCACGGGCCTGCTCTCAACCGCTCGATCGCCTACGGCATCGCCAAGGCCGCGCGGCGCGAGGGCGCCGAGCTCGCGTTCACCTACCAGAACGAGCGCTTCAAGGAGCGCGTCACCGAGATGGCGGGCGAGTTCGGCAGCAAGCTCGCTTTGCCTGCGACGTGGCGAACGACGCCGAGATCGCCGCGCCTCTTCGCCGGGCTCGGCAAGGCCTGGGACGGCCTCGATGGTCTGGTCCACGCGATCGCCTTCGCTCCGCGCGAAGCGATCGCGGGCGATTTCCTCGAGGGCATGTCGCGCGAGGCGTTCCGCATCGCCCACGACGTCAGCGCCTACAGCTTCGCGGCGCTCGCCAAGGCGGCGCTGCCGATGATGCAAGGGCGAAACTCCGCGCTTGTCACCCTGACCTATCTGGGCGCCGAGCGCGTGGTCCCGAACTACAACACCATGGGGCTCGCCAAGGCGAGCCTGGAAGCCAGCGTGCGCTATCTCGCGACGCAGCCTGGGACCGCAGGGGATCCGCGTCAACGCCATCTCGGCCGGTCCGATCAAGACCCTGGCGGCGAGCGGTATCTCCGGTTTCGGGAAGATCCTCAAGCACGTCGAGGAGAACGCGCCCTGCGCCGCAACGTCACCACCGAGGAAGTCGGCAATGTCGCGGCCTTCCTGCTCTCGGATCTGGCGGCCTCGGTGACCGGCGAGGTGATCCACGCCGACGCCGGATTCAGCACCGTGGTGGGCGGGATGGCGGGAGACGCCGGAGCCTGCCGCCCGGCTGAGGCGCTACTGGACTTTTTCTCCAGCGCCTCCCGGTTGATTTCCACTTTCGCGTCCGCGCGCAGGCCGTCCAGGAAAGACTTGAACTGCTGGGTTCCGCTCGCCCGGCCCAGCTCGCTCTGAACGCTGCGCCGGCGCGCCTCGTCGGGCTGGACGTCGACGACGCGCGAAACGCGGTAGATCGTGTAGCCGTCGTTCGAGTCCACTCCGGCATAGACCGGCGGCTTGCTCGCGTCGACCGCGAACACCTGCGAGATCGCCGCGGGCGGCAAGCCCTTGGGATCGTCCCGGCTCACGAGCTTCGACGCTCCGAAGCGCGGCCTTGGACGCATCGCCTCTTCTTCGAGCTCGCCGAGCAGCTCGGCGCCCTGCTTTCTCGCCGTCGCCACGGCCTCCTGCTGCGCGAGCTGCTGCGCGATGCCGTCCTTCACCTGCTCGAAGGGACGAAGGCTCGCGGGCTTGTGATTCACCACGCGCGCCGACACCAGGGTGCCCGGGCTGGTCTCCACGGCCTCGGTGTTGCGGCTGGTTCTTGATCGAATCGTCGGAGAACAGCGCGGCGAGCAGCCGCGGATTGTTGAGCGCCGGAACGCTCGCCCCTGCCGCGTTACGCCCTGGGCCTGCTGAATGGCGAGCTTGAACTCTGTCGGCCGCGGGCTTGAGCGAATCCGACTGCTCATACACCATGTTGCTGAACGCTTCCGCGGCCTCGGCGAAGCGCCTGCCCGCCTGCTGCTTCTTCAGCTCGCGCTCGATCTCCGGCCGGACCTGCTCCAGGCGTCTTCATCTTGCCCGGCTTGACGCCCGTCACCTTGATGATGTGGAAACCGAAATCGGACTCGACCGGATCGCTGATCTGCCCGGGCTTGAGGCCGAAGCGCCGCGTCTTCGAACGGACGCACCATCATGCCTCTCGAGAAGAACCCGAGGTCGCCGCCCTGCGACGCCGAGCCCGGATCGCCGGACTCCTTCTTCGCGAGCTCGGCGAAGGATCCCGGCGACGCGCGCAGCTGCGACAGGACGCCTTCAGCGCGCGCTCCGCGCCTTGCGCTTGTCCTCGTCGCTCGCGCCGCTTTTCACCGAGATCAGGATGTGGCTCGCCCGGCGCTGCTCCGGCTCGCCGTACTTCGACAGAGTTCGACTCGTAGTACTTCGTGACCTCCTGCGGGTCGACCTGCTCCGCAGCGAGCAGCGCATCCGCGCTCAGCACGAGGTATTCGACCTGGACCTCCTCGGGCACCTGGAAGCGGCCCGGATTGCTGTCGTAGAACGCGCGGACCGTATCGGCGGCGATCTGCACCCGCCGCGCGTCCGCCTGCACCGCGGTACTCGGAGATCTCGCGCTGCTGCGCGCGCAGCTGCGCGAACTGGTCCGGCCGCCGTCTTCGACACGAAGCCCGAGTCCGCGAGCGCGCTGCTGATCTGCTGCACCATCAGATCGCGGCGCAGGGCGGCGTCGAACGTGTCCGGGCTCATCCTCTCGTTCTGAAGCGCGATGTCGTAGCGCTCCCTGGAGAACTTTCCGTCGACCTGAAACGCGGGGATCGACATCGTCGTTTCGACCAGCGTCTCGTCGGACACGGTCAGATGAGTTGCGCGCGGCGTGCTGCATCAGCAGGCGCTGCGAGATCATCCCGTCCAGCACCTCCCGGCGCATCGCGGGCGAATCGAGCAGCGACGCGTCGAAGTTCCGGCCCAGCATTCCCCGCAAGCGGTCCTGCTGCTGCCGCAGCGACTCGCTGAATTCCTGCTCGCTGATCTTCTGCCCGCCGACCTCGGCCACCTCGCCGGCGCGGCTCATGACCGCGCTGATAGGAGTCTATGCCCCAGAAAGCGAACGGCAGCGCGACCACCGCGAGCACGATCTGCATCAGGCGCTTGTTGTTGCGGACTAGATCGAACATGGAATTTGGCGGAGCGGACGGGACTCGAACCCGCGACCCCCGGCGTGACAGGCCGGTATTCTAACCAACTGAACTACCGCTCCGTCTGGTTGATTGGTGGGTGCTGACGGGATCGAACCGCCGACATTCGCCTTGTAAGGGCGACGCTCTACCAGCTGAGCTAAGCGCCCCTCTCGGAAAGCCGCCGGCCCGCTTCAAGCGGACCGGCTCCGGAAGGGCCGCTAGTTTACTGCATCCTTGAGGGCTTTTCCAGGACGGAATTTCGGGACCCTCGCCGCCTTGATGTTGATTTCCACGCCCGTTTGCGGATTGCGCCCGGTGCGCGCCGCACGGCGCGCCGACGTAGAACGTGCCGAACCCGACCAGGGTCACCATGCTGCCCTTCTTCATCGCCGTCTTGATCGCGGTGACGGCCGCATCGAGCGAGCGTCCCGCGGCGGCTTTGGAGATATCGGCGGACTTGGCGATGTGATCGATGATTTCCAGCTTATTCATAGGGTCCCCTTGGAGTTCGGTTGGTCGATCCGTACGCTACACGGCTCCCTCCCTGCTACGACTTGGCCGTGGACTCAGCAAAGACCGCTCCTGGTGCCGCGTCCCGACGCGAGGCGGCACGTGCGATGAAACCGGGCTTTGCTTATTCCGCGGATCGACTCTTCGAGCGCTTGAAGCAACGCGCGCTCGATTCGCAATTTATAGCAATTGCAAAAGCGCCGTGTCAAGCGTTCGCGGCCGTTCTGAAGAAATTTTTCAGCGGCAAGACGCGCGCCAGTCTTTTCGGCCAGCGCGCGTTCAGATTCGGGAACTTCGCGAGGCTGCGGCGCGAGTTGCTCGCCCGCGCCGCACGCAACGCTAGTGAGTCACCACCGATGAAGAAGTCTTGTCGTCGGCGACCGGCGGGAATCGGCGGCACGTCCGGCGTGGGCTTGCGCGGTTCCGGCTGGCGCTCGAGCGCGAGCTCGAGCACCTGATCCATCCACTTCACCGGAACAATCTCCAGTCGATTCTTGATGTTGTCGGGGATTTCTGCGAGATCCTTCACGTTCTCGTCAGGAATCAGCACGGTCTTGATGCCGCCGCGGTGCGCCGCGAGCAGCTTCTCCTTCAGGCCGCCGATCACCAGGACCTCGCCGCGCAGCGTGATCTCGCCCGTCATCGCGCAGGTCCGCGCGCACCGGGATGCCGGTCAGCATGGACACCATTGCGGTGCATATCCCGATTCCGGCGCTCGGCCCGTCCTTGGGCGTGGCGCCTTCCGGCAGGTGCACGTGGATGTCGTTCTTTTGATAGAAGTCCTCGGGCACGCCGAGCTTGGACGAGCGGTTGCGCACCACCGACAGCGCGGCCTGGATCGATTCCTGCATCACCTCGCCGAGCTTGCCCGTCGTGATCGTCTTGCCCTTGCCCGGCATGGTGACCGCCTCGATCGTCAGCAGCTCGCCGCCGACCTCGGTCCACGCAAGCCCGGTCACCTGCCCGACCTGGTTCTTCTTTTCCGCGATGCCGTAGGTGTAAGCGGCGCACGCCCAGGTACTTGTCGAGGTTCTTGGGCGTGACCAGCGACCTTCTTCTCCTTGTCCTTGCTCACCAGCTGCTTCACCACCTTGCGGCAGATCTTGGAGATCTCGCGCTCGAGGCCGCGCACGCCCGCCTCGCGGGTGTAGTAGCGGATGATGTCCCGGAGCGCCGACTCGGACACCGACACCTCCTCCTTCTTCAGCCCGTTGTTCTTGAGCTGCTTGGGGAGCAGGTAGCGCGAGGCGATGTTGACCTTCTCGTCCTCGGTGTAGCCCGGAGATGCGGATCACCTCCATGCGGTCGAGCAGCGCCGGCGGGATGTTGAGCGTGTTGGCGGTCGCGACGAACATCACTTCCGACAGGTCGTACTCGACCTCGACGTAGTGGTCGGTGAACGTGTGGTTCTGCTCGGGGTCGAGCACCTCGAGCAGCGCCGACGAAGGATCGCCGCGGAAGTCCATCCCCATCTTGTCGACCTCGTCGAGCAGAAACAAGGGATTCCGGACGCCCACCTTGCTCATGTTCTGCAGGATCTTGCCGGGCATCGAGCCGATGTAGGTGCGCCGGTGGCCGCGGATCTCCGCCTCGTCGCGCACGCCGCCGAGCGACATGCGCACGAACTTGCGGTTGGTGGCGCGCGCGATCGACTGGCCGAGCGAGGTCTTGCCGACGCCGGGCGCGCCCACCAGGCACAGGATCGGCGCCTTGACCTTGTCGACGCGGGTCTGCACCGCGAGGTACTCGACGATGCGCTCCTTCACCTTCTCCAGGCCGTAGTGGTCGGTGTCGAGGATCTTTTCCGCCGCGCCGATATCGCGCGAGATCTTGCTGCGCTTCTTCCACGGCAGGTTGACCAGCGTCTCGATGTAGTTGCGCACGACCGTCGCCTCGGCGGACATCGGCGACATGAGGCGCAGCTTCTTCAGCTCGGCGTCGGCCTTCTTGCGCGCTTCCTTGGGCATGCGCGCGGCCTTGACGCGCTTCTCCATTTCCTCGAAATCGGCGCCGTCTTCGCCTTCGCCCAGCTCCTTCTGGATCGCCTTGACCTGCTCGTTGAGGTAGTACTCGCGCTGGCTCTTCTCCATCTGCCGCTTCACGCGGCCGCGGATGCGCTTCTCGACCTGGAGGATGTCGATCTCGGTCTCGAGCTGCGACAGCAGGTGCTCCAGGCGCGCCTTGACCTCGAACATCTCCAGAACCTGCTGCTTCTGCTCGAGCTTGAGCGGCAGGTGCGCGGCGATGGTGTCGGCGAGGCGGCCGGCCTCCTCGATTCCGGCGAGCGAGGTGAGGATCTCCGGCGGGATCTTCTTGTTCAGCTTGACGTACTGGTCGAACTGCGCGATGAGCGCCCGGCGCATCGCCTCGATCTCGGTGACCTCTCCGGCATCCGCGGGCACCGCGACGGCCTCGGCGACATAGTGGCTGCGCGCGTCCTCTATGCCCTGGATGCGCGCGCGCTGGCTGCCCTCGACGAGCACCTTCACGGTGCCGTCGGGAAGCTTCAGCATCTGGAGTATGTTGGAGATGCAGCCGATCTTGTACAGGTCCTCGGCGACGGGCTCGTCCTTGGCCGCCGACTTCTGCGCGACCAGCAGGATGCTCTTGCCCGCTTCCATGGCGATTTCCATCGCCTTGATCGACTTCGGGCGACCGACGAAGAGCGGAATGACCATGTGCGGGAACACGACCACGTCCCGCAGCGGAAGCAGCGGATACTGGTTGGGTGCGGTGGAAACGATTTCGTCGGCCATGGTGTTTCCCGGAGAAGGGTCTAACGACTACATGTTGGGGCGGAACGCCCCGCTTCAAGCTGTGCCTCGCTCGAGGACAGCCGTCGTCGCTCAAGCGGTGCCCGCCACCTTCGGCGGCTCGGCGTAGATGAGAAGGGGCTTGCCCTCGCCCACGATGGTGTTCTCGTCCACCACGACCTTGCTCACGTTCTCCATCGTCGGCAGGTCGAACATGATGTCGAGCAGCACCTGTTCGAGGATGGAGCGCAGGCCGCGCGCCCCGGTTTTCCGCGCCAGGGCCTTCTTCGCGATCGCCTGCAGCGCCTGCGGCCGCACTTCGAGATCGACCGCCTTCCATGCCGAAGAGCTTCTGGTACTGCTTGATCAGCGCGTTCTTCGGCTCCGTCAGGATTTGGATCAAGCGCTTCCTCGTCGAGTTCCTCCAGCGTCGCCACCACCGGCAGGCGGCCGACGAACTCCGGAATAAGCCCATACTTGATAAGGTCTTCCGGCTCGACGGTCTTGAGCACCTCGCTGATGTCCTTGCGCGCTCTTCAGGCTCCTCACGTCGGCGCGCGAAGCCGATGCCGCTCTTCTCGAGACGGCTGCGGATGATCTTCTCCAGGCCGTCGAACGCCCCGCCGCAGATGAACAGGATGTTGGTGGTGTCCACCTGCACGAAGTCCTGGTTGGGGTGCTTGCGGCCGCCTTGCGGCGGCACCGACGCGATGGTGCCTTCGATCAGCTTCAGCAGCGCCTGCTGCACGCCCTCGCCCGACACGTCGCGCGTGATCGACGGGTTGTCGGACTTGCGCGAGATCTTGTCGATCTCGTCGATGTAGACGATGCCGCGCTTGGCCTTGTCGACGTCGTAGTCGCAGTTCTGCAGCAGCTTCTGGATGATGTTCTCGACGTCCTCGCCGACGTAGCCCGCCTCGGTGAGCGTGGTCGCGTCGGCGATCACGAACGGGCACGTTCAGCAGGCGCGCCATGGTCTGCGCGAGCAGCGTCTTGCCCGAGCCGGTCGGGCCGACCAGCAGGATGTTCGACTTGGCGAGCTCGACCTCGTCGTTCTTCGAGAGGTGCTTGAGCCGCTTGTAGTGGTTGTAGACCGCCACCGACAGGATCTTCTTCGCGAGCTCCTGGCCGATCACGTACTCGTCGAGGATGTCCGCAGATCTCGCGCGGCGTGGGCAGGTCGGACTTGGCGGGCTTGCCGCCCTTGTCGGCGGCGCTCTCCTCGCGGATGATGTCGTTGCACAGCTCGATGCATTCGTCGCAGATGAACACCGACGGACCGGCGATCAGCTTCCTCACCTCGTGCTGGCTCTTGCCGCAGAAGGAGCAGTAGAGAAGCTTCTCGCCGCCGGTCTTTTCGGTCATCGAGCTCTCCGCCTCAGGCCGCCGCCGCTGCCGCCTCGGCCCGCGAGGCGAGCA
>ERZ1370068.242-contig-10218_pt1 | contig 33128 bp, 49 predicted proteins | sample MGYA00561227_ERZ1370068 | MGnify/ENA primary metagenome ERZ1370068 (study PRJEB38410, sample SAMEA6850437) | metagenome | study: Metagenomic assessment of the ecological functions of the soil: analysis of the soil microbiota associated with the...
GTCGTCATCAGGAGCAACAACAATATGCCCGTTTTCATTACTGAAAGAGGCCAGGAGGGCTGCCTACCGCTTTATTTTCGAAGTGACTCATTTTATGGGTTCTCATTTATCAGTCAGTTTAATACTCTCAGGCAATTATTTTTTTATTCAGGTTTTATGAAGACATAGATGCACCTGGCACCACAGCCACCTTAGTAAAGGCAACGCGGAGAATGCCAGGTTTTTCTTTTATAGAAATAAAACATTTGGCCTTCTCCCAGGAACTCTTTCTGGATATTCTTTTCTGATTTCACATAGCGCTATCGGGTTTCAAAGCGGTCGTAACGTGTATTTGGGTATGTTACGATGCACTCTGACAGAATCGAGCAACCTCGCTGCCTTGCTGGAATCAAGAACGGCAGTAGCGCATTCGGCGGCGATATAATACATTTCCTGTAACCCGGATCATCGGGAGTACATTGGCTTGGTCGCATAATATTTTCTCGGGGGGAAATCGTATTGTTAATGGCAACACCCGTAGCCGGATCGACAAAGGCGCGACGCCAATCGCTTGTGGCGCCCCCCCCGTTACATACAGAGCAGTTTGATTGCTGCTGTAAACCCTAGCGGGGATTGGTGTTCAATACCGTTTTATAATATTGCGCCGATATGTTTAAACTGCTGAACAAGGAAAGAATAAATGCTCTTTAGCAAACATCAGGTCACTATTAGTTGTTGCCAATGGGAATTTATTACTGTTGATAACTGCTAATGCATTAACCTGTGCATTGGGGAGATCGCCTTTGTAGAGATAAACGCGGGCCAATAAAACCTTTCACGGCCCAATAGGTAAAGGGAAGTGGTCATATCCGTCGGGGAAAGCAGTGACTCGGCCGTGTGAAGATCGGCAATACAGGAATCAATCACAGCGCCCGTAGTTGAAACTGGAACAGCATATGGGCTTATTCTGTTTTCATAAGGAATAGCAGGTACATTCAAACCTGCTGCAGCCGGGGACGGCGCAAACATTCTTAGAAGCTCAAAATGCAGAAATGCACGCAGACCAACTGTCTCTACCCTTTATTGTATTAGAATTATTGCCTGTAAAAACATTTTGCCTGTTCAACATTGGCGACAGATTATTCAGGTTGCCTATACAGAAATAAATGCTATCCCAATATTTTTAAACGTCGCCTCTTAATGCAGATCCTGGAAATTGTAACGTGCACCCCTGGTAATATAAGTTATCAATAGCTGGCGAAATAGTGGTGTCATAGCTTCTTTCCCAACAATGGCAGCCAAAACCGAAACTCAGGCCCTTCCATAAAGGCTCCTGCTGCCCATTTGCAGGTATACTCCATTCAATACATCCTCTGAAGCCTTGTTCATTTGAATAAATAGTATTCTCATCAACCTGTAAAGGGGCTTCAACAGCTATTTTTTGCAGCCGTCAACGACGCGATGACCGCAGCCACCAGGAAATGAATTCTTAAACGTTTATTAAGTATACAATACCTTTAATACATTAAAAACCTGCTGTTATAGAAAAATGAATACGTGCGATTAAATGAGATAATAAATTCTCTTTCCGCATTGTCACTGCCTGTCCGAAAAACGTTGTTAGCAACAAATCCAAGCTTGGCATTTTTAGCTTTGACCTTCTGTTATGCCTTGGGGAATCGCATAGCCAATTGAAATCGCCGAACACCAATGAAATCGCTTTTCTCAACAAAAACGGGTAGTAGCGTAAGTTGGCGATGTGAGAAGGCCATTTATTGACAATAACTGTTGTACAAGGCATTATCACCGGGTTGCTTCCATCTGTTGACGGCCGCCCTGCTGTCTACATTGTAAGTGAGGTCGGCATTTTCCAACCTGTTTGGCCAAAGTCTGGTTATACATTTTGCGCCTACTTGGTAATTGAAGTAAATACCTGCCGTAATACTTTTGACCGATACGCTTGTCTGAAAGAACTGAGCCAGTCAGGTGATGTATCCCCGGCAAAATCTTATCTGCCGCATCCCAGGTGAATGTCCAGAACCATCAGCCTTCAGGAATTTTTCCTGGCCGGTAGCAGGGTCAATGCCCAGGGAACGAACGGCCCAAATACCGGTAAGAGATTGGCCGGTTACATATTGCGGCTGAGACCTTGTCTGGATCAACAGACATAGCATCATTGGAACCATTAAGTTTAGCCAGGTAGTCGAAGTCGCTGTAATTCGATCTTCATTATGGATTCCATTCAAATGGACGGTCCAGGTAAGAGCTTTCTTTACATTCCTGATTATTGTGTAGTCCATATTGAATTCGATTCCTTACTTTCAATTGCTCCAAGATTGTCGTAATAACTAAAGTTCAGAAGCCGGTTGAGGAAGGAGAAACAACCGGCAGCACCAGGTCGTTTGTTTTGTTCCTGTATGCATCTACACGGAGAGATAGCTCGTTTTGAAATAACACGGCATCCATTCCAATATTCTGTTTCTGTGTTTCCAAGCCTTGATGTCAGGTTTGCAAATCCGGTCAAAGCACCTAAGCCAATACCTCTTTGTACCTGAATTGCTACCAATTCTTGTATATATTGCCCGTCGGCATAATAGCTATAAGAAGTGCGGCCGAGATAAGATTGAAAGTACTGGTTGCCTCGCAGTGCCCACGCTTGCCCTGACTCCTCAATTGATTCAAAATTCTGTTCTCATGAAAGAATCTTCTCAGAAGGTTCCAGCTACCACCAATGGACCAATGCGGAGCTATGCGGTTATTTTCGCCAAACTGCAAGAGGCGTCGGAGTTACCCGAGGCTTCAAACTGGTAACGGTTATCATAGCTAAAGTAAAGTTTCCATAGACCGATACTAGCCTTTGTTACAATCTTACCAGTGGCGGGACGTTGGTTGAATATGCATTACCAAAAGCAAGATCGGATAGCTTATCGGTAGTAAATCCAACTAATTCAATACCGGTAGCTTCGCTTCTTGTTTCAAACCTGTCACACCGGTTGACCCGTAAAAACTGGTGTAAGCCTGTTCTTTACTGTAATTCAAATTCATTGTTCCTTCCATGCTCAAAAACCCGCTGGAAGTCTGATCATAGATTCCTCTTTGAAAAATTGCTGGGAGTATATCCGGCAAACACGGTATGGGGGTTGGGTGGAAGGAAGGTGTTTTGTTCGTCAGATTCCTTACTGATTAAAAATCTACCATCCAAACGAAACCATGACCGATCGCCCGTGTTGAATGCCGTTAAATTTGCTGGAGTCTTTGAATAAGTCGTATTGTATCACTGTGGTGGATATACGTTGATGCGCCATTATATGCCGGGATTATAATATCTCACCAGTGGTGTTACCCCTGGTAAGTATATTCTTCAGTATCCTGCTCATTCCACCTGTTGTCGAATCTTAAGGATTCCGGTAGGGTTTTTGCCGGGCATAGTCATCGAAGCTGCCATACGGTGGGTTTGAGGCATCCGATTTTGCATAACTCAATGTAATTACGCTGATAAATGCCGCGTTCTTAATCCGGGTGCTGATATATCCGCCGAAGTTTGCATTAACTTCCTGCCAGACCCTTTCATTTACACCTTTAATATCATTGAAGGAAAAATCCAATCCGCAGTTTATATCATCATCGCCACCGTCAAGGGTCAGAGTATGCTTGCTGCCAACTCCTGTCCTGGGTAGGTATGTTTAGCCAATCCGTTGTTAATTCCTTTGTTTACCTGGAACTCAAGCTTGGCTTTGAGTATAAGGAAGGATTGTTATTATAAGCGCACCTCCATGGCGAGCACTGTTCAAGCTGAAGTTTTTCCGAAGCGTTCAACAAATGATAAGAAGAAAGATCTGGCGATAGCAGTCTCGTACCCTGTCCCGAATAAGCTAACGTTGAGATTGCCACCTTTCTTCTGGGAGCTTTGTGCCAATGGGTAAAAACTCATTTCCGCCGCGCGCGCCATAAATTGATGTTGCAGCAGCATCTTTTTAAAATGGTGATTTTTTCAATCCAGGTTGATATCAATATCCAGTATTGCGGTCTGCAAGGCAACCTGCACACCATTTAATAAAAATAATCTTATGAGCTGATCAGGATTAGCGATATTGTCAGCGACAAAATCGCGGGTCGCAGGATTAAGTTGTACCCCAGTCGATGGGCTTCCGGATTGGTGGGCGAATTGTAGCCGAGACAGGAAAAGTTATAGAGCCCCTTATTTTGAGGAAGAATGTACATTAGGATCATCACCCGAGGTTGTTATCCTCTGTAATTGTAAAGGAAGGATCAAAATATTTTAATGCTTCGGTAAAATTTAAAGGATTAATTTCTTCGAAGGTCGTCGCCTGATATTATAGTGGCGGTGCCGGGAAAGATGTTCAAGAGGTCTTTGATATAATCCGTTCCTGTAATCGCTAGTCTGAGATTGCGCATCTCGCCTCCCAAGCCGAAGTCGCACATCTGCTTTGGCTATTTTGGATTGTGCTAAATAACCTGCTTTACTGGCGGCAACAATCGCAGTCCCGACCGGCACATTTTCAAACTCAGCCATTCCATTGTTGTCAGTATATCCTCTTTTCAGGCCGGCGTTTACATAAACATCTGTCCAGCCTGCTCCCATCCATCAGATCTTTTACTGCGATCTTAACCTTCGGGATTATCTTTTTGGGGATAGTGTCTTTCGGCGCCTGCTGGTACTGGCCATTTGTTTCAGCAAATCCACTTGTGTGGGAATGCCGGTTATAAAAAATATGCCAAACGGCAACAACAGAAAACATCGAACGCTTCATGGAAAAAAATATATCGGTTTTGATTTGCTCATAACAGTTCAGCTTTTAGTACCAATGCCATGAAACCAATCGGCAAAATTATTTCGCATTTGCGGGCATTGTTTGTTTCTTGAAAAAGACGTCTTGTTAAATTGGGCGATATGTACGTGATATTTCCTTATCTGTTACACCATTAAATCCTCCATACGCATATATATCGGACGTTAAGGTAGATGGCTTTTCAGGGCGGGGTTCAGACTATTAAACAAAGTTCCTATTTCAGATGACCAAATCATTAATCCGGGCCATGAATTTTTGTTGGCCAGGATAGCCATTTCGTCCTCTAAAAGTCGAAATAAGTCCGTTTTGCGGAATTAGCATTCAATAATTTACAAGATTGTGCTCAAATCCGTTGATAATTAGTAAATTGTGACCCGGGCTTGATTCAAATACCGATCTCTTGACTCCGAAACTTTTCACAAGAAAGCCGCTGTTTTGTCTTCTTTACAGCTCCACTGGGTAGCCTGGATACTAATATACTTTGTTACCTACATTCCCGCTTTAGTCAATTCCATCAAAATTAGCTAGGAATTCATAGTCTTTTAACTACATAGGGTTGAGTTCCATTAATTTCCTGTTTATTCTACCTTGTGGCATTTTACCTTCTTCCCGCAATCGGTATAAAACAAAAAGAGATGGATTTGGCTTACAGTTATTTGTTTGGTTTTATAGCCCTGGCATTCGCCTTCCTTAAATTCAGACTTGAGGATTTCAGGGCGCAACGATTGATGCAAAAAATACCAGGGGCACAGTATTGAACCCAAGAAACCCGATCCATCAATCACTGTCTTTTTCCGGCTATCGTTTCAGGAACTATCTCCAAGTCAATATGTCGAATACTCTCTCATTATTTTTATTGCTTTTTGCCTATCGGCTGCTAGTCGCCTGGTACCTTGCAGGAAAAGATCCGGAAAGAATTGGAGAACCAAAAACTGCAGGCCGAGCTGTCGTTTTTGAAAATGCAGGCAAATCCGCACTTCCTGTTCAACGCGCTGAATAATATCTATTCGTTGGCGGTAATGGAAAATAGCCGGAAAAACCGGTGATAGCATCATGAAGCTGTGTCGGAACTAATGCGGTATGTCTTGTATGAAAAAGAGGACGGGGAGAACAAAGTGAGTCTTGACAAGGAGATCCGGCATATTAACAGCTATATCGACCTGGAAAAACTCCGGCACGAAGGCGACGTCTATATCAATTTTTCTATTGAAGGGAGAAACAACCGGGAAGAGAATTGTTCCATTATTGCTATTCCCTGATAGAAAATGCTTGTAAGCATGGGGTGTTGACCAAAGCAAAAACCCGTAGATATTGAGTTAAAGGTCAGCGATCATCAACTTCATTTTCGTATCGAGAACTTTATCAACACTTACCAGGAAAGATGCAAAATTGGCGGCATCGGCATCCAGAATGTGCAAAGCGCCTCGACTCCTCTTCTACGGCAAGAAGTATACGCTTGATGTAAAAAGTACCGACGACAAGTTTATTGTCGAATTTACAGTTACCTTTATGAGTAGCGAACAATCAACCCCTATATGCTTAAATGCCTGAGTGATTGACGATGAGCCCCTGGCCATTAAATTGCTGGAGGATCATATCGGAAAGGTGTCGTTCCCAGACCCGGTAGGCACTTTTACCAATCCCATGGAAGCGCTGATCGGCATCAACACTCATCCTGTAGACCTTATTTTTTAGACATCCAAATGCCGCAGCTCAGTGGAATTCAGTTTATGCAATTACTACAAAAGCGGGCGCAGGTGATCATTACTTCAGCATATCATGAATATGCCATTAAAGGATTCGAACATGATGTGATCGATTATCTTTTGAAACCAATTTCATTTGAGCGGTTTTATAAAGCCGTCGAAAAGGCTTATAACCTGAAAAATCCGGCGCAAAAGCTGAACCGTTCCCCGGAGATGAATCCCGCTACCGGTGGTTACATTTTTGTGAAGTAGAAACCAAAATGGTGAGGGTCGAACTTGACGATATCTTATTTATTGAAGGGCTGGAAGAATTATGTTTCTGTTTATACCAAAACTCAACGCATCATCACACTGCAGCTGATGAAGCAACTTGAAGAAATTTTACCCGCGAACCGCTTTGTTCGCGTTCATAAATCCTACATTGTTGCCCTGGATAAAGTCAATGCCATCGAGCGCGGCAGGAAATTCATATTAAAGACCACGTATAATCCCAATCGGCAATACTTACCAGGAACATTTTTATAAATTGCTTGGAGACTCGTAAAAGGCCTGAAGTCTACCCATTGCAAAAATCCCCGCACAAACAATGTTGACGGGGATTCAGGGTTTTCGCCAGTCCGGATTGAAAGCCTAATTCATCATCTCTTTGGCTCACGCCTTCATGACCAAAAGCTCTTTTATCACTGGACACCTGCCAGTCGGTTATAATCCGTTGGATTTGTCATTGAGGAGAAGTCGCAGCGGCGTCGGCGAGCCCAATGGTATCAGGTTAAAGTCCATCATTCCCTCTACGCCTATATGGCGAGAGCTCCCAGCAATTGATGGGCTTCTTCGGTAGTTGTCACATTCATTATAAATACCGGCCCGCTCATATCCGGTTTTAAAAACCATTGCCTCAATTTTCCCGTCAAGATGCAGACGGATCGTCGTCCGGAACCTCTTTGGCCATTACCGGCATTCGTTTAGCAGCATTCGTTGCTTTTTCAGTGAAGTTACCAATAGCCAAGACCTTTGTTGTAGGCGAGCTAAGGTCGATTGCCTTAGCATTTTGTTCGCTGTTCATAATTGATTTTTAAATTGTTATTTGTTACACGAGAATCTTATCTTTGTTTTAAAAACGACCGATCGGTCTTTTAATTAGCAAAAAAATCAGCGCGCCTGGGCCTCTATTTCTTTTTTAAGCATTTTTACGATACTGTTCATTTGGCTGCTACTTTCGCATTATCCGCCCTATTATAATGCCGCCTTCAATCAGCGCAAACATTTTGATGGAAAATTCTTTTGCATTGAAACTGTCGCTTAAACTCCCCTTCTTAATTCCTTGTTTGATGATGTCTTCGACAATTCTTTGACCCGTTTCAATGGTCCTTTTTACTTTTTCCCTGACCACCGGATCCGTATCATCGGCCTCCATTCCAAAATTTATTAAAGGGCAGCCACCAAAATGGGAGTAAGTAATGGTTCTGTGTAAATCGGATGGGCAACAATTTTTCCCTGGCAGTAGGCGCCTTAGTTATTGCCTCTTCGATTTTGCCAATTAATTTGTTGAGGTTATAATCTACTACCGAATGAGCCAGTGCTTCCTTACTTTCAAAATGACCATAAAGCCCCCCTTGGCCATCTTAGTTGCAGCCATAATATCGCCTCATTGCGGTTGCCGCCAACCCTTTTAGTATTAAAGATGGGCGCTGATTGCTCAATGATAAACTGCCGCGTTCTTTCTGCCTTGATCATATTGTTCCTGGTCTTGCGGGACAAAAATAGACCGTTCGGTTCAAAATACAAAATTTAGTTTCGGGAAGCAATTTTAAGGTCATTGAAATGTGACTCTCTCCGTGTTCTCCGTGTAACCTCGGTGCCCTCTGTGGTTAAACTCTGCAGGCCCAAAGGTCTCTTATCACCCATTCAGAACCATGAGAAAAACCCTCGAAACAATAGAAACCCACCAGAAAGGTTGAGGCTTCAGGGTACTAAGTTTTAACCGCAGAGGCACGGAAGTGTCACGGAGGGCCAGCGAGTTATTAAATGCCGATTCTATTATCTTTTTTCAAATATTTTACTTAGCTTAGTCTTGACTGAGCCAGTATCCGATGATTGCGACCAACGATTCCGGGTATGTATAAGCTTGGTTTCAGTAATATTATCCACCGCCACTTTCCTCGCAGTTGCATACGCGGCTCATCTAAAAATGCAGCCACAACCACGCCCCCTCATACGAGTACACTCCAGGTGAAGCATGCCAAATACATGAGTGTGGAACCCGCTGCGATAACCAATCTTCGACTATACAGATTTATCAATGAATGGTGGGGACAAAGGATGTCTGGGGAGGAACTACAAAGGATGGAATCAGACTGCTCAGCCTCATGCGCCAGTTACTCTCTGATGTTTACCATGTAAACGTGCCGCGAACCTCGCTGCAGCAATTTTATACAAAAAACATTAAGACCTACCCCAATCTTAATTTTCTCGCGGAAGGAGATCTCTTATTTTTTAAAGAAAAAGGACAGGGATTCCGTATCCCATGTCGGCATGTATCTGCAGAACCATTGGTTCCTTAATGCCGAAAAACAAAAGGCGTAAAAATCTCCAACCTGAACACGCCTTATTGAAAGAAAGATTGCTTGCCGCCGGGAAAGTAAAGCTAATATAGACCGACAATTATGTCTTTCATTACCACTTGTTGAAAACGTCCCACTCCTGTTTTTTGCCTTTTACATTTGACTTTAATTGGTGACCTGGACCCTAATAGTCTGCACGACATTTTTCACAGGCTCTCCCTTGACACTTTTGATCGGCTCTATCAACTCCTAAGACAGTAATTTTAATGCGATGTTGTCCCTTAAGGGCTCTGTGGCTTTCATACACTTTGTCTTCCGGTTTTATTGCTGCTATTTTCTGGCAAAACTCTACAAAACTATATGGCTTTCCATTTGCAACAACCTTTGTATTACCCTCGTTACATAAATGTTTATATAAAGTCCCTGCAGATAGTTCGTTATAGACTATCAGGATAAGTTGGTTGGCGAGTTGCTCATCTGGTATAGGCCGATTGCAGATATCGCCTGCAGTGACCGTTGGTCCCTTCGCAGCAACTACAGGTTTTCGTTTTATGTAGATATCATGGGTAGCAATTTTTGTCTTATCATGGTCTATCCCTGCATTCTATGGTATAGGTATAATTTTCAATGAGGAAGGTAAACTGGTGAATATTACCGCCTCCGCTACCTTTGGCTGTAATATCAGGATAGTCTTTTACGGACCAGTCGTAAGCACCGGCTGAGTCTGTGCAGCGAAATGACACAGGTTTACCAACCTCGGCAGAATCATCGGCGACAATTGTAAATACTTTCAATTCTCTTAATTTCTCTTGGCACGACTGATAATCGCCTCACATCGTATGTACAATTACCGAGTGTTGCCTTTACATCAAATTTGCTTTCGTAGGTAAATGCGTGGGTGACCACAACTTCCCTGGCGCTTCAAGATATTATCGCCAAAGTCCCAGAATGATATTCGGATTGTCGACTGAGGCGGTAAAGAATATAATATCCCCTTTTTTAACAAGCGTATATCGCCGGGTGCAGCTCCGGAGTCTTTTACTTGAAAGGTCAGGACCGCACATTTAGGAGGGTTAATGATCCTGTAGGCGTAAAAACTTTCAAGCAGGACGAATAATCCAATCATCACAAACCAAATTCGGTTATCCAATCCCCATTGTCTTCCGCGTGTATATCATCTCGCTGTTCATAAAAGAAAAGTTTCCCGAAAACTGATCAGGGTTTAGATCTATATGTTCTGACAGATTGCACAAAATGACGGGTCAAGTCTTGTCTCCCATCCTGTCTACCAATTTCTGAATTTGATCATTATCATTTACGGCCGAATTTCCTTTCCAGTTGGAGGTTCGACATGGCATTATTGTTCATTTGGGTACTCGCTGGTACCATTCCTGATCGCCTGGCGTTTTTCTATTTTAGCCGTATGCAGTGAAGTGAGCGTTAAAGCAATTTGCCTGTACAAACCTTTATTCTGCACAGAATCAGTTTCGATCATTTGCACCAGCTTAGCGATATTGCCGGTTATTTGCGGATCCAGTGCTTCGGGAGTGGTTATTTTGTCGAGTGAATCGAGTGCACTTGTCACCACAAACATCTCGCTCGTGAATCTTTGAGAAAAGCTCTGTCCCGATCGGATTCATCGACCTGCGCTTGCAATTGCCTACCCTGTTTAAATGGCATCTCGGTACTCATAAAAACCGTTGTCATTACGATTGCAACGCTTATGAAAAAGAAAAATCAAAAAATTAATAAAGGCCTTTCTTCTTTCCGGAATATTTTTGGATACATGACTTACGTTTTTGAAATATCACTAATAGCTGGTTAAAAAGTTAGTTATTTTTTATATACACGGGGTCTGTCGTCATCGTCTTTTACACGTGGACGCTCTTCCTCTCTCACAGTGGTTTCTCATCCGACTTTACAAATGTGATCCGCTCGCGTTCATCAGGCAACTCTTGTTTGCTCAGCGCGTCAAAAAGCTGGCCTATTATTTTCATAAACGTCAATAGCTTTTGCCGGCTCTTGTCAATTTCATTGTTTGAGAAATTATCATTGATCAGGCTCAGCATCATGCCCTCCAACTCTCCCTGCTGAAGCTTTGCCGTGCTATAGTTCGTCAAATGGCTGATCAGTTTTTCCTTTCCTGTCCCAATCCCAAGGTCTATGGAGGTGATCATTACCCTGGCCAATACAGCAACTTTTGCAAACAACATGACGGGCGGCTCATAAACAATATTCCACTTCATAGCAGTGATGACATCGGCAAGACAAAGCATCATCCTTTCTGACAGGAGCATCAGTAACTTGGATGCCTCGTTTGGGTTTTCTTTTCTTAATATGTTCTGGACAATTGTGGAACAATATCCTTCAAGATCAGTAAGAAAACGGGTGACCTTGCCGTGAAGAGACACTCAACTCTGGATGCGATTCCAGCGTCAAACACGGAGGAATATAATCTTCATCTACCTTAATATCATTACCATTGATGGCGACCCGTCCAATGGGTATCGCGTATGGGTGATTGACATATTGCCTGTATTCGGACTCATGAATGATCTCAATTGTGCAGGTTGGCAGAAGAAATGGATACCTGGGCGGGTTTTCAGCAACATCGGGGCTGCCTGCAGCCTGTTTTTCGAAGGGATTTACAACTAAAAATATCCATGAAACCGACTCTGTCTTTGCTGTCGAAAATCCAAAGGAGCTTTCCAGGCTCTTATTTTTATCATTTCCCGCGTTGGAAGCATTAGGGCAGGATATCCGGATGCCCCCGGAGGTAATGGCCTGGCAACTGTGAATTTTTACCGCCAGTGTATTCCGGGCATCCAAAGACACAGAACACATTGAATGTATTTTCCCGGCCGCAGACGGCGGAAGAATTCCATAGCGAATGGGTGACAGGTGAAGCGAACCAAAATCATGCAACGCATCAGCCGATGCATTATCCTGCTGAATGAAATGATTCTTGTTAATCTTCATTCCATCGATCCAGTTCACCGGGAAATATTTTCGTTGATCCCTCATAATTTAGACATGATTGTTTTTGATCCGTTCACAAATGACTATTGTATTTTCCCTTGATCAAATTCTTGAAAAGGTCAACCTGGGGATCCAGCACACGCTGGCGTTGATACCATTTCGCTTTCCTGCGAAACCACCATTCGTGCGAGTGTATTGGTACCGTTCGATACTTCAATGCTTACTTCTTCGTTGTCTTCGTTGTAATCATTCAGGAAATGATAAAAAGGTCGCCCAATAACATGCTCTCCGGCCCTCTTGCCCGGAAATTCGTTTTCATCCTGTCAGCATCCGTTTTTGAGAGCTCGAATGCGATCAATAATTCTCTTTCGTTGGGCTTTAGCTTTTGAAATTTTATAGAGCCTTGGGATACAGCCACCTGCTAAATTCAGGTTCGGGTATGGCCCAACCTGCAGCAAACGTGTTCATAAGAAGCAGTGGTAAAAGAAAGTTAGACCGCTCATCAGAACAGGGTAAAAACAAAAAGGATGTGTTCTTGATTACAAAATATTCCAGCGCTGCAAAAACGCGATGGAGAAAAGAAGGGTGCCCAGCGAAAACAAAATCTCACCCGACAGTATTATTTATAATAATTGTCCGTGGTAGAACGGAAATATTTGTCGTGAACAAGCGCCCTGTATCCAATACCTCCCAATATGAAAATAGCTACGAAGATCCAGAAGATGGTAAACAGTTCCTTGAATAAATAGGTAGTAAGACACATCAATCCTGCCATGACCAACGCTGACAGTAGACTCAGGAGGATCGGCTTTTTTGCCCTGGGCTACACTCGGTACATAGCTTTTGGTAATCGCCACCATTGCAATTGCCAGCGCAAGAGAGCCGCCCGCATACATAAGGAAGATATTCAGTGGAATCTTTAACAGCATATCGCTTTATTTCAAAAATGAATATATGCTTTCACCTTTCTGACTAACTCAAGCTGATACATGTATTAGTTGTAAAATGAAACCAGCCCATTCTCTACCGCCGTAAAATCATTTCTTATCCTGCTGGAAGCTTGCTTTCCATTCCTCTCCATCATCTCCCCTTATAACCGTCCAGTTTAACAAGGAAACTTTTAGCTGCGAAATAAGGAGTAATATGAATGTCCAGGAAAATACGGTCCTTATGATCTTCGGTCTCTTTCAAAACGCGCAAGATCTCGAACTTATCTATTAATTTATCAGCTCCCTTGATACCGTCTAAAAACTTTACGATCTGTTTTCTTCAGGTTGCCTTCCATTCTTGAATTCCACAATTCAAATGCTCGCCGATTGAGAAAATCAGACAACACTTTGCAATAAAATCAAAGACACGAACGACCGAGTATGTCTGCATTCCCAGGTTGCTCTCATTATTGAAAAGCGTTTTGGCAGAGAATGGCATCACCTTTACCCCATTCGCCTACAAGCGGCACCAGTCCGGCATTTTCCAGCTCTGAAATTTCTGCTTTTTTCATGTCGAAGCGAACCGCATCCACTTCATTGATACTCCCATACGTCTACTACCCGCAACAGGCGGCTGTGACATCTTTTGTGTTATACATCTTTCCGGGCAAGCGCCGCAGAACCGGGAACATATACGTCTTCGTCTTCGCCGATATCTTTATTTTTTCCCCTGCCAACAATATAATTACACGTCATCAATATATTGGCTTTATGCGGATCGCCACTTGTCAGGTTAGCATCGGTAAAAAGGATCCAGCGCATCTTCAGGAGTCTCTACATTTGCAAAATCCGTCACCATCATTACCTTGTTATCATAAGCCATCTTTGCCCACTTGTCAACGACTTTGTTGGATTTGAGATAACCAGGAATGACCATCAGGGAATAATTCTTTGCGGAGGTCCAGTTTGTCGAAATTCTGTCTCAATGTTTCACTTTACATGATCGATGAACCTGGTTCCATCCAAATCGGTCAACTGCTCTATTGATGCATTCTATGAAGGAAATATTCTTCAACTTCGGAGCTTCAGTGTTCTTATAGAAAAGGTTGACGGCGCGGTAGGCCTGTTCGAGTTCTCTTGTTGAGTCCAGTACTTTTTTCAAATTACCCTTCAGTAATTTTTCAGAAACATCGGCTCTCCTCTGAGCTTCTTTCTCACCATTGTTGAAACAGAATCTGCATTTGTCAGCAGATCGAGCCAGACGCCAATCTTCTTTTAAATCTGCTCTTTGAGGCCTCTACTGCTCGTCAGTAAGAAATATATTCTTCTTAGCCTTGCGGGCGGGGTTAAGGTTATCTACGCCATCCACGATAGCTTCCAAAATCAAATCACACCGGCCTTTGCCAGTGTAGTTAAAGATGCATCCATGGAGGGAACAGCTTCCTGCTGTTTGTCAACCATTTTAAGTGCTGACGACCCCTACTTCACTTTTTTGCTTCTTCATTTGCCATATGTTTTGGTTTTAATGGTTTTAAATTGATGTGCCTAAAAACGGGTTATTTTTCAAGCTCCGACGCAAGCGATTTCAACGCATTGACAAAGGCCGCCTTTGTTTCGGGGTTCTGTATCACATTTGCCAAAGATTTATTTGACTTGAGCTGCTTGATGATCTTGACATGAAGATCATATTTCCAGGTTGAGGCTTTTTAAGTATTCGCTTTGATTGGTAAGATTTTTGCATCAAAATCACCCAGGCCACCAAACTTGAAATTTTCTTTGGTACTTGAGCCGTCCTCTTTTGTCCCAGGTCCACATCAACCGCAGGATTGAAATGTGCAAATACGTCCTCCACTTTCTGAAGATCATCTACGATCTCCAGGTTTGATCGGATCCTCATAAGTAAGTTTCTGAATAAACAGCGTCTTATTTGGTGAGATCTCAACGAAGCTTCTTCTCCGTCGGGTTCTGGCATCAGAACGGTTACGCCGACACCCGGTTTTGACATTTCTGACATAAGCGTTAATTTTTTTAATAAATATTTTAGTCCTGTAGTTATCCAATTAAAGTCCTGATAAATATATCTAATTTGTAATTAATAGCGATAATTATTCAATTTTCCATTCGAGGACATTGTCTTTGATGCCAACATTTACGCTGCTGCCTTTTTCAGTTCTCCCGAAATGATATATTTGGATATTGGACGGCGCAACTGATTCCGAATGACACTTGAGATTTTGCCGGGCGCCGTATTTTGGGGTAAATCCATTCAAAGCCAGGTCTTTTTTAGCCTCGTTCGAAATGGTCAATGCGATCCCCTGCTTATCTAAGGCTTCGAGTAAGCCGCTTTCATTTGAATGTCGAAAATGCGAACGATGCTTGTGCTTCGCTTATGGGGGCAAAAGGCACGATCTCGGTCAGCCTTGCCAGGAATTCGGGACGGAAGTGTTTTGTCATGATCTCCATCAGCTTGTTCGATGTTGGCATTTCTCCTTTTTAGTAAATTGCTCCGCAATCCATTCGCTGCCAATGTTCGAACGTAAATATGATCAGCGAATTGGAAAAATCACCTTCTTTGCCAAGGCGATCATGCATATGACCTTCATCCAGGATCTGTAAAAAAGTATCGAAAACGGAAGGATGTGCTTTTTCTATTTCATCAAACAACAGTACGGAGTAGGGTTTTTGCCTGATCTTGTTTACGAGTACTCCCCTCTTCATAACCGACATAACCGGGAGGCGCGCCATACAACAAGGCAGCCGAATGCTCTTCTTTAAACTCCGATCATATCAAAAACGGATCATCGCACTTCTCATCGTTAAAAAGGAACTCGGCTATCGATTTGGCCAATTCAGTTTTACCGGTGCCGGTCGGTCCCAGCAAAAAGAATGACCCGATGGGCTGTCCCTTTTATTTAATCCGCTTCTTGATTCAAGGATTGATTCTGAAAGAGCTTTAACTGCATGGTCCTGCCCTACCACTCTTTTCTTGAGATAAGTGTCCATGTTGAGCAGCCTTTCCTTTTCCTGTGCCTGTATCTTACCAAGCGGGATACCTGTTTTATAAGAAATGACAGGAAGCAATGTCTTCTTTTATTGACATCGTCTTCTCTTTACGTCGGCGAATTTCAGTGAGTTTGTCAAGGCTCATGCCGCAGGGAAATTTTCAAACTCTTCGGATGTTTCAAATTTATCAGCCTGTGCGGAGTCTTCGAGTTTGCCCAGAAGGACAGGACTGATTTTGGCCTTTAACAGGCTATTCCAACCATTTATATTCACTGAATAATTCGTGTTCCGGCAATGCTTTCTTATTTGCCTTAAGCTCACTCAAGCGGGCAGCCAAATCCGCCAATTCATTTTTATTGGTATCGGTCATTAGCTTGATAGCTGCCATTGTCCGGTCGAGAAGGTCAATCGCAGCATCGGGCAATCTCCTGTCTTTGATATATCGTTTTCGACAAGCGAACGCATTCGTTGATGGCGCCGGGAGCAAATTTTATATGGTGATGTTGTTCGAATTTTGTCGCAAGGCAATCAAGCATCTTGACAGCGGTATCCATATCGGGTTCGGGAACGGAAAGCACTTCAAAACGACGGGTAAAAGCCTGGTCGGGTTCAATGATTTTTCTGTATTCATCATTCGTAGTGGCGCCAATGACGGTAATCTCGCCGCGGGCAAGTTCGGGTTTCCAAAAGGCTGGCAGCGCCGCCACCCAATGAGCCTTTGTTATCAAGAAGCGTATGTATCTCGTCAATAAATATGATAGCCTTGGGAAATTGTTTTACCTCTTTAATTATGTTCTTTAAACGGTCTTCTATTTCACCTTTGTAAGATGCTCCCGCTATGAGTGCCCCGAGATCGAGTTCGAATAATAAAGATCCTTCCAGTTGACCAGGAACTTTATTATTAACTATGTCCATGGCTAATCCATCTATGAGCGCCGTTTTTCCCACACCCGCGTCACCCGTCACGATCACATTGGGTTTTGTTCTGCGGCAAAGGATCTCCATCATCATTCTTGTTTCTTTGTCTCGACCAATGATGGGATCGGTCTTATTTTCTCTTGCGAGGGCTGTGCGTTCGATGCAATATTTATAAAGGGCTCCTGCAGCCGGTTTGCCGTTAGCTTCAGCGGGTGCAACGGCTTGCTGCAACCCATCTTCTTTAAAGTAAACTTCCAATACCTCTTTTTCCTTTACCGGAAAGGTCTTTAACTGTTCACCAGTAAAGCCAATACCGGGCTTGAAATGGCGCATAAAAACGCAGATGGGAGATATATTATCGAGGCCGAGCTTAATTCTTACGTTGTCAGCTTCTTCGAAGACATTTTTTACCTTTTCGTCGCCAGTCAACTTATCCCTTACCTGTGACACTTTGGGATAATCTTTCCATTCTCACTTCTGCCCATTCCATAATGTAACCTGAGTCTTTCCCTATTGCATCAAGAAAGTTCTTTAGTCCTACATCTTTATGTAAAAGGCTTCGTAAAAGGTGTGCGGGATAGAAGTATTCATTGTGGTATTCCTTGGCGAGCGACTGAGAAATTTCGATCGCTGTTTTAACAGATTCGTTGAGTGGAAGCGCAGTCATTGCACAGTTTTGGTGGACTTAGTAGTCCTTGCTAAAATTAACGACAAAATGGTGAAATAAACAAAAATATTAGCAAGCGGCCTCTATTTCTTTAAAAAGCAAGATGGCCAGTTTACTCGCTGTAATTTGTTCAAATTCCTTTAAATTTATAGCAGGACACAGGCCCGCCATCACCTCATGAACATCATCTACTATAAAATGCCACTGCAGCTTTCAGGTTTATTGGAAGGAAATGAATTGCCGACCTGTGATCTGCACGATTCCATATCAAGGAACCTTGCCCTGATTATTATGACCAAATTCGGTGAGTCACCGGAACGATCCCACATTTGGTTGTGAAATCTGGGATCTCGATTTTGAACTTATCGTGAACGAAAATAAATGGGAAGAGAAGTTAAGGCAGTCCCTCTAAAAATCAATAACCTCACATGAAAGCCGGTTGGCAGATGTTCAGCTAAGCGTCAATATAACGGAAGTTGAAAGATCGCAATCCTCACGGCAGAAGGGAAAAACGAAGAAGAAAGTGGATATACACCTCACGGGCACCATCCATAAAACAGGCGAACCATTTTCATTCAGGAACAGTTTGTTTTTAAGCCCGCTTTCAGTAGATCATTAAAAAAATCAATTCATGTTTTCAGGAGCCGCTAATTCAAAAAGAACTGATCAGGAAACAGGATGCTGAAACATGCATTGAATTACTGGAATATCAGGAATACCGAAGATCTTGATCCCATTGTGAAGCTCTTACTTGAAGCCCTGTCTTCGGAATTATATGATCTCGGTAACGATATAAAGGATACGGAAGTTAGATTGCTCGAGAAGCGATAATCATGCTTGCGCCGGAGTTTTTGACCAGTCCCAACCCGGCCCATGCGATCCTTCATGCGACACCGGCCGAACCGGTGGAAGTGCTTCCCGAAAACACGCAGTTCTATACGGAAAAGAAGATAGCTTCAAGGGTGGATGACACGGCGGACAACAGTGTTGAAATATTCTTCACCCCGGTCGACAAGGTCAGGCTCTACAATGCCCGGGTACAATACTGCGGCACAGGAAATAATCTGTTTGCTTACGATGCCTTTTGAATAAACTACTTGTAGCCCAGACCTCAGGTGGAATGAGAATAGAAAAAAATGTGGTTTGGGTCGGATTAGCGCTTGACGACAAGATCGGTTCCATCGATGATCTGTGTTTTTACCGGACTGGAAAAATATGGATCATGAGTTGTCCAACCTCAATTACCGGCTGCTGCCCCTGAGCCGATGGTATATCAATGAGCGGCTGGTGAAGAGCAGTGCAGGATTTCGTTATGTCACGAACGGTGTCAAGCCCACGACAGAGAAGAGACCTTACAACAGACTATGACCTGCTGACGCTGCTTGAGAATGATATCAAGCAACATTATGACAGAAAATACATCAGCCTTGAAGGGGTAAGCAGCATCGAAGGTTGGGATAGTAAACAATTTTGTCCCGCCGAATTCAAAGAATTGTTTTCCGATGCGGACCTGCAAAATTAAACAAGAAACTGCTTTGGATAAAGATCGTCTTCCGGTTGGGCTGACCCAGAGTTCTCTTGACGAACTATACGTTTACACCAACGCATTCCCGGTGATTGATCGCCGCCTGGTAGACATAAAACCCCGCGTAAAAAGCGGCAGTAATATTATTCCGCTGCGAACGACGGGCGCTGAACAGTTCCTTGCCGTAAAATCCCTTGCTGATGACAGGCGCCAATACCAGGCCACCCCATTCCGAAAGACTGAGGAGGAACAAACCGGTACTTATACGCTTCGAAGTGGAGGAGTGGAAAGGTTTGACGGAAGGGATGCCAAAGGAGTTTATCAGTTACCTGCTTGAGTTACTGAGGAGTGAATCGGCCGCATTTCAGCTCTTTGGCAATGATTTTATCGCTTCAACTCTCCGGAGGTGAACCAAAAATCGCGTTGATGGGAGCAAAAGTTGGCGCATTGAGTGAAAGTAACGGTGAGGTCTCGGCATTACATCATCGCCAAGCCAAACGAAGGAAGCGAGCGAATGTATGTTGAATACTGGGTCACGCTTGCGGAGCTCGCTAATGTGATCCGCTCGGGCACGCGTTTGCAGGAATATAGCAGTGCGAAGATCCGCTCCGATTCAATGTTCCTGCTGAGTTCTACAATGGGGGAAAGAACCGGTTGAAGCCGGAAGAGCGAGTGGAATGCCTTGTAAATATGGGTTGATGACGAGGAACAGGATCGTGACGAAAGAGGATATCCGGAATTTTTGTTTTTATGAACTAGCAGCCGGATCAGCAAAGTTTCGGCTGACAAGGGCTTTGAAATTTCACTCATCCTCAGCAATCATTTCAACGAACGATCGACGTTACCATCACGGCAGCTTCTTCGGAGCGACTCGAGCGGGAAGCATGGGATGCGCTAATGGAGCAGCTTCATACAAAGCTGGTGAGGAGGTCGGAGGCATGAGCAACCATTACAGGGTCTATTTAAATACATAGAATAGTCAGCGTATAGTGATTTTATGAAATCAGAAAGTGTTACAAACAATATCGCGAACGCGTTTTCCGATGATTATAAAGCGGAGGTGATCGCTGCTGAGTTGATCAACAACGAAGTGCCTGCCGACCAGATCATGATCGTGATGCTGTCCGCCAAACGACCCTTTCGAAAAGATGTCGACGCCGTGTTGGAAGAATTGTCGGATTATAATAACAAAGAGTATACGCTTATCACCACGCATAAAGAGGGCATATATGATATGTTGCCGGAGGGTTTGTTTCATTCGCCAGTGTTGCCTAACCGGCTCACCCAAAAAGACGTGATCGAAAAACATGAAGAGATATCGCCGCGAAGAACAAAATGCGCGTCGATTCTTTCTTCCCCTACGAGGCCGGGATCAATCATTTAAGGATACAGTTTGCACTATATGAAAGCCGCATGGATAAGCAGGCTCTTCATAGCGAAATGGTAGATCTTTTCAAAGATCGTTGGGAGATATTTATCACCTGAATTCAGACCAGGCCAATGTCCTTCTGAGGATACTCCCGCTGGTACACGATCTGCGCGACGATTATTCGGCTGCCTCGCTGATCTTCGAACTGGATATTTTCGCTACCGATCAACATCTAGCCAGGCCAAAGAGATGACCGAACCGGAAAGCTTTATGTTTTCGAAACTTGATGGCGCGGTGCTCGGATAGATTTTACCACGGCAATGAATATTATCACCGGGAGAAGATGAGATCGTTGTAAATATCGGTCCTCTTGACAATGAGCAGTTGAGCTCGCTTTGCTCCCGGCAAGCGAAATCGCAAGATCCTTGATGTCCTGAGCGACTACTTCTACCGGTATATGGATATAAAAACGGTGTTTAACCTGCAGGACAGTGACCGGACGCTGCGTTTGCAGTATGCAGGACAGGATGAAAATTCAACACTCGATTAAATACTTATCTATAACGAAAGGCGGGTCTTACGGGTAAACCGTCAATCGTTCCGTTTGGATTCTTCTTTGTAGCGTCTATTTTTGGTTCCATGTGGTTTGTCCGGTCGTATTGCGGCTGTGATCAGTTTGCTTATCGTAGCGAATGTTGGTGCCTCGATCTTTTTTAATGTCATCATTGATAGACTTCATGGCTCGTTGCCAGAAGGCTGGCACATCTGTGCTACTTCCAGTTTCATGATTTGGTTGTAGAATTGCCTCTGCTGCAAGAGCAGTGATGTCATAACGTCCCTGTTCGTGCTGGAGCAGGTATGGACCAGTCTTGCCGGTAACTACCCATGATTCATGGGAATTGATAGCGATCGTCACGTTGGCGCTACTGGCAACGATGCCTTTGCCTCTGCGGGCGAGGCTGATCTGGCTACTGGCATATGCGGACACGGTTTCCGGCATCCCCGTCTTTATCGACAGGTTTAGCGCTTAGCTGTTTAAACTTTGACCACTGAATGGTGGCATCAAATCCGTTTACGGCCATATAAGGGTTTACGATGTTGAAGGCAAATTGGGAACGGAGGGCGGGTGCGGAGAAAGTGAGAGCGGAAAAACCGTGTTTTTACCCTGTTTTCACTTAGTGCTGATTGTTACTTCGTCCTGATTCGTGGCGATAACTGAACTAAGATAGCAAAATTGTGACTGTTGGATTTGACAGCTCAGCATTTTTAGTAATTTTATTTCCAGTTACACCGCTTCCGGTATGAAACCAGAATCTCTATCCTCGGTCATTGCCCCGGCACCAGCCGCTGTCCGAAACGCCGCCAAACCTGTGCGAACCTTCTTTCTCCCATAGCCTTTAAAAACTAAATCGGGTATCCTCACTGAGCTATGTTGTTTAATCACTATGACATGAGAGCAAGATTTATTTTATTTGGGTTCTGTGTATTTTTTCTGCGCGGTTTGTTTTTACAAATGGATAACAATCGGGTGCAGTCGAATAACCTTGCGGCCACCATCACTGCGCCGACGCCTGCGCAGTTGAACAATATCGAGGTTCCTGACTGAATCGATCCAGACGACAACGATAAATGATAATGGTTTTTGATATTTGTATCAATACTCAACCGACTCAGAGATCCTGAGTAGTTTCAATAATGGTCAAAAGACTAATCCCTGTGCTTCAGGAAAACTAGTGACTTGGATTGAAGATGTTATGATAATTTATCTTCTCAGAAAAAAGGATGTATCCGGTCAAAAAAGTTAAGTCGGTCGATTATTTTAAGATGTTGTTGATGACGGATGATAATTCGCCAAAGTCTTCCACGGAGGTGATTCATATTGCAAAGGGGAATAGGCCTTTGTTTAAATAGTTCAGTGCGTCATTTTCCTGTTTTTCCTGCGGAGCCTCACTTACCCGGTTTCCTCATCCTCGATCGCATCTGTATATTTGATACGGGTACAAAAACAAACTGGCTTAATTTTTCTTTCCTGGATCAGTTCAACGATGCTTTATGAAAACGAGGAGATTCGGCTGATCTTTAATCGAAAATACTTTCAATTTGGGGCTCATCTTCTTTCATCCAAGAATCACGAGGTGATGGAAATCGATATCATTAGGGTTTTCTCCAAACGGATCGTTTGCGTCATCTTCGTCAGTGTCTTCTTTTCCGATTTCTGAGTTCGGGAGTGATAGAAATATTCCAGCACTGATTTTTCATGATCGACACAATCGACAAGTCCGACTACATTGGCATGAAGTAGTTTGTGTATTTGATTGGTTTGGGTTGTGTTTACGCTTCCGTTTTTCTTGCTAGGGGGAAATACCCGTCGATGAGGGTGAGGGGGTAGTATTCGATGCTTTGATGGCAGCTTCTGTCGAACAGAGACTTGGCGTTAGAAGAGAACACTGGACGGGAATATCATTGCATTTGTCAAGTGGTCAGTCATTACACCTCTGTAAAGCGGCAAACTCCTCAAATCTAAAATTCGACAGCACTGAGCAAATTTTCATTATTATGAAATTCCTCCAGTGAACATTGCAGCTTCCACCAACTCAGTAATTTCACCGTGCAAGATGGCATCTTCTTTCGTTCTGACTTTATGTGTTAGTATATACCACAAGTCGCCTCTTTATTTGCCGTTAGTAAATTACATCCGTATATCCTCGACGTTGCGCCACACAAAACCCGTCGCACCACAGTCTTAACCAAATCATTAATAATTCCATCGTCAAAAAATACGTAATCAGGCAGTGATAACCCATAACAAAACTTTCACATCCTTGGGTATCTTATTGTAATCAAAGACTAATTTTTTTGAACAACTTGGTTGAACGACCAATCACTTTGATCTCGGAATTGTCTTTGTCAATGCAGTCAAGTTTTTGAGAAATTTGGCTACAAAATAATCTATGCGATTAACAATTGTTGCGCCATTCAAAATATTCACCTTATAGTATTCGATATCACGCACATCATTCTTGTTCAGTTGCGCTATGACTTTTTTCCGGAGAAAGATGACCAAATCCTCGGCAACATGAATATGTAGGCCATTTGGACCTTATAACTTCCGGGTCATTGTCAAGATCAACGATATAGTTAATATCATTATTCTTTCGTTCAATGCCTTTGCAAAGAAATTTTTTCCAGGGCCTCAAGTATTTCTTAAAATACTGAGATGTCTCAATAGTGTGTCTTGCTCGAGGTTTTCTTGGCATGGCTTGTTAACTCTCTGTACATCATTTTTGGGTTTATAAGCACTTTCTATTGCTTGGTTTTTGAAGGGAGGTGGTAAAAAAGTCTGCGTGCTGGAACGCGAGCCCCGGCCAGATTTGTGCTTACAGAGGGATAAATAATAATGTTCCAGTTAATTATGTTTACTGTATCGTCACGAACTCGTACATTTGGATGAGCAGGTCCTGCTCGCTCATCTTCTTTAAAGGTCCAGACTATCGGTTTCGATAGAGTCTAATTTCTTAACAATGTCCTTAGTATAAGCACCATGGCAAAACTATCGGGAAGGCCGGCGTACTTTCGTAAATCATGCCAAAACATGTCAACTGGATACTCGGGTAGCACTATGCCGCTTAAATACTTCGTTATTAAGATTCCATCCTAAAAGTATAAGATTATTTTTTAATTTTTGATGCTTTTTTTGAACGCGCTCACCGGTATGACGTGATGCTGCTGAGTCGGATAGTTCATGTTTGTGTTGTTGCCTGCTCTCTACTATTAGGGACTGGGAAGATTTACCCCATAAATGGACTCATAAGAAAATGGGGGTGACCATCCAAGATCTTCGCCGTATTTGGCTGTTAATGCTTCCTTATCCTTGTCCGGATAACTCTCCAAGGGGCCTTCGTGTTCAGGGGGCACTGCTCCCATCCGCATTTGGCTTTTTATGGAGTAATTATTCTCTGCACCAGCACGGTGTTTATTTGACATGAATTACTGTGTTTATCCGGGGTCAACCATTGTGATTACTCCTGGGCCACCGGTCATGATATAGTGTTCGAAACAACAGATCTTTCTACCACCGATTTGCACATCGCTTTTAGTATTTGCCCATTCGCAAGCTGCGGGCTACATTTTTCGGGGGCAGTCGGACCGCCAAACATCAATCCCGAAACCTGGCTGCAGAATAGTTTGTCAGCTTGCTGCTTGAATGTTATTGCCGGTTTTACAGTTCTGGCCTTCGGAGGAATCAAGCTTCCCGGAACGCCTGGGCACCCTGTACACATCAAGGTGGCTCCCTTTGTTTGCGTAAACATAAATTACGACTAGTTGGTTTTTACTGTTGTGCCTTTTAATTTCTACGTCAGAACTGGCATTCAACTTTGACTTGGCTTTGTTGGTAGAAACGTCCATTTCCCGCCCGTTGATCTATTTTATCTTTGCCGAAATAACTATCTTCCCTTTGCCTTACTTGTAATATCTTTGTTGCTGTTTGATTTATAGTCTTAGCGGACAAACCTGCTAGCGTTGGCTACCATGTGAGTCAATTCTTTGTTCTGAGTATGGGTTTCATACTTACGTTTGACATGCTGTTCATCGTACTCAGATTATATGCGGCTGTCGCCTGCACATTGACGGTCGCACCCGCAATTAAATTTATGTTCATAGCTGCCAAAGTGATGGATCCTTTTGCCTTTATCCCAATGCTATTATCTCCCGAATTAATAACTGTAATCTATTCCCGTTCTTATCTTTCAGGGTTATGCTACTTCCTGGAGTATCGATTGTGATAGATGTTGTTATTCTTATCCTTAACAGTAATGCTCTCTGCCCCTTCTCATCATTCAACTCAATCACATGCCCACTCCTCGTACTCAAAGTCTTCTTATTATTATCAGATCCGCCACCACCTCCGGATTTGCCGTGGAATATGCTTCCTAATATAAACGGCCTGTCCGCATCATTGTAGCGGAAGCAAACCAACACCTGGTCCCCCACTTCGGGAATGAACACACGAAGCCCCTGTTCTTCGAAACTTCATCGCTCGTGCCCGCATCCGAGGTCAATACACGATCCAATCCGTCATCTGGTTGTTTTTTTGTTGCCAGATCATTTGTACCCGCACCCGGCCCGAATTGTCAGGATCTTTATTGTCCTTCACTATCGCCATTTGTAGCTCCGCAATCGGAGCGATCGTATTCGTCACCGGTAATACTTCCACCGACGACGGAACTGCTTCAAAACTGTTATAATATTTTCCATTCTCGTTGACGTGATGCTCGATGCTTGTCACAAGCGAACTTTCCATAGTCTTCTTTTACAAACGAGCTGTTTTGCAGCTTTGAGACTTTCACATTGATGACTTTGCCAATGCCAATATATGGATTGTAGCTTGTCCCCGTCAACACTTCAAGCCCGGCCGCCATTGCTGCTTTTTGTTTCTTGACGTAAGTTCTCCAAATCAGATTTGTTCTGTATGCGCTGCTTAACAGGCATGTCAACCTTCTCTGAAAAAAGTTTATCCGATTCCTTTAATACATAACTGGCATACTGACCCAGCCCGCTTACATTCGCTGGCGCATCGTATTTCAACCTTGTCCTCCTTCGACACATAGCCATAATTACTGAAGTTCATGGGCTTTTGCCTGCAACGTAAGTTGCATGCTACTTACATCTTCTCCATAAATGACGTCAATCTCCTTTGGCGAAGAAGGTTTGCCGAAGTGAAGTTCCTTACCACATCATAATAAAAGAATTCACTGAACTCACCCGATAACCGATTCAGTGGAAATGAAAGCCGCTCTCCTTGTACTGGCAGATATATTTCACCCGCTTGAATATTGCGGATGGATGTTGACCTTACAATCTACATCGCTTAGTGGTTTGGCAACCTGCTTGGCAATTTTGCTCAGATCGGCCCGGTAAAAGCGGATGCCAGGTGCTGCCCATTCTCAATGACGATGGTGGGACTATAGCCGACCAATACGACATCAGCATTTGAAATGCCGGATTGCTCAAAGCGGACTTCGCAGATGATACCCTCTGGAACTCATAGGCGACATCAAGATTGGCGTTCCATCCTTTGAAGACGAATAATCACAGCTTTGCCAATCTTCTTTTGGCATTATCCAGGCTAATTGATTCTGAATTTTCCAATACATCATGACTGATCCGATATTAAACTCATGATGCTCGTTGAATTTTTGCCGCAATCTGATATGGGTGTAGTGCTCAACTTTGGATCCATCAATCTCTATCTCGGCAACGACTAAGTATTCCATATTGTTTTTATTAATGAACAAAAGGAGAACAACGGCATTGACGCCATCACAAATTCGGAAACTAACTATAGGAGAACGGAAAGGGGCTTAATCGGGTAAAAATTCAGCGGAGGAGAGAAGTCTTATTTACCCCCAGGCCAATCATTCTTATGCTCGGCCCCGCCAATTTTTATTGTTTGGGAAGAAACTGTAAAAGTAGTCAGCATCGGCTGTGCGCCAATCGTCTCAAACGATTCGGCAAAACTGACTACGTAACCTTTTTGGAAAGACAATTCTTTCAATTTTGCATCTTCATCGCTCTTTTTGAATGTAACTGTTCCATCAAGAGGTTTGTGCTGGCAGTTATTCACCATAGATTCAATGATGCTTGTATCTTCTGTGGATTCTACCGTTAAGTTGACGGTGCCACCCATTACAATACCAGCTGGTCTGCCTTTGCCATCTACTTCTCTATGGAGTGCATAACTGCAGGAGATTACATCGAATTCCTTGCTTCCGATTTTCAATGTTGCTTTAAACGACATAAGAATCAGTTTTGGTTAAATAATAATACAAATTAGGGCTTTTTTTCCTACTGAAATAATTACTTTCTGCCAGCTAAAAGCAATTTTATCATCTCCCGACTTAGAAAATCGGAGACAAAATATTGTCATCAAACTCAGCCTTTGCATTCGGTCCAGTGCATGTGGAACCCAAACAAAATATTGAATCTCAAAACCAAATTGGCCAAATTCTAATTACGTGCTCGTCACTCCTCAATGTGACGCTTTTATTTCGATGCAGCGTAGCCAAACCGACGATGATCCCGTTTACGAAGTGATGACAAGATGGCCAGGGGAACGTCCAGATAACAAAATATTATTAATAATTCAGAACATTATCTGTACATTTTCATAGCCATTTTTTCCAGCGACCTTATGACATCCTTCTCCCGCTATGAAATAGTATCGATAAGATTATTTCCGCGTTAAACTAAAACTAAGCTGTATGGATATAATTAAAACTAAACACAACGGCCGCTGGTATACCATTTACAAACAAGACTGGGGAATGGATTGTGGTCCCACTTGCGTAGCCATGGCCAAGTTATGTCTCACAGGAGTCGGTTCCGATATCGACTGGTTAAGAAAACATACGCAAGCCAAATTGGTTAGTCCTGGCATTGCGGCTAAGATTTCCGCACTCGGTTTGGAACCCCACCAGGGAACAAAACGATCAAACTGCCTCCCTCTCGCAAAATCCATAGGCCTGCAAGCTGAGTATAAACATGTGCCGCCATCATCATTGCTGGGATCGCTCCAGGCAAGTGGTCATAACAGGGTTTTCATTTGCCATGTCAAATGGAATGGTCCAGGTGGTCATTTTGTAGTTGTCCCTCACGTTGACGGAAACGAAGTGGTTGTGCTTGATCCTTATTATGGGATTACAAACCACCAATCAATGGCCGAGATATCCCGGTGGATATTTTACAGGCAATGTTGTTGAAGTGAGGCGCTGAGCTGATCGAGATTCTAACACTTCGAGCTCAAAATACTTCGGCGTTTTTTAGGAATTGCATTTTTTCCTCATAATTCTCTGTCTAATACCCGGCGGGCCGTCGTCACCGGCATCGTTTTGCGTAAATTTATAAAAAGTCACAATCAGACCACTTGATCTAAACTTCTTTGTAGTTTAGAAATTCGAAGTTGCACACTTTAAAAGTAAATCACACCCCTAAACAGTTGCTTGCTATGAGACATTGCATTTGCCAGCACAGGCGTGCCATTATGCCTGTCATTACCGGGTTGCTATTTACAAATCCTTACTTCTTTCCCCGCATATTTAATGCGCTCAAAACAGGGTGACGATCACCGGAACTAGTCCCGGACGGCCGGACAAATAAACAACCCAATGCCAGATGTTAGCGTAGTTATTAAAGGCTCGGGAGAGGGGAACTAAAACCGGATCCGACGGTAAGGCATTCAATTAGCGCAAAATCCGGAGATGTAATCGCATTTTCCTTTGCCGGTTATATTACACACGAAGAAAAAGTAGGTAACCAGACCACAATCAGCTACACTCTGGAAGTAGGCACTTCAAATTTCGGATGAGGTGGTGGTAATAGGCTACGGCACTTCCAAGCGAAAAGATTTAACAGGTGCCGTGTCGCATCTGTATCAGGAAAAGAAATAGCAGCAGCACCGGTTGCAAATGTGGCCCAGGCCATGCAAGGGAAATTAGCCGGGGTAAATGTTATTTTCACAAGATGGCCGTCCAAATGCAGATGTTTCTATTCGTGTGCGGGGAGGAGGTTCGATATCGCAAAGCAATCAGCCTTTGATCCTGATTGACGGAGTTCCGGGTACATTGAATGACATTCCCAGTAGACCAGGTGCAAAAGTATTGATGTATTGAAGAGACGCCTCATTAACCGCAATTTACGGTGCACGGGGAGCGAACGGTGTGATTCTTATTACCACAAAAGGAGCAAAAGCAGGAAAGCTACCGTCAGTTATAATGGCTTACGTGAAATTCAATGACGCCTACAAAATATTTGGCAGCCCTGAATCCCTATGATTATTTAAGGTATGTATGGGCCAACGCTGCTGCGAACGGTAGCTGCTTTCCAGACACCCTTTGAGAAATTGTACGGCTTAGGAGCGAATAGCAGGTAGCAATACAGGAGGAATTGAAAGTTACAGAAATCTGGCTCCAGACGATATGCAAAGGGATGGTATATAACAGCTCTACATCCACGAGCCATGACTTGACGATAACAGGTGGAACAGATAAAACAAAAGTGCTGTTCTCCGGTCAACTATATTCGACGAACAGGGAATGAAGATAAATTCCTATTTGAAACGCGCTGAATGCATCGTTTAAAATTGTCTCAAAAACTTTTTGACAACGTTACATTTGATTTAGATTCGCGTTATACAGACATTAACAGTACCTGGATGATGAAGGGACAACAAACGGTAGTCGGGTCTTTGCTCTCATACTGCTTATCGTGTTTCGTCCTATTGCAACTCCTCACATTTTTAGGCGATTTGAATGCAGCTAAAACAAGGAAATATAGAACAATACGGGAAAACCGTCAATGTGTGGACTAATTACAGTCCTGCTGCCCGTATAGGAGATTATTACCCTCTTCCCTCAAATCAAAATCTTCGGGGAATAGCGTCGTTAGACTGGAAGATTATTAAAGGATCTAACCTATCATACTGATTTAAGTTTGAGCAGAGTCATGGGGTCAGCAGAAATACTGGTCAGGAGCTATTTACAATAACTATATTGATGACGTAACCGGTAATAAAACCTGTATGCAGGTAACGTTGACTACCGGAAATCTGATAGTTGGGGCATCGCGTTGGTCAAACACATTGAATTATGAACTTAATATTAATTCCGTAATAATAGAACTTAATGTATTAGCAGGTCAGGAGAGTTTACAATACAGGTGGAACCGGCATGGCAATCCAGGCGAATCCATTTTCCTGCAAACTTCGACAAGGAAACGGCTTTTGCTCAAATTAATCAATATAATCAGACGGTTGGTTCGAGCTGCATTTTTCTTCCAGTGTAAGTACTCCCAAACCGTCTTCTTTCTTACTTTGGCCGGGCAAATTATTCTTTGCATGGACCGGTATTTATTTACGGCAACATTTCGTGCAGATGGCTCGTCCAAATTCGCACCTAGTCATCGATGGGGATATTTCCCGGCTGGAGCTATTGCATGGAAAGTATCAGAAGAACCTTTATATGAAAAAACATAAATTGGTTGGATAATTTAAAGCTTCGGGTTTCTTACGGTGAAGTTGGTAATGATGGAATTAGTGCTAATTTATGGTCGCAGGCATGGGCGTCGGTAACGGATCAAAGATTGCAATATGCGCATTAACGGTCAGCGCCAGTCTGCCTATAGATCCTGGCTTCATCAACGCTGGCAAATCCAGAACCTGAAATGGGAGACAACGATCACGCGTGATATCGGGACCGATTTACTTTATTTAAGAATCGGTTTGTCGAGAACGGTCGATGTTTACAAGAACACCACGAAAGATCTGCTTATGTTAGACCAGTATTCCCGGCATCACGGGTTTTACTGCAACCTATGCCAATATCGGGCAAAACAAGTAACAAAGGAGTTAGAGCTCTCACTTTCCGAACAAATCTTGGAAACAAGGGATTGGCACATATCCGCAGGTGGCAACATTAACTTCAACCAAGAGCAACGTGGATAAACTTGCTCCCAACGTAACCGGACTTTAGTGGTACACATTGGGCAGGTGTGGCTTACTTATCCGACAAATGATTATATCCTGCAGGCAGGGCCATCCGGTAGGATTGGTTCGCGGACTAACTCATGATGGTTTTATACACACCGGCTGATTTTATTATGATAATGGCAAGTATACCTTTAACCAAAAAGGCTGTGCCCGATCTTGGTAGCTGGTTGACCGTCGTGCATGGACTCACCGCCAACGACCTTCCAGCCACTCAGCATGCATATCCGGGACTTCCAAAGTATAAGGACTTCAATGGCGACGGTAAAATAGACGACAACGATATTTCTGTTATTGGAAATATGAATCCAAAACATATCTGGTGGTTTCAATCTTAGTGCCAGCTTATAAAGGCATTGATTTCGGACTCTACTTCAATTGGAGTTATGGCAAATGAAATTTACAATGCAAATAAATTGGGTATCGCTGTATGGTCCTAAAGGAACAAGGGGTTTATGAAAATAAGTTGGCCTTTATATGAATAACTCTTATAAAATATTATGATGTTGTCAATGGACAACTTGTACGGCTGAAAACACTTCCGATGAGTTAAACGCTGCAAACACAAATGCATCTTTGCCCCTTATCAATACCAGGAGGTGATGGGAGTTTCAACTTTGGGTATTGAAGATGGTTCGTTTCTGCGTTTAAATACGCTTGTTTTGGGATACACATTACCCAAGTCGTTAACGTCAAAAGCGGAATAATGAATCTTCGCCTGTATGGTAGCATCTATAATGTGTTTACTATTACCAGGTGTTCCGGACTTGATCCTGAAGTAAATACCAATTCGTCGGCTAATAACGCCGTCTATCCAACCACAGGCTTTGATTACTTGGACACATACCCACGTGCACGGTCTTTTGTAGTCGGCTTGAATCTTAGCTTTTAACATATTATAAATTTCAAGTTATGAAAAGAATAATAAATTATATAGCAGTAATTGCATTGTGTATCGCTTCTTACCACAGTGCAAAAAGATTTCCTGGATGCATCATCTCCCTCCAATGTGGATGATAATTTCGTTACATCCACACCTTCGGAAACGTTTAAAACGCTGTCCTGGGCTTATGCTAACTATCGTCAGAATTGTATTATGGGAACATATAGATGGAATGACCCAGTCGGATCAGATGCGCGAAATGTACCCCGAGCAAAGTTCCAGTAATAACCTAAACGCTATTTTACGACCTGATCTGTTACCAATTTGATTACTCAGCAGCCGGATTTAATAATCTTTATAGTACGCTTTCACGCGCAAAGAGGTAGCTGACATTATTGCCGGAAAAGCAGGCTTATCAAGAACGACGTCGCCGCAGATAAGGTTTCCGACTGGACTCAACTATACGGCGAAGCCATCACAATGAAGGCGCTATGTTATTTTGATTTGATCAAACATTTCGGGGACGTCCCTTATGGTTATGAGAATGAGTTACGTAGAAGATTATTCAATTAAATTCCCGGTTTGATATTTACGATAGCCTGATTTGCTTCTCTCAAACTGCGGAACCCCTGTATGTCACAAGATCTGGGTGAAGGTAGGCATAACAGCCGAACGTTTTTCGAGAACATTTTGTGATGCCTTAATAGGGGAGTTAGCACTTTATTCCGGAGGCTATCAAACCATACGTACCGATGTGGCACGGTTTATATGGGAATGTACAATTTAGTAAAAGGAACAGAATGTTTCAAGTGCGTATATGCACAGACGTACTGATTATGTCAAGTTATTACTACCATTGCTGAGCAATTTTTGCAGGCAGCTATTGATAATAAAGGGTCTGCTCATTTAATCGCTTCAGACGAAAGGATCTTTCGCACACAATCCATTCCAAAGGCATTTCCAGTATTTCGCTGACTTGCAGGTAAGCCCCGAATCTTTGTTCCAATTGGGTAATATACAAGGTGGGCAACAAAGCACTACAAGCGGAATACACTTATGCTTTTGGCCGGCCATCGGATGGTGGGAGTTCCAATGCACGCACCTACCAAAACGTTCGGCGCCCTTCGTATTATTCTAGCCTTTTATTACGGCGTGAATTTGATAATGCAGATAAACGAGCGGATGCCAGCGTAAGCTGTTACGGGAAGCAACGGAGATGGCAATGAAAAATAGCAATACGTAACTGAACGAAGCATAC
>ERZ1370068.531-contig-10483_pt1 | contig 33117 bp, 55 predicted proteins | sample MGYA00561227_ERZ1370068 | MGnify/ENA primary metagenome ERZ1370068 (study PRJEB38410, sample SAMEA6850437) | metagenome | study: Metagenomic assessment of the ecological functions of the soil: analysis of the soil microbiota associated with the...
GTTGTACTTCGTTCAGTTACATTGCTAATTCGCGCCGGCGAATTCGATAGCGAACACGAAGTTATGAGCGGGGAAACGGTCAATTCGCGCGCCACGCGGGACAGAGCGCAGTTGCAAAGGCTGGCACCAGGAAGCCGCCATGCGAATGCTGATGAACAATCTCGATCCGGAAGTCGCGGAGAGCTCCGGATCCGATTGATCGTTTACGGCGGCACCGGACGGGCCGCCGAAGTGGGAATGCTTTCGACGCGCATTGTCCGATCTTTGCGCGAGCTGCGAAAACGACGAGACGCTGCTCGTTCAATCCGGCAAACCGGTCGGCAAATTCCAGACTCACGACGAAGCGCCGCGGTGCTCATCGCGAATTCAAATCTGGTCGGTCATTGGTCAGAACTACGAACAGTTCAACAAACTCGAGCGGCTCGGCCTAACGATGTATGGACAGATGACCGCCGGTTCCTGGATTTACATCGGCAGCCAGGGAATTGTGCAGGGCACGTTCGAAACCTTTGGCGCAGCGGGCGAAAAGCATTTCGGTGGGAATGCTCGCAGGCAAGCTCATTGTCAGCGGCGGCCTCGGTGGAATGGGCGGCGCCCAGCCGTTGGCCGCGACCATGAATGGCGCGTGCTTCATCGGGGTCGAAGTGGATCCGGCGCGGATCGAGAAGCGGCTCGACTACCGGCTATTGCGATCACCTGGCGAAATCGCTCGATCGAAGCATTACGGTTGGTCGATGAGGCGCGCGAAAGGCAGAGCGCGCCGTCTCGGTCGGTCTGGTCGGCAATTGCGCCGACGTCATCCCGGAAATGGTGAAGCGAAATTTCGTTCCGGATTTGTTGACCGATCAAACCAGCGCGCACGATGCACTCAACGGTTACGTCCCAAACCAAATGTCGTTAGCCGATGCCATCGCGCTGCGCGCAGAATCCGGATGGAATACGTCGAAGCGCTCGATGCAAGCGATGGCTGAGCATGTTCGCGCGATGTTGGAATTGCAAAAGCGCGGCGCCATCACCTTCGATTATGGCAACAACATTCGCACCCAGGCGAAAGCCGGCGTCGAGAACGCCTACGATATTCCCGGGTTCGTTCCGGCGTACATCCGCCCGCTCTTTTGCGAGGGAAGGGTCCGTTCCGCTGGGTTGCGCTTGAGCGGCGATCCGAAGACATCGCGCGGACCGACGCTCTGGCGCTCGAGCTCTTCCCGGAAAATGCAATCTTGGCGCGCTGGATGAAGCTCGCGAAAGAGCGCATTCACTTTCAGGGATTGCCGGCGCGCATCTGCTGGCTCGGCTACGGCGAGCGCGCCGAGTTTGGCGTCGCCATGAACGAACTGGTGCGGCAGCGGCGAGAGTCAAAGCGCCCATCGTCATCGGTCGCGATCATCTGGATACCGGTTCGGTGGCGTCGCCCTATTCGCGAGACCGAAGGAATGCTCGACGGTAGCGATGCCATTGCCGATTGGCCGCTGCTCAACGCGCTTGTCAATCACCGCCGCTGCGGCGCCTCCTGGATCTCTATTCACAACGGCGGTGGTGTCGGCATCGGCTATTCACAGCATGCCGGCACTGGTCGTTGTTGCAAGATGGAACCGATAATTCCAAACGCCGTCTGGCGACGTGTCGCTGACCAGCGATCCGGGAATGGGTATCCTGCGCCACGCCTGATGCCGGTTACTCGCGCGCCGATTGAGTTCGCTGCGGCTAACGACATCGAACATTCCAGTCCGCTAACACTCCGCAGCGATTGCGACGATTAACTGGGGAGGCAGCAGGCTGCGTAGCCTGCGGAACACAATTTAGTGGATCGACGCAGGCTGGCAGCCTGCGCTCCCTGGAATTATACGCGTTCTCGATTGGCGCTTGGAATTATCGAGCCTTTGTGCGTTACCGTCGCTCTTCTCCTTGCAATCCCGCTAATCCGCGTAAATCCTGTTAGAACTTCCATCGCCATGTACAAAGCTAATCGAATGCGTTCCCAACTTCTCGGAGGGGCGCGATCCGGACATTATTCGACAAATTACTGACGCGATTGCATCAGTCTGACGGCGGTGTCGTTGCTGGATGTTGATCCGGGCGCAACGACCAACCGCACCGTCGTGACCTTCGTTGGGAGCCCGAAGCCGCGGTCGAAGCCGCGTTCCGCGGGATTCAAAAAGCGGCGGAATTGATTGATATGCGCAAACACAAAGGCGCGCACCCGCGCATGAGGAGCGACTGATGTTTGCCCATTTATTCCGATCAGCAACGTCAACTGGAAAGAAGCGATCGCCTGCGCAAAGGAGTTGGGAAAACGCGTCGGCGATGAATTGAAGATCCCCGTATATCTCTACGAGAAAGCGGCGCAAAAATCCGGAACGTGCAAACCTCGCCATCATCCGGGAGGGCGAATACGAAGGGTTTTTCGACAAAATCAAAACAAGCAGACTGGCAGCCAGATTTCGGACCTAACCAGTTTAATGCGAAATCAGGCGCGACTGTAATTGGGGCGCGCGAATTCCTGATCGCTTACAATGTAAACCTCAACACCAAAGCGGTGAGACGAGCAAATTCCGTTGCCTTCGACGTTCGAGAAAACGGGCCGGGTGAAGACGCTCGATGGCACAGCCACGGGAAACCCGATGGTCGACGGAAAAGGCCAGCCGATCCGGCGTTCCAGGAATGCTGAAACATGTGAAAGCGATTGGCTGGTATGTGGAGGATGCGGGATCGCGCAGGTTTCGATGAATCTAACGAATATTGAGGAGACACCGCTCCATGCTGCGTTCGATGCCTGCGATGCAATCGGCCACGAAACGTGGCCTCGCGCGTGACCGGGTCGGAAATTGTCAGGATGGTTCCGAAGAAATGCCTGATCGATGCCGGAAAACATTTTCTCCAGAAACAAAACTGGTCTGAAGGCCTGGCGGAAGAAGAGCTGATTGACGCTTGCTATCCGCTCCATGGGGTTGAGCGAGTTGAAACCGTTCGATCCGAAAGAGAAGGTTATCGAACTAAAAATAGAAGCGGCCGTTCCGAAAAATCGATGGTGAAGTTGGATCTGCGCCGGTTTTGCAATGAAACCCTGAGCGATTCTCCAGCGCCTGGCGGCGGTTCTGTTGCCGCATTAATGGGGCGCTGGGCGCCTCTCTCGGCGGGATGGTAGCTAACTTGTCCGCCGGGAAACGAGGTTGGGAGGATAAACTCAGATATTTTAGCGATTGGGCGGTGAAGCGCAGCAGCTGAAGGACGAAATGCTTTTGCTGGTCGACGAAGACACTGCCGCTTTCAACAAGGTGATGGCGGCATTTGCTTTGCCCAAAGGTTCGGCCAAGGAAAGATCTGCGCGAACAGCTGCCATACAAGCTGCTAACAAGCTGGCGGCAGAGGTGCCACTTCGGATTATGCAGACCGCGTCGAAGGCCTACGACCTTTTGGCTGAAATGGCTGCGAGAGGCAATCCAGCTTCTATTTCGGATGTCGGTGTTGGTCTTCTCGCAGTGCACGCTTGTATATCGATGGAGCGGGAATGAACGTCGAGAATTAATCTCGCGAATCTGAAGGATGAAAAATTAAGTCGGCCTCTTTCGGATAAACTGCATGTATTTAGCGGCGAATCCGACGCCCGCTTCAAAGAAATTAGCAAAATGGTGGAAAAAGAAGTTTCGGTGACCGCGATGAAGCGATGAAAAGTTGAAGCGATGAAGCGTGAATTAACTCTTCAATCCTTCAAACATTCAACGCTTTAATCTCTCCAACCTCCAACCGTGTCTTCCTCGCCCTTCTTCATGCGTCGCAATCTGATCACGCTGGCTGGACGCCGCGGCGCGCGACGTGGGAAAGAGCTAAGCGAACTAGGAATTATTTCTGACTGGAGCCGTTAGTGGCGTCCGGCGACAAAATCACGCACGTCGGCAAATCGAGTGGAGATTGAGAAGCTTTGCGATCGCCAGACACAAGTCATCGACGCGCGGGGTTGCGTGGTGTTGCCAGGATTCGTTGACGCGCATACCCATCTGGTTTTCGCCGGTAATCGGCTTGAGGATTTCGAAGCACGCGCCCGCGGCGAGACTTATGAACAGATTGCAAGAGCGCGGAGGTGGGATTCAGACGACAGTGCAGGCAACGCGAGCAGCCAGCGCGGATGAACTTTGGGCGCTCGCGAAAAACGTGCGAGCTGGTTTTTGCAAAATGGAACGACAACGGCGGAAGCAAAATCTGGTTATGGACTCACTCCTTGAAGATGAATTGAAAATTTTGCGGGTGATCCAGCCGCGTCGGAAAGGAAACTCCGCTGGAAACGGTTGCGACATTTCTCGGCGCGCATGCCTTTCCGCCGGAATTTCGGGAGGATCGCGCCGGCTATATTTCTCTCATCATTGACAAGATGTTGCCGGTAATTGCGCGAGAGAAGTTGGCGGAATACTGCGACATCTTTTGTGAGCAAAACTACTTCAACCCCGAAGAAACGCGCCGCATTCTGACCGCAGCCAAGCAGCACGGATTGAAGTTGCGAATGCACGTCGATCAACTGACGAACGGCGGTGGCGCAAAGTTGGCCGCAGAACTGGGAGCAACGACCGCCGATCATCTCGAACAAACGGCTCCTGATGGCATCAGCGCGCTGGCAAAACCAACGTCCAGCCGGTGCTTCTGCCAGGATCGGTTTACGCGCTTGGTTCGAAAAGTATCCTGATGCTCGCGCGATGATCGATGCCGGACTGGCGGTAGTTTTGGCAACGGATTTCAATCCTGGTTCCTCGCCGAGCGCGTCGATGCCGATGATGCTTTCACTTGCCGTCACGCAAATGCGAATGAGCCCGGCGGAAGCGATCACGGCAGCCACCGTCAATGCCGCTGCGAGTTTGAATCGGGTCGATAAGATTGGATCACTGGAAGTCGGGAAACTGGCGAATTTCGCGATCTACGATTGCGAAGATTATCGCGAGCTTGCCTATTGGTTTGGAGTTCCGCTGGTGCGCGATGTTTTTGTGAGGGGCGTTTCTGTTTCAAGGAGCGGCGGTTTCCAAACCGCCGAGTGACCAGAGAGCGATTTCGAAGTCGCCCTCAGTGATGCAGCTTGCACCCCTGTCGCACTACTGGCGGTCGTAGCTGCCGCCGTCGCCGGCGGCAGAGGTTGCTGGAATCTGCCGCTGGAGACAGCGGCAGCTACACCGCCGTGTGTGCGCATGTTCTGTGCGTGCGCGACGCGTGATCTGAATTGTCGGGCAGCGCGTCGCCTGCCATCTAAGACGCCGGCAACCGGGAGCGGTTGCTCCTACAAATGCGCGCGGCGTAAGGTCGTTTTCCTTCATGAAAGTCGAGGTCGAAAAGCAGCCTGATTCGGTTTCCACGCTGCAAATTGAATTGCCGCCAGAGCAGGTCGCGAAAGAGTGGAATGCGATCGCGGACAGTTTCGCGCGCCACGCCAAAATTCCGGGCTACCGGCCGGGGAAAGCGCCACGGCGGGTGATCGAAGCGAAGTTTAAGAAGGAGATTCAGGAGGAGCTGACGAAAAAGCTGGTCTCAAAGAGTTATCGCGACGCGGTCGCGGAAAAACAATTGCGAGTGGTGTCGCTGACAAATCTGGAGGACGTCAAGATTGGCGATGATAAAACGATGCGGTTCCGCGCAACCGTAATCACGGCGCCTGAATTTGATCTGCCAGATTACAAAAACATTACCGTGCAGTTGCCGCCGCTGGAGGTCACGGAAGAAGAAGTGAACACGGCGATGGAACGTTTGCGGGACCAATCTGCTGATTTCGTGGAGGTGGAGCCCGGAGCGCCCCCTGCAAATGGATGATTTTGCGGTAATCGATTTCGAAGGCACGATCGAGGGCCGGCCGATCAGCGAGATTGCTCCGGAAGCGAGTAAGAATTTGCATGGAGGAAAAAATTCTGGCTGCGAATGGGGCCGGAAAATTTTCTGCCGAATTTTTGCGAACAATTGATCGGACAAAAGAGAGGAGACCCGATTGGTGATCGTGAACTTTCCGGCGGACTTGCCGGTGAAAGAACTGGCCGGGAAGAAGGCAGATTACGCCGTCACTTTGCGCGAGATTAAACAAAAAGGTGTTACCGGAATTAAACGATGCCTTCGCGACGAAATTGACGAAGGACAAAACACTGGCGGAATTGCGGGCGATGGTGGCGCACGATCTCGAGCACGAGAAGGAGCATGCCATCGAGCAGGCGAAGGAATCGCAAATCGTAAAGGCTTTGCACGAGCAAACTCAATTTGATTTACCGTCGCAGCTTTTGCGCAATGAAACCCGGCGCGCCCTCGGTGAATTGGTGCAGCGTAACCGTCAGCGTGGCGTGCCGGATGAAATGCTGAAAAGTAAGGAAAAGGAGCTGGTCGAAGGCGCCGGATCACTGGCGGCGCATCGCTTGAAAACTAATTTCATCCTCCATCGGATTGCCGAGGCGGAGAAAAATTCAGGTTACGCCTGAGGAAGTCGAGGAACGGATCCGAAATCAGGCTGCACATTACAATGTTTCGGTGGGAAAAATGCGCAAAGAAATCGACGAACACGAGGGAATAAACGGCCTGGTGGAAGAGATTCTGCTGGGTAAGACCATTGATTTTCTTAAGGCGAATGTTAGCGTCCAAACAGCGGCAGCCGAGCAAAAGAAACGGTAAAAATTAATGAGCGAACGAAGTAAAAATATTTCCCAAAGTGTGCTGGTCCCAATGGTGGTCGAGCAGACCGGCCGAGGGGAGCGCGCCTATGACATCTATTCACGGCTGCTCAAGGACCGGATCATCTTCATTGGCACACCGATCGACGATCACATCGCGAATCTGGTTATCGCCCAGATGCTCTTCCTGCAAAATGGAGGACGGGAAGAAGGACCTCAACCTTTACATCAACTCGCCGGGCGGCTCCGTCACGCGCCGGGCTGGCAATTTACGACACGATGCAGTTTCTTACCTGCGATGTAACGACCTACTGCCTTGGCATGGCAGCGAGCATGGGCGCGGTCTTGTTGTGCGCCGGAACCAAGGGCAAGCGTTTCGCCCTTCCGAATTCCGACATCATGATTCACCAGGTGTCCGGCGGCGCCCAGGGACAGGCGAGCGACGTCGAGCGCCAGGTCGATTACATGTTCAAGTTGAAGAAGCGCCTGATCAGAATCATTTCCCAGCATACCGGCAAATCCGAAGAGCAGGTGCGGCTGGATTCCGACCGCGATTATTACATGTCGGCGGCGGAGGCGAGGGATTACGGGCTGGTCGATGAGGTGATCAAATCACGCAAGGAAGTGAAGCTGCTCTGATGGTGCCGGCGGCGACGGAGCGGACCGAAATGTAGCCGTGGCGGAGGCCGCGTTACCCCGTAAACTCGGAGGAATAGAAGCTGCTTTAAAAGCTGGCGCTCTTATGGCGCGGGCTTCGAACCTCACAATGTGCTCTTTCTGCGGGAAGAGCCACGCCGAGGTGCGCAAGCTAATCGCCGGTCCCGGGGTCTATATTTGCGACAGCTGCATCAATGTCTGCAAAAGCATCCTCGACAAGGAACTGAACGAAGACGCCCGGCGGCAATCGTCGACTATTCGGGTCCCCAAACCGGCGGAAATTCGCCGATCGCTCGACCAGTATGTCATCTGGGCAGGACATCGCGAAAAAGACGCTTTCGGTCGCGGTCCACAACCATTTCAAGCGGGTCATGCAGGCGGGCGCGCCGATCCGATTCATCGGCCGCGTTTCCAGCCTGATCCCTTTGCCGATGTCGAAATCGAGAAGAGCAATATTCTGCTCATCGGCCCAACCGGCTCGGGCAAGACTTTGCTGGCCAAAACGCTGGCGAAGATTCTCGACGTTCCATTTTGCATTGCCGACGCGACCACGCTGACCGAAGCCGGCTATGTCGGGGAAGACGTCGAAAACATCATCCTGCGTTTGCTGCAAAATGCGGACTACGACGTGAAGCGGGCCGAGATCGGCATCGTTTACATCGACGAGATCGACAAGATCGGCCGCAAGACCGACAACGTTTCAGCATCACGCGCGACGTCAGCGGCGAAGGCGTGCAGCAGGCGTTGCTGAAAATTCTCGAAGGCAGCACCTGCAACGTTCCGCCGCAAGGCGGGCGCAAGCATCCGCACCAGGAATACATCCAGGTTAATACCGAGAAGATTCTGTTCATCTGCGGTGGCGCGTTTGTCGGCCTCGACAAAATCGTCCAGAAACGCATCGGCCAAAAAGTGATGGGCTTTGGCAGTCCTACTCTGGAAGTGGAGGCGGCGCTGGCGAGGGAAGCGGTGCGACACGTGGAGCCGGAAGATTTGCTGGCGTTCGGAATGATTCCCGGAATTCATCGGCCGTTTGCCGGTGGTGAGCTCGCTCGACGCGCTGACCGAAGAAGAGATGGTCGCGATTCTGACCGAGACCAAGAACGCGATGATGAAGCAATACACCAAGCTTTTCTCGATGGAAGGCGTGCGACTGATCGGTGACCAAGGACGCGTTGAAGGCGCTGGCGGCGCAGGCGGTGACAAAGGGAACGGGCGCGCGTGCTCTGCGTTCGATGCTCGAGCGGATCATGCTCGACATCATGTATGACGTGCCGAGCCGTGAAGATATCGCCGAAGTCACGATCAATCGCGCGCGTGGTGGAAGGAAAGAAGCTTCCGCTCATTCGCAAGAAGCAGGATAAAGACGCGGCGTAGTCACGAGCTCTTGCGGCCGTGAACGTGTCGTTGTCGGCGGTCATAGACCGCCGGCTCAATTGTCATTCTGGAGCGGAGTCGAGGAATCTCTAACTATTGTTCTTCGAGGAAAAGAATAGAGATGTCTCGACTTCGCTCGACATGACAAGGAGGCAAGCGCGTTGAAAGCAATCGTCATCAATACCGGAACGGAAATTCTGCTCGGTGACGTGCTCAATACTCATCTTGCCTTCATCGCGCGCGAAATTTTTCAATTTGGGCTTCGCATTGACGAACAGCGCGCAATTCCCGATGGCGATGCTATTCAGAGCACGCTGGCTGACGTTTTCCGCGCGGTCCGAGATTGTTTTTGTAACGGGAGGGCTCGGTCCGACCAGTGACGACATCACCCGCGAACTGGTAGCCGGCCACTTGAAGTTACCGTTGATCGAGGATGCAACGGTTCACGAGGCAAATTCGCACCCGACTCGCTGCGCGCCGAATCCCAACAACGGGACGGATTGGCGGCAAGCACTGGTTCCAGGAGGAGCGAAAAGTGCGTTGCCCAGAGAATGGGACCGCGCTCTCGGGCTGTATTTGCCGGCGAGTATCAATCCGGCCGTTCCATCGCCGCACCTGTTTTGCCGCCGGGGCCAGGCCGCGGAATTGCAGCCACTGCCCAGCGATTTCGTCGCGCTCCGTTTTGCGCCGGATCACGGCCGAATTGGAGAAAAGTGGCGATGCGGGAATTTTTCCGCGTTGCGAACATGGGTGAGTCGATCATTGAGAAGAAGATTGGCGGGACCTCATTGCCGCCGTCCCTCGAAATTGAGCTCGGCCATTGCGCGCGTCCCGGTGAGGCCAGACGTGCGCGTTATCGGTAGCGCCGAAGTGGTCGCGCAGGCGGAGGAAATTATTCGCAAAAAGCTGGGCAGCGCGATCTTCACCGCGAGCGATGAGACTCGGCAGCCGTTCTTGTCCGCTTGCTCTCGGAGCGGGAGCAAACCTGGCGCTGGCCGAGTCATGCACCGGCGGTTTTCTGGCAGATCAAATCACCAACGTCCCGGGTGCCTCGAAAGTATTTATTGCCGGCTACGTTACCTATTCCAATGAAGAAAAATCCGCGCCTCTGGTGTCTCCGGCGCGAATCGATCGAGAGGTTCGGCGCCGTAAGCGAGCAGGTCGCGACCGAGATGGCGGAAGGCTTGCGCACGCGAACCGGTGTGACGCACGGAATCGCGACAACAGGAGTCGCGGGACCAGGCGGCGGTAGCGAAGAGAAACCGGTCGGCACCGCGTTCTTAGGATTAAGTTCAGAAAATCAGCCTCGCGCGATGGGAGAAGTTCTTTTTCCCAAGCGATCGCGAAACCTTCAAACAGCTGGTAGCGCAGCGTGCGTCTGACATGTTGCTGAGAGAAATTAACGGAGCGATAGGTAGTGGAGACGGCTGCATAGCCAGTGATCGAGCGCGCCGTCATCCCGAGCCGCGATAGACGGCGAGGACCTCACCGACGTCAGTGGGTCACGCAGGATAACTCGTGTGACCAACGCAGTTGTGAGGTCCGCCTTGCGCTCGGGATGACAAGCGTTGCTTAGAAGTAAATGAAAGCCGAATCGAGGGAACCCCTCGATGCGAAAGCTCAAGAAACGCGGCAGGATCCTTCGACTCTCGCCTGGGATGAACGTGCTTTGCGTTTCGACGCGCCGCGCCTTGCATGCCTGAAAGTGTAGCTGCTGCTGTCTCAGCAGCAGATTCTTTGATTCTACCAGCGGGCGGCAGCGGCAGCTACATCCTTACGCCGCCGGCTGCACTTCCACCGGGGTGCCGACCTTGACGTGATCGTAGAATAATTTCGCTGCCATCCGAAGGCATGCGAATACAACCGTGCGAGGCGGGATAAACCGGGCAAAATTCATGCGACGTGCATTACCGATCACCTTCGTCCGTAAGACGCATGAACCATTTCATGGCTGCGCCCTGAAAATGCGTCCCGCTCGGCGCGGCATCGATGTGCATGCTCACGCCGGCGCGAACAATGCGTCCGAGCTATCAACAAAGTCACCGTAAGAGAGACGAGTAAATGGTTCGGATCCTTTTCCGAAGATGTGCATGTGTCCCGCTGGGCGAGTCGTGTGCCCTGTTTGCCCGGATGAAATCGGCGAATCAACCACGATCTCCTCGCCCACCATGAGGGTGAAGCACGTTGTTTCCCCAGAGAAATAATCATGTGAACGTCGTCGCTGGCGAAATTTTCGCCAGCAGCGCCTGATTTGACCCGGAGCGGCGCCCGTTTCTTGATCAAGTCGACCGCGCTGCGCATCGGCTGCAAGACCGCTCTTGGGCTTCCGAATAAATTGCGCATCCAGCCGAAATGGCGAGGAACAGGATCGCGTTTGCGACGATCAGGTTAGGAAAAGCGTTTTATCATTTCGCGTATCCGTCTACCCGCGCAAGCCAGCCCGGACAGCCAGCGAGGCTTCGCCGCGTTCCGGCGGGGAATTTGCCACCCGCCGGCGAAGGACAGTCTTGGCTGAAGCAGCGAATTCGTCGAGTGCGGATTGCGCGCCGTGCATATTTTCCAGGACTTGGAGCAACCCCCAGCCTTCGCCGTGATAACGTTCGGTTAGCGAGCGTCCCTTCGCCCTTGAAATTTACGTAGTCAACCAGTGCGTAACAGCCTTCGCGCGTTCGAGGCGACGCGATCGAATTGTCGCTGCACGTTTTCACGATCAGATGCCTGTGCCATCATTTTGGGCAGAGCATCTTGCAGACGCGCGATGAGAAACTGGGCCTGGAGATCGATGGTATCGACCAAGAACTGGCGCAGCTTGTTTCATCTTCGGCGAATCGATTGCTTGCTGAAATTCGACACGCGAATTCCAGGGGCAGAAAGTGTCGTGCCCGGCCAGAAGAAATGGAGGTAATTTCGCGCCATGGGCGGAAACAAAGCTAACAAGCTTTGGAAAACTTTCCTCGCAAGGGCCGCGCTGCCCTTTCGATACCAGATGAAAGTGGCCGATGCCGAGAGAAGCGAAGTTTTCGCCCACGTTCCATGAGGTCAGTCCGGAGATTGTGCCACCGCATTCATTTTGCCAAATCCGTTTGCCGATTCGCTGGGCATCGGCCGAGAGAAATATCGACCGCGGCGTGGAGCGAAGCAGTGGCCAGGACCATTATGATGGTTAGAGCTACGGCCACCTGGCGGCTCTGACGCGGATCCACTTTCTTCTCTAGCGTGCCGGACTTCATTCCGCGCCGCTTTCCGGCGCTTCCACTTTATGAAAAATCTCGTAATCGGTATCACGCTGGCAACATTGGCGGCGCCCTGTATTTTGCGCAGAACCGGCCCGCGCTCAAGGACAGCAAAGACAAGGTAAGCTACAGCATCGGGCTCGACATCGGCACCACTTCTTTAAAAGCAAAAGATGGAGATCAGCAGCTGACGCACTGGCTGCGGGCCTGAAGGACGGAATGAGCGGGGCGCAAGCCGCTGCTTTGACTCCGGACGAAGTGCGCACAGGTGATGATGGAGTTTTCAAAAGACATGAGAGAGAAGACAGCAGCGGCCACCAAAGAAGCAGCGGAAAAGAACAGCAAGGAAGGTGAAAAATTTCTCGCTGAAAACGAAGGCGAAACCCGGCGTAAAAACAACCGGCCAGCGGCTTGCAATATGAGGTAGAGAAAGAGGGGAGCGGGACGCCGCCGAAGGAAACCGATACCGTGGTAGTGAATTATCGCGGAACTCTGATTGACGGGACTGAGTTCGATAGCTCGTACAAGCGCGGCGAGCCGACGACCTTTCCGGTTAATCGAGTCATCAAAGGTTGGACGGAAGCGCTCCAACTGATGAAGCCAGGCGCGAAATATCAAGCTTGTCATTCCATCAGACCTCGGCTTACGGCCCGGGCGGAACGGGCGGCGATATCGGGCCAAATGCGACGCTCATTTTCGAAGTCGAGTTGATTGAGCGCGAAGCCCGGGAAGCCAGCGCACCGTCTCCTGCGCGCAGCGGCGGCGACTTCCAGCCTCAGCGACAGCTTCACCGAAGCGGTCGCCGTAGGTCAAGACCGGTTGCGTGGCCAGCAGCGCCAGGCCTGTTTCGGACCGTTATGGTGCAGCCGGCACGGTTGCCTCTGAAACAAAGAAGCGATGGAGGCAATTGATCCATGGTGGTAGCGGCGATTTCATTTCCGTGGTGGCACGCGTGTCGCGTGCAGTTCTTCCGGCTCGCGCTGCAGCCGACGCGGCCTGCCACTACACGTCAACTCGCGTGCGTGACTGGGTCGAGTCCCATTCCAGGCGCGGCGCGTCGCTCCAAAGGTCTTCCAGACTGTAGAAGGCGCGCTTGGCCTGATGAAAGACATGGACAATTACCTGGAGATAATCGAGCACGATCCATTGGCTGGCCGGGAAATCCGTCAATGGCGGTCGCGCGAATACTGTGATCTTGCTTTAGCTTTGTCTCTACCTCGCCGGCAATTGCCTTCAAATGCGGTTCGGAGGTTGCAGAGCAAATAACAAAAAATCGGTGAAAGTGGAAATCCCGCGCAAATCCAGGACAACGATCTCTTCCGCCTTCTTGTTCGAAGCGAGTTCGCCGCAGAGTTTAGCTAGGTTTTCGGAATCTATTTTGCTACCTCCCGATAAAGTCCGCGCGTGCGAATGATTTGTTCGACCGAGCGCGGAACGAGATACTGAATCGGAGCGGCCGCTGGCGATCCGGTTGACGAATTTCGGTTGCGGAAATATCGATTCGCCGATCCACACTCAAATATTCGTGGACGACCGGGGTAAATGCGCGTTGCAGAACAACGAATGTTACCATATGGCGCAAATCCGTCAAAGCCTCCGCCAACTCGGCAACCCGGCAAGGTTATCATCGCCAATAAGTAAAAATAAATGCGCACCTGGTATTTCTTGACGCAGTTTTTCGACTGTGTCGATGGTGTAAGAGGGCGGTTCGCGTTGCAATTCGCAATCGTCGCACCTCAAACTGCGCTTCGCCTTCGATCGCGCTGCGCAACATCTGCAAACGGGCTTCCGGTGTCGCTACCGAATCGTTTTTATGAGGGAAAGGCGCGTCGGAACAAAAACGATTCTTTCGAGCGCGAATCTCTCCAAAGCGAGGCGCGCCAGAATCAAGTGGGCGTGATGCACCGGATCGAAAGTGCCGCCGTAAATGCCGATCTTTGCAATTCAATAAAGAAGGTATTGGCTGCGCTCGCCTCGTGAACCGGGCCAGGTCTGCCGTCCAGCTCGCCACGATTGCACTGGGTCCCGATGCCGCGGGCAAATTGCGGAGGCGATCGAGCGAGCTGCCGTCAGCATTTGAAAAACATTTCGCGTTTTCCGCGTTTGCTGCTCGCGATCAGCGCAATCACAACCGATGCAAGGGCGAGAAAATCCTGTTTCCGGCGAAACGCATCAAATTTAACGTCGACGTTATGAAGCACACTTCCGTGGGTCAACTGTTGCTTGTCGGTGTCCAGGGTCTCGAGCTCGGCGTGGACGAGGCGAAACTGCTGCGCCGGGTGCAACCGGGCGGATTTATCTTGTTCGGTCGCAATATCAAGACGCCGGAACAATTGCGAAAGCTCGTCGACGACTCTGCGCAACTTAAGCCTCGTCGAGCCGATCATTACTATCGATCAGGAAGGTGGCCGAGTGTCGCGGCTCGCGCTTGATTGGAAACGAACCGCCGAGCGCTCAGCAATTGCGCGACAAAGGAGACATCGAGGCTGATTCGCCAACACGGCGACATCACCGGGGATTTGCTGCGATTGTTCGGTTTCAATCTCGATCTCTGTCCCGTGCTCGATATTTCCTTTGATGACGACGCGGACAATTCCTTGCGTGGTCGCTGTTATGGAAAAACGGTCGAGCAGGTAATCAGGAACGCGGCTGCGTTTAACAACGCACTGCGAGCTGCGGGCGTGGCCAGCTGCGGGAAACATTTCCCCGGTTATTCGGCTGCGGTGGTCGATGCCCATCACAGTTTGCCGAAAATCGATCGGACCCGCGAACAGTTGGATCGCGAAGAACTCGCAGTCTTCCGCGCTTTTGCGGGCAACGATTCGAGAGCGGCAAAGAACCATGTTGTCGATAGCATGATGATTTGTCACGGGTGGTATCCCTGCTTCGAGGCGAAGAAAACGCCGGCATCGCTCAGTCATCGTGTCGTCACGAAATTGCTGCGTGATGAATTAGGCTTCGATGGCCTTGTCATCGACGGACGATCTGGATATGGGCGCGATTTGTGAATGAATACAGCTTTGATGAAATGTTGCAGCTCACCTTTGCTGCGGGCAACGATCTCGCCATGATCTGCCATCGCATCGACAAAGCGGCGGAAGCGCTCGGAGTTATTGAAAAACTGCCGCGTAAACAAATCAACCGCGCGCTTGCCAGCGTGGCCGCTTTCAAAAGCAAGATGCAGCCGCCAACCAAGTTTTCGGAGAGCGCATTTCGGAAACTGGACGATGCGGTTTGGAAATTGCGCGTCGCGGTTCTAGGCGAAGAACGCGCTGCCGAACGCAGCCCAGAGAACGCCGCCCGCTCGCCCGTCGAACGGTACTCAGAGTTTGTCGTCCGGCGAAGCGTGGAAGGTCAATCCCCGAATAGTTAGAGATCTTTCGACTTCGCTACGCTCCACTCAAGATGACAAAGGAAGAACATGCGGAGCCTGGAATGGTGCGATTGCTCGCTGCCCGACCGTCACATGCCCAGGGCGGCGCGAAGGTGCGGGACGAGTCGTTTGCTGAATTCGACGGAATCACCGGCGGACAAGTGCGACCACTCGGGGCAGTTGAAGCCCGCCAGCTCGGGAAAATCTTCGAAGTAAATACCGGGAGCGCCGGTGCCTTGCAGTAACGGATCCCACGTTTGACCGCGCGGTGTCGTTCGATCTTCCAACGCTTTCAGTCCGCCGCTAACGGGTAGGCGAACGAAAACAATTTTGCCGCCGCGAGCGCGGAGTTTCTCCACCGCTGCAACTGTATCGCCAAAGCGTTTTTCGATCGCGTCCTTCATCTTTGCCATGAATACGTCTTTCGGAATGTAACTCGGGGGCGGAGGAGGAGTGAAAAGCGGTAGCCAAATCTGCTGAATTCGTTTTCGCCAGCTCGCTGCCTGGACGCGCGCATTCCTCGATCATGCGGGCGCGACGCTCCCGATCGAGAGTGCCAAAGTAAGGCGGACAGCGCGGCGGGACCAGCGCACCGGGCCGATTCGGAATGGGCAGGCGTTTCAGCAGATCGCTCGAGAGTCAGTTCTTCCTGTTTAAGAAATGCGACATGTTCTTCCAATGGCATCGCGAGATATTGGCTGACGCGTTGTGCCGGCGTTTGCGTGTGAGACCGGCGCACGGCTTTTTCGCCGCGTTCCATCGGGGGTGTGCCGGGCGGGCGAAAAACAAACGGGGCACGAAACTGCAAATAATCGTGCCGTGAAAAGTTTTGTCGTCGGCCAGATCAGCCAGGACCGGATAAGCGCAGCTCCCGCCCATCGCCAGTTGCACCGGGCGTTTGCCCAGTCCTTTTTGCAGTTCGTCGAGATCGAGATCGTACCAGCCACGGGAATCGCCGATGATAACGACCGACTCGGGTTGCACGCGCCGGCGTGTCATGGTCCAGAGATCCTCGTTGTCATTAAGAGTGGGTCCGTAACCAATCGAGCGGCAATAGAATTCCCAGGCGCAGCGTCGCCGCAATAACGACCAGCACAACAACAACAGTGATGCCGCGCCACGGAATTTGCGGGATCGGGCGCTCGAACTCGAGCGGTGGACCGCCGTGGACGCTCTCGGCTTCCGTCGGCTTGGCGGAAGAACAAACGCGGCAGCCGAAGTATGCGCTTAAAATTGGAAGTAGATGAAGGCATTGCTGCTTCCTTGAGTGAGAATGATGGCACACGCCATCAGGGCCCAAGCAGTGGTCACAATCCAGCGCGGCAAACGCGTCACCGCCGTTTCGACGTTGGTCTCGCGCAGCGACCAATGCGCAAGCATCATGAAGAAATGTTACGATGCCGATCTGTAGCATTTCGCGCGTGGCCAGAATCGCATCGCCATGCGGGTGGCCGCCGAACATGCCGCGCAGCATTCGCGTGGCGATGGTGAAATCTGAGGCTCGGAAAAAGACCCACGCCAGACAGACTGCGCCATAGGTGACCAGACCGAGCAGAAGTTTCACCGCGAAATTGTCGGTCCACGCTCGTTCACCGATGAGGGCTCGCGACGCATGCTCGATCACCAGATAGGAGCCATGAAGTAATCCCCAAACGACAAAGGTCCAGGCGGCGCCATGCCAGAGACCGCCCAGGAACATTACGATCACGAGATTGATCGCGGCCCGCGTCCATCCCACCCGGTTGCCGCCGAGCGGAATGTAAAGGTAATCGCGCAGGAAGGTGGAAAGCGAAATGTGCCAGCGTCGCCAAAAATCGGAAAAGCCAATGGCCGCGTATGGGAAACGGAAGTTATCCTTCAGATGAAATCCGAGGCATAACGCCGCGCCGATCGCGCAGGTGGAATAGCCGGCGAAATCGAAAAATATCTGGCCAGCGAACGCGATGACACCCAACCAGGAATCGAGCGCGACGAGCGGACCAGCGTAACCAAAGATGCGATCGGCCGAACCGGCCAGCATCGTATCGGCGAGCACGATTTTTTCGAACAGACCGAGCGTCATAAGCAACAATCCCCACAGGAACTGGCCGATCCGCAAACCCGGCGGTCTGACCAGTTGCGGAAGAAAATCACCGGCACGCACAATCGGTCCGGCGACCAGCTGAGGGAAAAAGGAAACCGCCAGAACGAAATCGCGCAGCGATTTGGTCGGTTGCAAGACGCCGCGATAAATATCGAGCGTGTAGGAAAGAGAATGGAACGTGTAAAAGGAAATACCGACCGGCAGAAGAATGTCGAGATGCGGCGGATGGTAGATGATGCCGATGCGCGCGAGCAGCCATTGGAAATTTTCCAGCAGGAAGTTCCCGTATTTGAAAAACCCGAGCATGCTCAGGTTCATCGCAGACGCTGGCAACCAACCACACGCGCCGCGAAGGTCGGTTTTCGCTTTGGCGATCTGCCGGCCCGAGCCAAAAATCCATCGCGGTAGTGGAAAAGAGCAGCGCGGCAAACGGTGGATTCCAGGCGCCGTAAAAATGTAGCTCGCGGTCACGAGCAGATTCTTCCGCGCGTTCCAGGAGCGGATGCTCCAGTACAGCAGTCACTACGACGGCGAAGAAGACAACGAAGGTGAGGGAATTGAAGAGCATGGATGGCCCGCGATTGCTTATCTCAGCAGGCAGGATGTTGGCCAGAATTTTGTTAGCGGATTGTTGAAAAACTGCCCTCACTGCCGCTTCGCGTGCGTCTCTCCCAGCGGGAGAGAATGGGAGAGGAAGCTGGCACTTGGCATCTTGAGGTGGAGCGGTTCCTTCTCCCCGGGGAGAAGGTCAGGATGAGGGTTTTCAACAGTCTGTTAGCGTATTTGTACGAGCGGGTGGAAAGCAAGAGGTGTAGTGGTAGGAATGTCAGATCCCCGAAACGTTGCTCACGCCAAGAAGGTTACGCAGGAGAAACATCATCATCAGGCAAAGGGCAAGCCTGGGAAAGAAAAAGATCAGGCGGTGCGGTCCAGAATCAGCCGGTTGAAACTGCGCCGGCGCCAGCAAATGCGGAGGTCTCCAAAGCGGAGCAAAAGCCCGGTGATCTGGAAAAGTCACTGGCGGTTCTCTCCAAACTCAAGGATTTGGAATTTCATTCCCGCGCCAATATCGAGACGCTGGCCGAGCTTAGTTTGACGATTGAAGAAGAGCTGAAGCAGCGAGAATTTGCCGAAGCAATTGGCGCACTCTACTCCGCGCAAGAGGCTTTCCACTCAAAGATCGCGGCTTTCATCGAGACGTATCAAACGAAATGCGAGAGCCTCAAGTAGCCGGGTAGATGTCAGACTGCGGTGAAACCGTAGAGAGCGTTGTAGGACAGGCATTCCTGCCTGTCGGAACCATGTCCAATCCTGGCAGGCGGGGAGCGCCTGCCCTACAATTCCGGCGGTGCGCTCCGATCGCAAAGTTTCGTAACCTACGATTTTCCTCGAAACCGCTCGTTGAGCTCGGCCGAAGCCGCGTTCTGGGCGAGAAGATTGAAGGAACCTTCTTTCTGAATGGTTTGGGCGGCGCGAATAAAAGCGCCCCATGCGGCGAGGGCCAGGCCGGAGCCGACGGATATGCGCCGGACGCCGAGATCAGCGAGCTGAGAGACCGTGAGCTCGCAATTGAAACCGGAAACGAGAACATTGACCGGTTTTGGCGCAACCGCTTTCACGATCTGCTCAATCTCGTTAGGTTTCCCGGACGCCGGGAGCATAGAGACAATCAGCGCCGGCCTCAGCGTAAGAGGTAAGCCTCTCGAGGACGACGCGAAGAGGATCGGTACTCTCCGACCAACCATGCTTCACATCGCCCGGTCAGCACCACTGGAATTCCGGAATCATCAATGGCGTCGACGTGCGGCACGGATGCGCTCGACAGCCAGTTTTTCTTCGTAGAGCGGCGCCGCGCTGTTCCCGGTGTTGTCCTCGATCGACAGGCCAGCCACACCTTGGGCGATGCAGAGATTTGTATTTGTGGCTACCGCTTCGGGCTCATCGGCGAATCCGTTCAGAAAATCAGCATTTACCGGGAGTGTCGTGGCGGCCGTAATTTCACCGATGTGCCTGAGCATTTCGTCGAGGGATACGCCGCCGTCGGGTTTGCCGCGGGAAAAGGCGAAGCCGGCGGAGGTGGTGGCGAGCGCTTTGAAGCCGAGATGTTCCAGATAAATCGCGGTGCCGACATCCGCATGGGTTGGGCGGTGACGAAATTGCCTGACCTTTAAAACGCACGAAACTTCGGTGACTGCGCAATTGGGCGTCGTTCATCCGCCAATGCTATATAGGAAAGGTCCGACTGCGAGTTCCGACCGCGGCATTATCGGAGACGAACCGGCTCAAGGGCGCAAGTAGCTAGCGGCTTCATCTATTTCTGGAACTGCCGAGACACTCATCGAATGCACCTCGGTAACATGGCGTCGTTTCACCGTAAGGTGGTCAACACTTTCAGAGACCCGAACCCGCCGCGGCCCACTGAGAGCGAGCGAATCGCGACTCGTCTAACAACTAATGCGCCGATCACCAACGCACCGATTGCTGCGGGCCCCGCGAGCGAAGGCGCCGACTGCAATCGCTCCAGTTGCGGCATTTCTCAGTGCCATGCTACCATACTGGCATAGTTGTGAATCCGCGCACGCCGCTCATTTGACGTTGGTCCCATTTAGAAGGCGAGGAGGTTCGGGCATAACGAGTTCTGTAGATAAGTTTTAGAAAAGTCTGATTGGTCGAAAATGTAAAGCGCCTTTCGTTTCGTGTTTGTTGCACCAGTGACAAGTCGTTCATAAGCTTGAATCGCGTTTTCGAACGGCACTGTTTCAACAGCCGGTGGTTGAAGCGCACCTGGATTCGAAGCCCGAACATTACTTCTGCGCGATTGCCGCGAAATATCACGCGGCGTCAACTTCATCGTGTCGACGCCGACCAACCTTGAGAGTTGTGATAGAAATCAATAAGATCAGTTCACCACACGCGCCGTTCGGCTGTGCTTGTAATTGCGATTTGGCGTCCACCCCGACTGCAAACAACGCAGAGCGGGCTCAAACATCGCCCCGCCGACTGTGTCGAAGACCGCATCAGCACCTTTGTTGTCGGTTATCCAAAAAACGCGGGCGCGCAAATCTCGGTCCTAGTTAATCACGCAGCAGCCCGGGAACAGATCGGGTGAGCGATCGCCGCGAGCATCGCGCGCCTTTCGCCAGTAGGCAATTTGCGTAGCCGCCTGGCCGACCGCCGCGCCGGTGGCCCCAATAATCAAAATTGTTTCTCCTGCATCAAGCTGCGCGGCATCGACGACCGCACACCACGCGGTAATAAACGGAACGCCGATGGCTGCCGCTTGCTCTGAAGCTCAAGTTACGTGGTTTGGGAGAACGGCTTCCCGGCACCACGACATATTCTCAGCCTGTGCGCCATCGCGCGTGGTGCCGCCAATCTCGGACCGCTGCCCCAGACCTCTGCGCCTTCATATTTCTTCCCTGTAACCACAATTCCGGCGAAAATGGCCAGAGTTCGCGGCAAAGTTATCGCCGGGAAATAACCGGACACGTTTTCCATGTCGCTCGGATTTATTGCCGCCGCTTTCGATCTGAACGAGTGCTTCTCCACCGTGCGGCTCGGGCCGCGGAACTTCTTCAATTGCGAGAACTGAACAAGTGACCAAATTTGTGAAATCGCAACGCCTTCATGTGCTCGTCGGTTTGCTGCCCTAGGATTTGATAAACGCGCAAGTCGGCGTTGATGATGTCGGCTTGCGTCGTGATCATGCCGTGCGGGTAGTCCTTGTACGTCTTCAGCGTGCCGTTCTTGAGGAGCTTGGCTGAGAGTGGACCGGCGGCCTGATAGGGCACGATCTGGTCGTCCTCGCTATGCATGACCAGAACCGGCACCGAGATCTTCTTCAGATCTTCCGTGAAGTCGGTCTGCGAGAACGCGACGATGCCGTCATAATGCGCCTTGGCGCCGCCCATCATGCCCTGGCGCCACCAGTTCCAAACGATCAGGCTCGATCGTTTTCACGCCCGGACGGTTGAAGCCGTAGAACGGCCCGGCCGGCAGGTCGTAATAGAACTTGGCCCGGTTGGCGGCGAGCTGGGCCTGGAGATCGTCGAACACCGATTTGGGCAAGGCCTAGCGGATTGGCCGGCGTCTTCACCATCAGCGGCGGCACGGCGCTGATGATCGCCGCCTTCGCCACGTTCTTATCGCCATGACGGGCGAGATAACGCACCACCTCGCCGCCGCCGGTCGAATGGCCGACGTGAATCGGCATCCTTCAGGTTGAGATGGTCGGTGACGGCCTTCAGATCGTCGGCATAGTGGTCGAGGTCGTGGCCGTCGCCTACTTGCGTCGAGCGGCCGTGGCCGCGCCGGTCGTGGGCGATGACGCGGATAACCTTGCCGAGGAAGAACAGCATCTGCGTGTCCCAATCGTCGGCGCGACAGCGGCCAGCCGTGGCTGAACACGATGGGCTGACCTTTGCCCCAGTCTTTATAATAGATGTCGATGTTGGCTCCGTTTTCTTTTCCGACAGTTACGTATGGCATCGCGCTTTTCCTTCCTTGTTAGTGGTTTAATGCTGCCGGCCGCGTTTTATCTCCGTTAAAAACCAAGTGCGGCGCTCGGTTTCATCGATCCAAACTTCGATCAGACTGGCTGTGGCGACGTCACGATGCTCGTCGCACACGTTGTGCGCCTCGCGCAGTCGCGCGGCCAGCGTCTGGTTGTCCTCGGCCAACTCGGCAATCATGTCCGCTGGATCGACGTAGTCCGCGTCGTTATCGAGCACGCGCTGAATACGTGAGATCTGGCCGATCGATTTGATGGTGAGCCCGCCAAGCTTTCGAATTCGCTCCGCAATCGGATCGGTCATCGCGTAAAGCTGGTCGCCATGTTCGTCGAGGAGCAGGTGATAATCGCGGAAATGCGGGCCGCTCATGTGCCAGTGGAAATTTTTCGTTTTCAGGTAGAGCGCAAACACGTCTGCGAGAATGGCGTTCATCGCTCCGGCAATGTCCTTGACAGCGGAACGTGTCAGATCGGTCGGGACCGTTAGTGGAATATCGCGTTTCTGGCGAAGCTCTGCAGTTTTTGTCGAATTATTTCTTCTCATATTATTTTATCCTCCGATTGTTTTCGTTGATTAGTGAGCCACTGACCATAGGGCAGAGGAAAGAATAATTTCTACCTCTTAAGAGGGAATCTTTTTTACCTTCGAATAAGCCAGCGCAGCTCGGCTAGCGCCGTCCCGGAATTGACCCCGCGTCGATCCGGCGGATAGGAAATCTGATGAGAATCGAATCACGCGCGCGTTTTCCTCTGGCTCAACTGCCGACTCCGATTGAAAAACTGAAATCGCTTTCGCGAGAGCTCGGAGGGCCGGAGCTATTGATTAAGCGCGACGATCAAACTGGCCTTGCGCTTGGCGGGAACAAGACGCGCAAGCTCGAGTTTCTTGTTGGGCAGGCGCTGGAGCAGGGGGCGGATACGCTGGTCACGGCGGGCGCGGCGCAATCGAATCATTGTCGCCAGACCGCGGCGGCCGCAGCCAGGGCAGGTTTGCGTTGCGAGCTTGGTATTGAACGGCACGAAACCGGAGTTGCCGAATGGCAATTTGCTGCTCGATGAATTACTCGGCGCACGCATTCATTGGGTTCAACGTTCCGAGCGCGAGGCCAAACTGAGCGAGATCCCAGATGAACTTCGTAAACAGGGTGGTAAGCCATACGTGATCCCGGTTGGCGGCTCTAATGGCGTCGGTGCAACCGGCTACGTGCTGGCAATGATGGAGCTGGCCGAGCAGTTGAATGGGATGAATCGGCGCGTTGACCACGTCGTCTTCGCTTCAAGCTCCGGCGGAACGCAAGCGGGCATTGTCGTCGGCGCCCAGGGTTACCGGTTTCAAGGGCAAGCTGCATGGTGTGAGCATCGACAGGGATGACAGGCGAGGCGCGACGTACGAGGGCGAGCTGGCGGATATCGCGAATGAGACCGCCAAATATGTCGGCTTCAACGCGCAGTTCGCAGCCGGCGATTTCACCGTCGCGTGCGATTACCTTGGCGGCGGCTACGGCATGAGTGAGCGACTTGGAGCGCGAGGCAATTCGGCTGCTCGCCTCGCGCGAAGGAATCGTGCTCGATCCGGTTTATACTGGACGCGCGATGGGAGCGCTAATTGCTTTAATTCGCAACAAAGCTTTCCGATCGGATGAAACAGTTCTGTTCTGGCACACCGGCGGCGCGCCAGCGCTCTTTGCCTACGCGAAGGATTTAATTAGAAGCAACGCAGGACAGACGTGACCGGTGAATCGTTTGTTTTTAGGCCGTAGGCACGGTTCCGCCGTCGATGACGTACTCCGTGCCGGTGATGGAGGCGGCGCGCGGCGAGACGAGAAAGGCGACGAGATCCGCCACTTCTTTCGGCTTGGCTGGTCGTCCGATCGGAATACCGCCGAGTGATTTCATCAAATTTTGGCGCGCACCCTCGTAGTCGGTGCCGGTGTTCTTTGCCAGTTCCGTGACCAGACGCACGGCCGCTTCCGTCTCGACCCAACCGGGCGAAACCCGGACGACGCGAATACCTTTGGGGCTCACTTCCTTGGACAGGCCTTTGCTGTAATTCGAGAGCGCGGCCTTGGCGGCGGCATACGCGATGGTGGCGTCGGGCAGCGGCAATTGTGACTGGATCGAAGTGATATGGATGATCACGCCCGCGCCCTGTTCGAGCATCGCTGGCAAGAGCGCGCGATCCAACCGGACGGCACGACAACAAATTGAGGTCGAGCGCGCGATACCATTCGCTTGTCATCGAGCACCGCAAAGCCGCCCGCCGGCGCCGACGATCCGCCGACGACATGGACGAGGATGTCGAGACCGCCGAGGCGATCACGAACTGCGTCGGCCACGACGGCGCAGCCTTCGGCTGTGGCAAGATCCGCGGCGACGAACAAATTGGCGTCGGCGAGTTCGGCCGGTGTCTTTCGAGCGGTGGTGAGGACCTTCGCGCCAGCTTCTCGCAACCTCGCGACTACTGCTTCCCCGATCCCCTCGGTGCCGCCCGTGACCAGCGTTCTGCGGCCATTCAATTCGAGATCGTCGCTCATGAGAGAATCTCCAGCGACGCGATCTTGTCGCGGTCGAGCGTGAAGACGAACTCAAGCTCGATCGGACTGCCTGGAAATTACCGGTCAGCCGATTGGTGACGATGGTCTTGCCGTCCTTCTGAGTGGACGCGAGTGGTTCGATGGTGTGCTGATACTTCTGTTTGGTCTCAACCATCCATTTCTTGATCGCGGCCAAGCCTTCGATCGTTTTGCCTTCATCCCGCACGATCGCGCTCTCGGCAAAGCATTGCGCCAACGCCTCCGTCTCACCTCGGTTCGCCGCACCGATATAAGTAGCGATCGGAGTAGGAAGATCGGCCGGCATATGTGTTTCTCGGTTTGCTTCTGGTTCAGCCGTAAACACGGAAATTTAAGCCGTGATCGAGACGTTCGCCATCGGGCAAGGGCGGATTATTAGGTCAGCCGTCGCGATTACGCAGCACGTTCGGATTTCGTTGAGGAAGGGCCGGCGTCGCAGATCCGAGCGTTCTTCGGACAAGCGGCGCCACCCGCGTCCCAATCAGTTCGATTGCGCGCATGAGTTTGGCGTGCGGCAAGTCCGCAACGCTCATTTGGAACGTGAGCCGGGAGATGCCGCCTAACGATTCGTTCACGCGCAGGATTTTTCCGCGACGGTTTCCGGATCGCCCACCAGAAGCGCACCGGTCGGTCCGAGCTGAGCGTCGAAGTGCGCGCGGGTCGTAGGTGGCCATCCGCGCTCCCTGCCAATCTCAGTGAAGCTTCGCGCATAGCCGGGAAAAAACTCGTCTTCGGCCGTCGTCGAACTATCGGCGACATAGCCTAACGAATGAACGCCGACCTTGAGCTGCTCTGGAGAATGGCCGGCGCGCGAACCAGCCCAGCGGTAGCGATCGATCAGCGGCCGGAAGCGGTGTCGGCTCGCCGCCGATAATCGCGACCATCAGCGGCAGCCGAGGGTGCCGGCGCGAATGAAAGAGCCGGGCGTGCCGCCGACACCAAGCCAAACCGGCAGCGGGTTCTGCAGCGGACGCGGGTAAACTCCTGCCCGGTAAGCGGAGCGCGATGCTTGCCTGACCAATGAACATAGGTGTTGTCACGAATTTTCAGAAGCAGCTCGAGCTTTTCGGCAAAGAGCGAATCGTAGTCCTCGAGTTCGAGGCCGAAGAGCGGAAACGCTTCGATGAATGAGCCGCGCCCGGCGACGATCTCCGCTCTGCCGTTCGAAAGTAGATCAAGCGTCGCGAACTCTTGGAAGACGCGCACGGGATCGGCCGCGCTCAGGACAGTGACGGCGCTGGTTAACCGGATACGGCGTGTTCGGGCGGCGGCGGCGCGCGGATCACAGTCGGGGCGGAATCGAGGAACTCACGCCGATGGTGTTCCCCGATGCCAAATACATCGAGGCCCGACCTCGTCAGCCGAGCGTGATTGCTTCGAGCAATTCGCTGAGATGTTTTGCGGGGTCGACTGCACGGCCCGCCGCGTCAACGGTTGCCGCTACGAAACTATCTACGCCAATTTGCATCTGTGGTGGCCTCCTATGCTGTTTTCTTCCGGAGCGTCTTCAGCGCGCCTCCCCACGCGATGACTTGATCCAGCATGTCGTTGACCGACGTCTCCTTTCGTGAATCTGGCTTGAAGACGCTGAAGTTTTCGAAGTCGGAATACATGGAGAGCAAGACTTGCAGGCGCACGGTGGCCATTTGCACCTCCGCCAGGTTTAGACGGAGCTGCTCGACCGCGCGCGCTCCACTGCGCGCCGCCGTAGCTGACGAAGCCAGCCGCTTTGTTGTTCCACTCGGCGAACAGAAAATCGATCGCGTTCTTGAGCGCGCCCGAGGTTCCATGGTTGTGCTCGGGCGTGACGAAAACGTAGCCATCAAAAGAACCGATCTTGGCGGCCCACGCTTTGGTGTGAGGCTTACTGTATTGCCCCATTATTGGTGGCATTGGCTCGTCCAGAAGCGGCAGGTTGAAATCCTTGATGTCCACGAGCTCGAACTCGGCGTCGCTGCGCTTTTGTGCGATTTCGTAAACCCATTTAGCCAACAGCCTCGCCATTTCGGCCCGGCCGCGTGCTTCCGATGATGATGGCAATCCTAAGCATAAGTTCCTCCTCGGTGGTTTCTGAAAGCGACTTCATGCACTTATCGCATGGCTTGAACTGTGACGCGCTGCTGCAGAGCCCATCAAACGCGGAGCGAACGCTCAGGAACACAACGATCCAGAGCACCGTCACGACCAGAGCCAGAGGCAGACCGCTCGGGAGCATCAATATGTGAATGAGCAGAATGTTGACGATGATCGGAGCGAGCAGCGTCAGCGCGAGCGGGACGTAGCGATTAACCAGGAGCAGGACCGCCGAAATGATTTGGAGCAGAAATATCGGGACCAGATAATGAGAGACAAAGAGCGCCCCGACGAACTGGCCAGCCGTCCCCGACGGCGGAGAGCTGGGAATGAAGTGAAGGAAGCCGTTCAGTCCGAAGACGAGAAAGATGAGGCCAAGAAGGAAACGGGCGATGACAATAGTGATTTTCATGTTAGTTTCGTTTGTTTGATATACATTATATTGACATCAATATAATCTGTGTCAAGCTAAAAAAATGAATCGGCAAAGAACCACTCGTGGGCAGGACGCCTCCGGCGTGCATGTCTGGCTCGTTTTCATGAAAGCCTTTCAAGCGCTGGTTCCCCACGCGGCCGGAAGCATCGAGCAGACAAAGCTGGGCGACTCTGATTTCCGCGTCCTCGAAGTCCTCCTCCACAAAGGACCCGCTCCCGGTCAATACCATCGGCCCGAAGGTCTGGCTTACCCCCGGTTCCATCAGCGTGGCGGTCGATCGGCTGGTGAAAAAGGTCTGGTTGCGCGCAAGGAGCGCTCGCAAGACCGGCGGGTGCGTCAGGTTGAACTGACCGGGAAGGGACGGGCACTGATCGTTCGCGGCTTTCGCGAACACGCCGCAGCGATGGAAAGCCATGCGTGTCCTTTCAAAAAGAGCGAGGCGTGCTGACTTTGCAGCGATTGTTGAAAAAGTTGGGCAAGGATGCGGCAGGGTCACGTGCCGAAGAGCGAAAAAGCCAAAGCCAGGCATGTGAAGGTCAGGAGCCAACAACCTGGACGCCTCTCTGCTCGCTGCTCGCTGCAGTGCCTGTAGAGGCAGGCGTCGCCCGCACATCCGAGAACTGGATACTGATAACGCGGCGCTGTCGCGCCGTCCGCTCTCCTGCCCCCTGCTCCCAGCTCCGTGCTTCTGATACCATCGCCGAGTGCGTGGACTTTGTCGAAAAGGGCGAATCTGGATCTCCCATTTCGGCGGCAGCCCGCCCTGTGTCCCGTTCCGTGCATCTTGATCACAGCTCCCGACTCGCCGCCTCTTACCTCTGCTCCGCGCTCTGATCATGTGTTGAACAAACCCGGGCTGGGCGTTCGCAGTCCACTGGACGACGACAGCCCATCGCCGGGATGGCCGCGTTTACCCCACTCGCGCACGATATTAGAAAATGTTCGCCTTTAATTACGAACGTTCTTCTAATTCTCGCAGATGCTACCGAAGATCCTCCTAGGCAGCCTCACGGCGCTTGTGCTGCTTGCCGGATGCAAGCCATCGCCTGAGCAGATGCTCGTCGGCACATGGAGAATTCAAGGCCTGAACGCCGGTGGAGTTTGGACCTACCACGCTGATCACACACTCGAGTTCCACGGCTATGATGGGTAGGGCCGCGTGTCGGCGAGTGGCACTTGGCGAGTCCAGGGCAATAAACTCACCGTTTAACTTGGGAGATTCGGACAGACACGCGGGCGTTCCCGACACTACAGTCACCATCGTGAGCCATACCCCCCACGCAATTGCAACTCCAGACCGTTGGAGAAACCGTGGTTACATTCAACCGCATAAAGTGATTTTCGCATTCGCATCTAACCAGGCGCTGCAGCTAACGCCGCTACCCGTTGCGTTGCTTTTTCTATGTCCTATCCTCGTGTTTTGAAGCGCTCTCAGCGGCGTCGCTGAGCTTTGTCTCGTTAGATGCTAATGCGCGTCGTTGCCGTCATGTTATTGCTGTCCGCGGGCATCGCTGCTGAGGCGATGTCATACTCGTTTGTTTCTAAGGCGAGCGGGCGATTGGGCGGACCGATCCGCTTCGAGTTTTACCGTGATTCGACCACACGTCCGAAGACCGATATCGAGTCATTCACCGTTTCTATGCGGACCGCCGATGACCGGTGGAAGGCGATGTGGTCCATCTTGAGCGGCCGTGGTCTGACACAGCCGATCGATGCGGAGTTACGCCTCCTGGTTTTACCACGATGATTCAACCGCAGAAGCTCATTCCCGGTCGCGTTTACGCCGGGTTCGCTACCGATGGACACGGAGGCTCATCTGGCGTGACTTTCGGATTCGATAAAGACGGGACGATGATCTTCCCGGATTCATTCGATCGATGAGTGGCGAATGAAAGCATCTAACCAATCGATGAAGCCAACGGCCCCATTGCGAAATGCACCAGTGTGTTTGCCAAAAACACCCTGCCGTGCCATATCTCTGTTATCCCGTTAGACCGCAGAAGCTGAGGCGCGAGTGTGTGACTATGAAGGCGATCCGACTACATGCTCGGGTGGAACGAGGTGTTCACCTTACGAGGAGCGCGCCCCAGCCTCGACCTGGAGCCGCGAGGTATTGGTTAGGTACGGCGCGGCCGTAACCCTGACTGAACTGTTGTGCTATCGACCTGGGCCACTAACGGGCGAGCGTGGCGACGGTTCCCGATCATCCTGGGCACGAGTTTTCAGGGAGGTTGCCACGGTTGGCGACGGGGTTGCGGATGTGGTCATGTCGGCAGTCCCGTCTACGACTCAACGACTGGTTCTGCGACGGTGCTTTTGGCAGCATTGCGCGTCTCGTGAGGCGCCGACAGGTCGCACCGAAGCCGCGTTCTGCTTGACCACCCGGGCGTGGCCGTAACGCCAATCTCGGCGCTCACGGCTTCGCAGGGACTTATCGAGCGGACCCACGTCGTTGCCGGGGGAAAGGCGTCCTGGTGCACGGCGCGGCGGGCGCTGTCGGCGTTTTCGCCGTCCAACTCGCGCAGCTGGCGCGGGGGCGCATCGTGATCGGCACGGCCTCGGCGCATAATGCGGCGTTCGTGCGTGGCCTGCGCGGAGGAGGTGATCGACTACCGAGCGGTGCGGTTCGAAGAGATCGCTCGCGAGATCGACGTTGCGTTCGACACGGTGGCGGCGACACGCCTGACCGCCTGGGCGTCCTGGTGCCTGGCGGCCGGCCGTCACCATAGCCGCTTCCTTGAAGCCGCACTTCAGACCCTCGTAAAGGCGAACGCGCAAGCGTTTTTCATTGTGCGTTTGATCGTGTGCAGCTGTAAACGAGATCGCTCGACTGATCGACACTGGCAACTTCGACCGGTGTTGTTGATCGCAGCTTCCTTTCCTGGCACGCCAGGCGTTCGAGCACAAAGGCGCCGCGCGCGGTAAGCCGTTCTCAACGTGGCCGACAGCGTCGTCGAAGATCTTTAAATCAATCAAAGAGCAGCCAACGGCCCCTGATCGAGTGGATGCGAACAATCTTGCTACGACAATTTGCCGCTTATCTCGTTCTCGTCAGATGGTGAGGCCGTGCTGAATCGTCATTTCTTCAGACCATTCAGATAGATGAAGCCGAGAAGTCGCCGCAGCTTCTTGAAAGCGTCCGCAGTCTTCGGTTGCGGACTTGGAGCGGGAGGTTTGTCGTCGCCTTCTATCGCTGGTGCAGTGGGAGGTGTAGTCAACGAAGGATTGAACATCATCGGCCCGCGCAAAGGTTTCTCACCGCAGATTGGCACACTGGTTTCAATGTTGACCTGGATGCGCGACACGATTCTGCAGCCAGCATAAGGGCTCACCGTAACGCAGCTCGACTATTTGCATGACCCGAAGGCAAACTCGATCGGCGCCTTGCTCCTCCATCTGGCGGCAATCGAGCGTCTTTACCAACTACACACCTTTGAGGGAGAAAATGGGACGATTGGGATGAGATGACGGTGAAAGAGTGGGGCGTTCCGGCCGGTTTGGGCAGACGCGGCGCGGCGAACGATCCGCGGGCATGACCTGTCCTATTACCTCGATCGCCTGCGTGAAGGACGCGAGCACACGCTCGCGGAATTGCGGAAACGGGACGACACATGGTTAATGCAGATTGATAATACACTGGCTTTGGGGACCGACGAACAATTATTGCAAGTGGTTCCACGTGTGCGAACACGAATCAAATCACAATGGACAGATCAAGTGGATCAAGGGCCGGCTGCCCGACGCATCGAAATCCCAAACCAGCTAATTTGGACGCAACGTCGAAGATTAGAGTCACTCCCACACCGATGAAGAAGGCATTCCACACTCAACCATCTAACCAATCGATGAAGCCTAACTGCCCCATTGCGAAGCAGCTTCCGGAAGCGCGTTTTGCTACGAAGCCACGCCAGTGGCCTTATCTCTTTCTCGCGTTAGGCCTGAACCGCACCTGGCTGTTAAGCGCTCATCATCCTTACGATGCTAGCCAGCGCTTTAGCTGCTCAGCGCTCAACAACCGGTCACTGCTACCGCTGAAGACCGGTCGCAAATGTGCTACTCTATCCCATGGCCAATGGCGCCTGTTGCGCGGGACTGCGCCCACAAGTCGATCATTCCGTCTCTCAACAGAGGCGTTCAGGACCACTCTACGCAATTCATACAAGATTACACGATCGGTTCAGGTCAGGCGAGTATTCGATTCCGGCGCGGAGAGCGATATCCCGGTAGGATATTCATGAATCACCACGCAGAAGTCGATGTTAATGGGGTGTCCTACTCAGTGCCTCGCGCAGTGCTGTCTGACAAGCATCTTGACTAAGCTAGGCCTAAACAAGAGGCGCTGCAGCCGACGCCTGGCTTCGGCGTATGAAAAGCGTTTTCGCTGAAGGATGAATGGAGCGTAACGGTAGATGTTAGAGAGCATAGAAGCCGGGTGATGAAGGAGTTTCAATTATAAATGATGAAGTGAAAGCAAAGCTGCGCCCGCCAGTCGCGGCTGCAGGCTTTGAGCTCGTTGTGGGTCGCCCTGCTGGCTATCGGTACTCTTACGTAATGCGACCCCTTCGGTATTCCATCAACGTCACATTGGACGGGTGCTGCGATCATCGTGCAATGTTCGCGGACGAAGACTTGCATCGTCACGCGGTCGAGAACCTCGACCAGGCCGATGCCCTCCTCTTTGGCCGGGTGACTTACGAAATGATGGAGGCAGCGTTGCGGCCGCCGGCGCGGACGGGAGCGAGGCCTGATTGGATGGAACCCTTCGCCCGGACGATCGACGCGGCAAAGAAGTACGTCGTGTCGAGCACCCTGGACCGGGTCGATTGGAACGCGGAGCTCGTGCGCGGGGATCTGGGGAAGGCCGTTCAGCAGCTCAAGCGGGAGTCGGGTAAGGGACTGTTCGTGGGAGGCGTGAAGCTCCCGCTGGCGTTGGCGGAGCTGGGATTGATCGATGAGTACGAGTTCGTGGTGCAGCCCAGGCTAGCGGGCCATGGGCCGACGTTGTTCGCGGGGCTATCGAAGCGTGTCGACTTGAAGCTCGTGAGCCGGCTGGAGTTCGGCTCGGGGGCGGTGGCGATGCGGTATGAGCCGAGAAGGTAGCCATCGGGCTTGTTAGCCCGACGGGCGCTGGCGAAGACGTTGAGCATCGATGAAGCCAACGGCAAAAGCCTATCGGTCATAAAGCTTTGCCGAAATGAAGCGTGGATTGACCCAATTCCGTTCGCTCGCGACATGTACGCAGCGCTGAAAAGCCGCTCAGGACTTCTCGGTCGGTGGCGACGTTCCAAGGACGGGCTGTATGGGCTTCAACACGGCGGCGATGCCGCAGGCGGTTTCAGTCGCACGTAGACGTGTAACGCGCTGCGCCCGCCTGCGGCGCGCAAGCGCATATCTTTGCGCGTCGAGCCGGCGATTTTTAGCGAACTAGGCGCACTCTGCAGGATGTGAGCTGGCATTGATCACACGCGGGCGAAATGACAGCCGAAGAATTTTCAGCAGCAAAATCGCTTCAGTTCGTTTACGCACAGGAATGCTTTAGGCGCGTCACGAGAACTTGCGCGTTGCTGATTCTTGCAAACGGTCTCAACGAAAAACCACCCTGCTTACTACCCGTTCATCGTCTCTCCTGATCTACGCGCTCTACAACAAGCCATTTAAGCAAAGTGATCTTGTCGGCGCGATTCCCAGGAAAATGCGTTCCGGCAGAATTTCGACCGCCGCACGACGTAATGATCGAGCACCGTGATGAAGTCTATATGCACGCACAGCCAGGTCATAAGAGCGAAGTTCGGGTTCGTGTTTCATGCATCGGCACATCGAAAAGGAGAAAGGGTGAGGTGATTGTCGTGAGAGAGTTCTACGCTCGCCCACCAAAGTTGTTGAAGATCATCGAGGCTATGCCAAGCGATGCAGACGATAGTGAGAGCACCGCAGGGGTCGAGCTTCAAAGTCAAGCTGCTTCCCCCCAGCCGCACCTTCCAAAAGAGGAAGAGTGAGTATCCACTGAATGTTTCCGAGCCCCGCGGGGACCGCGCTTCCTGGCTGCAAGAAGCCGCCATTTAAGCGCATGCAATCGTTCACACATCCAGGCGTCGCGTTTGCGCGAGGAAAGGCCTTCCACGCCGCCGATGGGGTTGAACGGCTAGCCGAGACAACTGAGCACTACGTAACTGAACGAAGCA
>ERZ1370068.4486-contig-3557_pt1 | contig 33110 bp, 41 predicted proteins | sample MGYA00561227_ERZ1370068 | MGnify/ENA primary metagenome ERZ1370068 (study PRJEB38410, sample SAMEA6850437) | metagenome | study: Metagenomic assessment of the ecological functions of the soil: analysis of the soil microbiota associated with the...
GCTGGAGGCGGCGCTCCCCTCGACCTCATCGCCGCGCCCTCCGGCTACGGGCTGCCGCTTGTCCCTGTGGCCGAGCTGGAGCCGACGCAGCTCGACCTCGCTCGTCCTCGTCCGCCCGAGGACCGGCACGCAGCCCGAAGCGGGTCGGCGGGCTCCGCGACATGGTCGAGCTGATGCGGGCGCGCGGTCTGCCGGCCGTCCTCCTGCCGGGCGTCGTCCACCTCGCCACCGTGCCGGCCCACCGCAAGGTGAACCGCGTGGACATGGGCACCGCCGACAAGCTGTGCGTCGCCGCGCTCGGCATCTGGGACCAGGGCCGCCGCCTCGGGCGTCGCGCCCGAGCGGCACCGCGTTCGTGCTCCTCGAGCTGGGCGGCTTCTTCACCGCCGCGCTGGCGGTGGAGCAGGGCCGGGTCGTCGACGGGATCGGCGGCAGCGCGCGGAGGGCTCGGGTATCGGGCCCTCGGCACGCTCGACGGCGAGGTGGCGTATGCCCTGGGTCGCGTGCGGAAGTCGGCGCTGTTCACCGGCGGGCGCGGCCGCCATCGCGGGCGATCCCGACCTGCCGCCGGACGAGCTCGCGCGCGCGCGCGCTCACGACCCGCGCGCCTGGATCGCCTGGGACGCCCTGATCGAGGCGGCCGTCAAGCTGGTCGCGGCGATGCGCGTCGCGGCGCCCGAGCGCGCGCGAGGTGCTGGTCTCAGGCCGCGTCGGCCGGGTGCCGGCGGTCGTCGAGGCCCTCGCCCGGTCGCATGGGCGGCGCCGCTCGCCCACGCGCCCCTCAGCGGCTTCGCCGCCGCGGCGAAGGAGGCCGCGCAGGGAGCGCGCGCTGATCGCCGACGGGCTCGCCGGCGGCTCGCATCGCGGCCGTGGTCGAGGCGATGCGGCTCCGGGAGAGCCGCGGCTCGGTGCTCGATCACCTCTACGTGGCGGGCGCGGACGCGGTGCGGCGCGACTTCGGGCTCGCGTGCGGATCCTGATCGCCGGGCTCACGACGCGCGCCATCGCCGAGTCCGGCCGTCCGCGCCGGCGCGACGATCGTCACCGTCGACTACTTCGGCGACCTCGATCAGAGCGCGCTGTGCGAGACCGCACTCCCTGCGGGAGCGCGGGCTCGGCTACTCGCCCGCGGCGATCCTCGAGGCGCGCGCGAGACGCTCTCCTACGACGCGGTCGTCTACTGCGGCGGCCTCGAGAACCATCCGGACGTGGTGGCCGAGCTGGCCCGAGGCCGCGTCCTGCTCGGCAACGCGCCGGAGACGCTCCGCCGCGTGCGCGATCCGGTCGAGCTCTTCCGGTTTCTCGCCGAGCCGCGGATTCGCCGTGCCGCGACACCCGCGGCGCCACCGATCCCTGCCCGACGCAGCGGCCGGTGGCTCCTCGAAGCCGATGCGCGGCGGCGGCGGACAGGGCGTGCGTCCCTGGGCGGGACAGCCGCCCACGCCGAGCCAGATCCTCCAGGAGCTGCGTCGACGGCGTGAGGCGGGTCGGCTGTCGTTCGTGAGCCGACGGCCGGCGAAGCGTCGTCCTCGGATGGACCGAGCAGCTCCGCGCCCGGCGGAGCTTCCGGTACGCCGGCAACCTCATGCCGCTCGCGGCGGCGCGGCGGCGCGGGAGGAGGTCGGCGCCATCGCGGACGCCCTCACGCGCGAGTACGGGCTCCGCAGGCCTGAACGGCTTCGACTTCGTCCTGCGCCGAGAGCCGTCCCGTGGTGCTGGAGGTCAACCCGCGGTACTGCGCGTCCATGGAGCTGATGGAGCGCGCGTCCGGCGCGTCGCTGTTCGGCCTCCACCTCGCGGCCTGCCGGGGCGACGCTTCCCGCCCGATCCGCAGGCGCCGGCCGGCGTCTCGGGAAAGCCGATCGTCTACGCCGCCACGGACCGTGGCGGCCCCCGACACGACGGCGTGGCTCGATCAGGGGCATCCGGGACGTCCCCCACCCCGGCGAGGTCATCCGCGCCGAGCATCCCATCTGCACGGTGCTTCGCCACCGCGGCCGACGCGGCGCGCGTGCGGACGGGCTGCGCTCAGGCGGCGAAGCGGATCGTAGGCCTGCGATGCGACCCACGTTCCCGGCCGGCGTGCTCGGAGGACGACGACGGAAGCCGCCGAGGACGGCTAGCGCGAACCGCGGCCTGGTCAGCGTCGCGCGGGCGGGCTTCGATTCGACGACGACGTGCGCGCTGGACGCCCAGACGGTCGATGCCCATCTCGACGACGTCGCCGGGCTGGAGGTAGCGCGGCGGCTTCGGCGCCGTGCCCCACGCCGGCGGGCGTGCCGGTGGAGATGAGGTCGCCGGGCTGGAGCGACATGAAGCGGCTCACGTAGGCGACGAGCTCGCGCACCGGGAAGACCATGTGCCGGGTGTTGCCGTCCTGGCCGGCGCTCGCCGTTGACGGTCGGTCCAGAGCCGGAGGCGCCTGGGGATCCGGGATCTCGTCGGCGGTCACGAGCCACGGTCCGACCGGGCCGAACGTGTCCGGCGCTCTTGCCCTTGGTGGTGGTGCCGCCGTGCTCCATCTGGAACGCGCGCTCGGAGACATCGTTGACGATGCAGTAGCCGGCCACGTGCGCGAGCGCCCGCGCCTCGTCGACGTAGCGCGCCTCGCGGCCGATCACCGCCGCCGAGCTCCACCTCGTAGTCGAGCTTGGTCGCGCCGCGCGGCCGCACGATCGGATCGCTCGGGCCGGAGAGCGCGCTCGGCGCCTTGATGAAGACGGTGGGCTCCGTCGGGCAGCGGGAGCTTCGACCTCCTCGGCGTGGTCCGTGTAGTTGAGGCCGATGCACACCATCTTCCCGATGCCGGCCAGCGGACAGCCGAGGCGCGGGCGGCCCTTCACGACCGGAAGGCGGGCGACCTTCAGGCGCGCGGAGCCGGCGGCAGCCCGGCGGGCGTGAGCATCGCCGGGCGTGATGTCCCGCACGACGCGCGACGAGGTCGCGCAGCGTCGCCGTCGGCATCGACGAGGCCCGGCTTCTCGGCGCCGGGACGGCCGTAGCGGACCAGCCTCATGAGAACGTCGAGGGTAGCCCGGCCCGGAAGCGCCGGCAACCGGGTCGGACTCGCCGTCACGCGCGGGCGAGGCTCGGCAGCTTGACAGCGACCGCGGTCGAGCCAGACAATCGGCAAAGCCGGGTGGCAGGCGTGTGCTCCGGGGCCGCGAGACAGGGGCCCGGTCGCGCCGGCGGCCGAGCGGGGAGGCAGAAGGATGGCGCAGTCGGGCAGACGGATGGTCCTCAGCGTGGTGGCCGCGGCCGTGCCTCTCATCGTCGCGTCCAGTGCGTGGGCGCAATCGGAGCTCGACACCGAGCAGTGGAAGGAGTGGCGGGCGAAGCTGTTCGCCGACCGGCCCATCCAGGAGGACGCCACCGGGCGTCTTCCAGTTCGACGTGCCCACCCGCCCGGAAAGCGGCGCCAACGTGCCGATGGCGATCAAGGTCTCGGGCGCGCAGTCGGCCGAGCGCTTCGTGAAGCGCGTGACCGTCATCATCGACCGGAATCCGGAGCCGCTGGCCGCCGTGTTCGAGCCTCACCCCAGACGCCGGGCTCGCGATCATCGAGACCGAGATGCGGGTGGAGACGCACAGCCCGGTGCGCGCGATCATCGAGATGAGCGACGGCAAGCTGGTGATGTCCGCCAAGCTCGTGAAAGCGGCCGGGGCTGCTCCACCGCGCCGGTGCTGGACGCGGACGCGGCAGCAGCCGCCGCGCGCCTCGGCCAGGTGCAGATCCGGCTCCCGGACGCGATCACGCGGAACGAGCCGAACCGGGTCCAGCTGATCGTGAACCATCCGAACTACACCGGGTTCCAGAAGCACCCGCTGAAGCACTACATGATCTCCGCCGCACTACGTCACCGACATCGCGGTGACGTACGGTGACCGGCCGGTTCTCACCGCCCGGACCACCATCGCGGAGAGCGAGGATCCCAACCTCCGCTTCTACTTCACTCCGCGCGAGTCGGGCCAGCTGAAGGTCGAGGTGAAGGACTCGCGCGGACAGCAGTTCGCCAAGGCCATCGACGTCACGCCGCGCTTGAGCGGGGCCTTCCCGGCCGCGCCGCTCGGCCATCGGCCGGCGGCGATTCCTGGCCTGACGGGCGCCGCGCTGTCGCCTCCGGATCGCGCGGCCTCGCGCCCAGTCCCGACCGGCGCTCGCCGATCTCGCCGACCTCGCCGCCGCGGCCGACGGCTCGTCGTCCTGGGCGCCTCGTTCGGGGGCATCAGCGCCGGCCTGGCCGTGCGGCGCCTGGTCCCCGACGCCGAGATCGTCCTGCTCGAGCGGGCACCGCTGTTCGTCTTCGCGGCCGGGCGCGCTCCGGTACGCGTTCGGCCTGAGCTCGTTCGACGCGCGTCGCGCGGTCCTTACGCCTCGCTCGGCCGCCATGGGCTCGACGTCGTCCACGCGACCGTGACGGCGCTCGACCGGGATCGCCGCGAGGTCGTGACCGCCCAGGGCCGGGTCGCGTACGACTGGCTCCTGATCGCGACCGGGCTCCGTCTAGCCTCCGAGGAGATCCCCGGGCTCCCCGACGAGCCCGGCCAGGTCAACCTCTGCCCCTACGACATGGACGCGTCGCTGCTCGAGCTCCGCCGCCGCATCGGGCCTTCCGGGGTGGGCACGTCGTGATCGGCACGCCCGAGGGACCTACAGAAGTGCCCGCCGGCGCCCTACGAGTACGCCCCTCCTCTGGGTGCGGCACCTGAAGGCCCACCGGCTCCGCGGGCGGGTGACCCTCGTCGATTCGCGCTCCCGGCCCGCGCCGCTCTCGCTTGCGCCCGGGCTTCTTCGGGCCATGGCCGCGCACCGGGACGTCCTCACCCTACGAGCCCATTCACCCGCGTGCTGTCGGTGGACCCGGCCGCCAGCACCGTGGAGACGGAGGTGGGCCGGCTGCGCTTCGATCTCCTGAGCCTGGTGCCGCCCAACCGCGCGCCGCGGTTTCTCGCGAGCGCCGCGCTGGGCGATCCGTTCTGTCGAGGTCGACCCCCAGACGTTCCGGAGCCTCGCCGACGAGCGCATCTCTGCGGTCGGGGACGTCGCCGACACGCCCTACGCGCGGACCGCCTTCACCGCCGTCAGCTCGGGGCGCATCGCCGGCCCAGTTCATCGCGCGTGCCCTCGGAGCTCCGGCCGCCGAGGTCGGCCCCCGGAGAACGTGTGCTTCCCTCAGGTGTCGGCGACGGGAGCGCTCCGCATCGAGACCACCTGGACCCACGAGGTCGGCCCGGACGGCGTCGCGCCACGTGAAGGCGGCCGGCACCGTCGACAACCGCGCCACCGCCGAGAGCCTCCGGCGCCGTCATGCCTGGGAAGCCGCCGTCATGAATGATCCTTTTCCCCGCGTCATGAGGGCCGTCCGCGCCACTCCGCCTTGACAGGCCACCTCGGGCCTGCGTAGCATCGGAAATAGGTTCGCAACCTAAAGCAGGAGGACCGCACTATGGCGTGGGAAACCCCGGGTTTCGTCGAGGTCAGGATGGACGCGGAGATGACCGCCTACGCGGATGACTTCGCGCGGCAGCTGAGCTACTAACAGCCCTGCTGAATCCCTTCCGCAGCCCTTCACTCGCGGCCAGCGCCCGAGGCGAAGGGCTGCGGTGTCTCAGGGCACTGATGCTGGTCCGGGTACTCGGCTCGGCGGCCGGGGGCGGCTTCCCCAGTGGAACTGCGGCTGCTCCAACTGCCGCGGCGTGCTCGCACGGGCGCGATCCGGGCCACTCCCCGGACCCAGGAGTCGGTCGCGGTCAGCGCGGACGGCGACGACTGGTTCCTCGATCAACGCCTCGCCGGAGATCCGGGCCCAGATCGAGAGCTTCCCGCCGATCCACCCGCGCCGAGCCGCGCCACTCGCCGATCGCAGGGCATCTTCCTCACCAACGGCGACCTCGACCACTGCCTGGGCCTGCTCTCGCTCCGGGAGTCGCATCCCCTCGTCGTGTACGCGACCGAGCCGGTCTACGCAGGCTTCACCGAGGGCAACGTGCTGTTCCGAACCCTCCAGCGGTTCCCGGGCCAGGTGACCTGGCGGCCTCTCAAAGCTCGGACGCGAGGACGAGGTCGCCGGCGCGGCGGACGGCCGAGCGGACTCGCTCGTCCAGCCGGTCCCGGTGCCGGGCAAGCCGCCGATCCACCTCGAGGGCGCGGCACGCCCGCCGACCCGGAGGAGAGCATCGGCCTCCGGTTCCGCGACGGCGCGAGCGGCCGCGTGCTGGCCTACTTCTCGGGCGTGGCGGCGCTCGCCGCCCGTGATGCGCCGGCGCTCGAGGACGCGGACGCCGTGTTCTTCGACGGCGACGTTCTGGTCGAGCGACGAGCTGATCACGCTCGGCGCTCGGTGACAAAGCGCGCCGAGCAGATGGCGCACCTGCCGGTGGGCGGCCCCGGCGGCAGCCTCGGCCGCCCTGCGGGCCTCCGGGCGCGCGCATCGCGTCTACGTCCACCTCAACAACACGAACCCGCTCCTGCGCGACGACTCGCCCGAGCGCGCGGCGGTCAACGCCGCGGGCTGGGAGGTGGCGTGGGACGGGATGGACGCTCGAGCTCCGCTGAGCCCTGGAGCGCGACGGAGAGCCCGACATGACCGATCGGCGCCCTCTCCCGCGACGAGTTCGTGGAGCGGCTGCGACGCGAGGGCGAGGCTCGCTATCACGATCACCATCCGCTACCACCGCGCTCATGCACGACGGGCAAGCTGACGCGCCTGCAGCTCCAGCAGTGGGTGCTGAACCGCTACTACTACCAGACGCGCATCCCGATCAAGGACGCGATCATCCTGTCGAAGTCGGAGGATCCCGGCGTTCCGCCGCGCGTGGATCCGCCGCGATCCGCGACCACGACGGCCAGCAGGAGGGCGAGGGCGGCCTCGCGCTCTGGCTGCGCCTGGCCGAGGGCGTGGGGCTCGACCGCGAGGAGGTGCGCGAGCTGCCGCTCGCGTGCCTGCCGGGCGTGCGCTTCGCCTGCGACGGCTACGTCGAGCTGGTGCGCGAGCGCAGCGCTGGTCGAGGCGGTGGCCTCGTCGCTGACCGAGTTCTTCGCGCCCGACCTGATGTCGCAGCGCGGATCGCGGCCTGGGAGCGTCACTACCCCTGGGTGAGCCCGGAGATGCTGGCGTACTTCCGCGTCGCGCGTGCCGCGCGCGCGCGCAGGACTCCGAGGAGGCGCGTCGACTTCGTCGTCGCGCACGCCGACGACGCGCGAGCTGCAGGAGCGGTGCGTGGCGCGCGCTCATCCGCAAGACCGAGATCCTCTGGCACCTGCTCGACTGCGTCTACGCGGCCTACGTCGAGCCCGGCTGGGGCCGGCGGGGCCGCGCGCGTGATCGACGCCGAGACCGTCCGCGCCTGGCCGCAAGGCGCGGCTGCGCTGCGACCGGCAGGGAGAGCGATACCATGCTGCTCTATCCCGGAGCGCGGGCCTCGCGCTGAACGGCACGGCGCCGCGACGTCGTGCAGCTCTGCACCGGCGAGCACACGGTCGCGCGCGATCGTCGGACGCAGCTCGGCGGCGAAGTACGCGACGCAGCCGCGCGAGGTCGTGGAGCGACGAGGTGCTGACGTTCCTCGGCCGCTGGACGCCGAGCGCGGGCTCATACGATGAGCGATGCGAAGAGCCGCGCCCGTACACGCTGATCGCGGAGCTCACGTACCGCTGCCCGCTGCGCTGCCGCGTACTGCTCGAACCCCGCTCGACTACGCGCGGCACGCGACGAGCTCGACACCGCGACCTGGCTCCGCGTGTTCGCGCGAGGCGGAGGAGCTCGGCGTCGTGCAGGTGCAACCTGACCGGCGGCGAGCCGCTGCGTGCGCGACGACCTCGAGCAGCTGGTCGCGGGCGCGCGCGCGCTCGACCTGTACACGAACCTGATCACCAGCGGCATCCCGCTCGCCGCGAGCGGCTGGCCCGGCTGCGCGAGCTCGGCCTCGACAACGTGCAGCTCTCGATCCAGGACGTCGACCGCAGCGGCGTCCGACCGCATCGCCGGGCTCGCGGTCGTTCGACCGGAAGCTGCGAGGTCGCGCGCTGGGTCAAGGCGCTCGGGCATGCCGCTGACGCTGAACGTCGTGCTCCACCGCGACAACCTCGATCACGTCGCGGAGCTCGATCGCGCTCGCCGAGTCGCTCGACGCGGATCGCCTCGAGCTCGCCAACACGCAGTACCTCGGCTGGGCGCTGGCGAACCGGAAGGCGCTGCCTGCCCACGCGCGAGCAGCTCGAGCGCGCCCGCGAGGTCGCCCGCGCGGCTCGGCAGCGCCTCCGGGGCCGCATGGAGGTGCTGTTCGTCACGCCCGACTACTACGCCGAGTTCCCGAAGGCCTGCATGGACGGCTGGGCGCGGCGATTCCTGCTGGTCACGCCCGACGGCGTCGCTCTCCCCTGCCACGCCGCGCACACGCATCCCGGGTCTCCACTGGGAGCGGGTCACGCGAGCGGCCGCTGCCGGGAGATCTGGCGGGAGTCGCCGGGCTTCAACGCGTTCCGCGGGGAGGCGTGGATGCCGGAGCCGTGCCGGAGCTGCGACCGGCGCCACGTGGACTTCGGCGGCTGCCGCTGCCAGGCGTACTTCCTCACGGGCGACGCGGCCAGCACCGACCCCGTCTGCTCGCTCGCCCCGCATCACGACCTCATCGAGACCGCGCAGAGGCGAGCAGGGCCAGCCGGCCGAACTTCATCTACCGCGGGCCGCGCGCGGCGACGCCTCCGCGCCGCTGAGCGTCGGTCCGGCGGCGCCGCTACGCCGGCCGCTGGACCCGGCCGATCATGCCGCGCTGCGGGTCGTAGCCCAGCACCGCGAGCGCGAAGCAGACTCAGGAAGCACGCCCCGACCACGGCGGCCGCCGTCGCGGTTGAACTGCCCGTAGAGCGCGAACCGGATCAGCTCCACCGCGTGGGTGAAGGGATTGACCCGCGCGACCTGGTAGACGACCTCGGCGCCGGACTCCTGCACCTTCCAGAGCGGATAGAGCGCGGAGGACACGAAGAACATCGGGAAGATCACGAAGTTCATCGTGCCCGCGAAGTTCTCGAGCTGCCGGATGTGGACGGACGAGGAGCAGCCCCACCGCCCCCAGCATGAAGCCGGCGAGAAGCACCGCAGGCAGCGCCGACAGCCAGCCGCGCCAGGGCAGATCCACCTGGAACGCCGCGCACACCAGCAGGAACGCGTAGGCCTGCAGGACGGACAGGAGCGTGCCGGCCGCCAGCTTGCACAGCAGCAGGTACCAGCGCGGCAAGGGCGCCGTGAGCAGGAGCCGCATCGATCCCCATCTCGCGGTCGTAGACCATCGACAGCGAGGACTGCATGCCGTTGAAGAGCAGCACCATCCCGAGAAGGCCCGGGACGACGTAGACCTCGTAGCGGATGTAGGTCTCGTAGGGCGGGATGATCGACACGCCGAAGACGTTCTGGAAGCCGGCCGCGAACACGAGGAGCCAGAGGCTCGGCCTGACGAGCGCGGAGATCAGCCGTCCCGTCTGGTGGGCGAACTTCACCACCTCGCGGCTCGAGACGGCGAGGAGTCCGCGGAGGGCGTGAGCGGCCGTCATCGGTCCGAACCGGATCACGGGCGACAGCGGCTGTCCCGCTCGTCGAAGCCGAGCGTGTCGAGAATGTTCTTCGCGTGGAGGAAGCCCTCGAGGGGCGCCCGCTCGACCACCCAGTTCCCCGTGGTCAGGAAGAGCGCCTGGCGGAGCTGGCCGATCCCATGGGCGAAACGTCTGGCGGGCGCCCTTGAAGCCGTCGAGCGCCGCCTGGTCGCCGGTCAGATAGGCGGCGGCGGCCTTGACGTCGGTGCTCTTGGCGCGAAGCGCGGTCTCCACGATCGCCTTGACCGCCATCCACGCGGACCAGTCGTACCCTGTCATCGGCCGGCGGGCGAGCTTGAGGAAGCGATTGTTGAGCTGGGGCGCGCCCTGGCGCTCCCACGCCCAGTGCCACCAGTCCGGCACAGGCCGGCCGCGCCGACCACGGGCCGCGGTCGCTGCGTCTGGTAAGGCACGTCGCGCGCGAACTCGCCGTCGGCGTCAGCGACCACGACGACGTCGTAGTCGACGCCCGCCGTCAGGAGCGCCACGTTGTTCTGCGCCCGCTCGCGCGGGTCCTTTCCGAGGACGTAACGCGCGAGTGTCCACGATCTTGATGCCGAACCGCTTGGCGCGACCGCTCGAACGCCGCATTGAGGGCCGCGTCCTCAGGCCGGGGGTCCCTTGAGGACGAGCGCCTGGCGCCACTTCTTCGCGACCAGGAACTGGCGCGAGGGCGTCCATCAGCATGGCGTGGCCCGGCGGCGACGTGGAACAGGTGGGGCTGACACCGCTCTCTGCCGGAGAGCTGTCGTCGAGCGCCGTCAGGTTGAAGAGCAGGAGATCCTTGCCCCGGGTGCGCTGGGCGACCGTCGGCGACGACCTCACCGGGCGCGTCCAGGCAGGAAGAGATGCGTCCCGCCGCCCTGCAGCCGCTCGGATCGCCGCGACCAGCGCGTCGGCGTTCTCGGCCGCCTGGCGCGCCGCAGCTCCGAGCTTCACCCCTGCGGCCGAGCTCGCGAAGTCCGACTCCTCGACCGCCACTCGCGCCCCGTCGAAGGGCCGCCCCCACGGCTGCCCCTGGAAGCGGGCCGCCACGCGCCGCTCCTCGTAGCGTCGCGTCGTCCTCCACCTCCAGGTAGCCGATGGGGAGGGGACGCTCCGCCGCGCGCGCCGGCACGAGCCCCGCCGCGAGGGCCAGTCGCGGCGGCCACGGCCCCCAGGCGCACGAGGTTCGCCATCGTCGCCGGGGCGTCAGTCGTCGATGACGGCCATGTAGGGTACGCGGCCGACCGGCACCGAGCGCGGGACCTTCATGGTGGCGGTCTCGATGACCGATCAGGTCATCGCTCGAGCCGTTGCACACGTAGAGTGTCTTCTCGTCCCGCGCCAGCAGCACGTTCCACGGGCGCTTCCCGACGAGCGCGAAGCCCGTGACCTTCCGGTCGGGAACGCTCACCACCGCGACGTGATTGGCGCGCCCCAGGCCGACGTAGGCCACCTTGCCGTCGCGCGTGATCGCGATGCCCACGGGTGTGATCTCGTCCGGACGGAAGCCCCTTCGGTTCGAGCTTGACCTCGCCGGTGACCTTGTTCGCCGCGGTGTCGATGATGCTGACCGTGCCGCCGATCTCGTTGGTGACCCAGAGCTCCTTTGAGGTCGGGCGTCAGCGCCAGCCGGCGGGGCCGATCCCCACGAGGATGTTCGCCGACCAGCTTGCGCGTCCCGGCGTCCACGACGTGGACCATGTGGGCCACCTCGGAGGTGACGTACACGATCTTGCCGTTCGGGTGAGCCAGGACGCCCTCGGGCTCCGCGCCGACCTTCACCGTTCCGACCTTCTTGCGGGTCGCCATGTCGAAGAAGCTCAGCTCCGCGTCGTCCTCGTTGCCGACGTACATCGTCTTGCCGTCCGGCGAGAGATCGAACACTTCCGGATCCGGCCCGACGTCCAGGTGGTCGATGACCTTCAGGGCGGCGACGTCGATGATGTCCACGCGGTTCGCGTCGCTGGCCGCGACGTAGAGCGAGCTTCTCGATCCGCGCTGAAGCGCAGGTGCCGGGCCCGGTTGCCGGTCTTGACCACCGCGACCTTCTGGAGGGTCTTGCCGTCCAGCACGGTCACACTGTGATCTCGCTCGCTGCTGACGAAGATGCGGCCGGTGCCCGCCGCCGATACGGGTCGAGCCGGAGCCAGCGCACCGAGCACCAGCAGGGCGAGCGCAACCCGGTTGATTGTCGTCACAGCGCGCCTCATCACGTTCGCCTCCTCAGATGTCGTCATCCAAAGTGTACCGCCTCAGAACTCCCACCTGAAGCCGGCGAAGATCCGGTAGTCGAACTCCCGGTCGCGCGTCAGGCGCGATCTGGACGCCGCCGCCAACGCTCGTCCCGGCCGGCATCCACGATAGGGACCGGATGATCACCCCGGGTGTCAGGTACACCTGGGGCTGACCCACGAGGTCCGGCTCCTCCTCGCCTTCCTCGCCCCTGCCGGACCCGTTGGCGCGTCGAGTCTGCGTCACAATGCTCAGCTCGAGCGTCGGCGTCACCTGCCGCCAGCCCTTGTAGGCCGCGGCGAGGCTCACCGCGAACGTTTCCGATCCGTCGTCGGACCCGTCGACGACCCACGTGTAGCCGATGTCGCCGATGAGGTCGATCGGCCCGGAGTCCGATGCCGCCCGTCACGTAGGGGTTCACGCTGAACGAGCCGCCAAGCCCCCGGCTCTCCGAACCGCTGGGAAGCCCCAGCTCGACGCCGACCGTCACCAGGGCAGGCTGGTCGATCGACTGGAAGATCAGCACCTTGCCGCCGAGCGTGATGTCGCCCAGCCCGCTTCGTCGGAGCCTTCCCGCGGCATGAGGAAGACGACCGGGATCTCGACGCTGGCCTCGATCCGATCGCCGAAGCGCCACCGGACCTCGACCTCGGCCTCGACTTCCTTGCCCTCGGCACCCTTCTCGTACTGGATGTTGACCTCGAGCTCCCGCTCGAGCGTCGGGTTCCAGGTCACCAGCGGATCGAAAGAGCTCGATGATGGGCTGCTCGACGCCCTGGGCCATGGCGCGCGGACCGAGGCCCGCGACGGCGAGGACGCACACTGTCGCCGCGACGGCCGGAAGGGGCGGGGGGCCACCGCTCTACTCTGCGACCATGACGCCGTGGAGCTCGGGCGTGGAGTCGTCGTCCACCAGCTCGTATTTGCCGGGCTTGAGCGCCGGCATCTGGAGCTTCAGGACCTGCCCGGCGCGCACCTTCTTCTCGATACGGAGCTTCGGGATGTCGATCTCGTGGGTGATGTCGTCCTTGTTCGTGATGACGAGGATGAACCGGGTGCCCGCTTTGACCTTGAGCTCGCCGGATCGAACTTGATCCTTGTCCATCGTCAGCGGCACTTCGACCTGCGCCTGGGCGGCCGCCGGCGCGTCCCCGCGCTGCACACGGCCACCACCGCCGCCAACACCACACCCGGGTAGACAACCCATCGCCTCATCGAAGCCTCCATCGCGCGTTGGCCGAGCGCGGCACGGCGCCCGTCGTCGGCGAGGGCGGTTCCTCGCGTGCGAGCCGGGCGCGGGACCGCCGCCAGGGGATAGGCCAAGGGCGTCGTGCTCGCGGTTGGCATCTCGTCTCGTACGGCGTCGGCGCGAGCGAATCAGCGCTCGCTTCTCGCCTTGCCAGAGCCGACGCTACCGAGGCGCACGCGGTGTGTCAACGGTCCGGATGGCCACCATCGCGTGGCCATGTGGCCACCGTCAGGCGCTAGCTCACCAGCTTCGGCGAACCGCTTCGACCGCCGCCTGCGTCCGGGTCCGATACCTCCAGCGTCTTGAGAAGGCGCTGGACGCATTTCTTCACCGAACCGACGCTCCACCGGAGCCGCTGCGCGATCTCCTTGTTCGTCCGGCCTTCCGCCAGCAAGGCCAGCACGTCCCGCTCCACCCGTGTCAGTCCCTTCGGGTCGCCCTTCGGAGGCGGGCGTCACCTCTTCGAGCAGCCGCCAGAGCGCGGCCGGGGCCAGCACCGATTCTCCTTCGCGGACCGCGCTCACGGTCGCGACGAGCTCCCGGCGGGTGATTCCCTTGAGGACGTAGCCGGCGGCGCCGAGCTCCACGGCCCTGCGGATGAACTCGGGCGCGTCGTGCATCGTCACGATGATGACGCTGGTCTCGGGCGCCAGCGCCTTGAGGCGCTGGAGCACGGTCAGTCCATCCAGATCTGGCAGCTGGAGGTCGAGCAGCACGAGATCCGGCCGGCGCTCCCGCACCGCGGCTGAGCGCTTCCTCGCCGTTGCCGGCCTGCACGAGCTCCCCCACCTCGCCCTCGAGCATGCTGGCGAGGCCATCCCGGACCATCGGGTGGTCGTCGACGATCAGGACCCGATCTTCCGCTCCTCAGCGAGCCGCGGCATGGGAACCGCTGGCGGCCACGGGCAGGGCGGCCCAGACCGCGGTGCCCCTGCCCGGAGCGCTCTCGACGCGGCATTGCCCCCCGAGCAGCCGGGCGCGCTCGCGCATGCTCACGAGGCCGAGCCCCGGTGACCGGCTCCGATCGGGGTCGTCGACGAAGCCGGTCCCCCAGTCCCGGATCTCCAGGACGAGGCGCGCCGGCTCTCGCCGGAGGGCTAGCGCGACCCGCGACGTCCGGGCGTGCTTGAGGGCGTGTGGTGAGCGCCTCCTGAGCGATCCGGTAGGCGCCGGTCTCGACGGTGGCGGGAAGGCGCTCGTCGCCGACCTCGTCGATCAGCTCCGTGCGCCAGCCGCCTTGTCGGGCGGTCTCGTCGACGAGGGCCTGACCGCCGGGACGAGACCCAGCGAGTCGAGAAGGCCGGGCCGGAGCGACGCGAGCAGGCGGCGGGTCTCGAGGATTGCGCGGTCGAGCCGGTCGCGCGCCTTCTGAGCTCGCTCCGAACGCGAGAGGAGCGACAGCGACAGAGGTCGGCGCCGGTGTCGAGATGCTTGCTTCGCGCTGACGATCACCTGGGCCAGGGAATCGTGGATGTCGTACGCGACCAGCCGCCGCTCGTCTTCCTGGACGACGGTGAGCCGCTCCATCGTGGCCGAGACGACCCGCTCCTTCTCGCGCAGCGCCTCGAGCAGGGATGCCAGCTCGCCCGCCCGCCGCTGCTCGGCAGCGGCAGAGCGCGCTCGTCCGGCGGAAGGCGTCGATCAGCACGTAGGTGCCGGCGACGATCGCGACGATTTGCGTCACGTGGAGGAGCGGGCCCAGCGGGAACCCGAGGTCGGCGCCGGAGGGCTGCTCCAACACCGCCATCTCCACGATCTCCTGGCCAGCCATCAGCGCAAACACGGCCGCCAGCACCAGGTATCGGTGCCGTCCGGCTCGCTGGACCACGCTGCCCCATTCCATCGTCACTCGCTCCTCGCGGCACCCTTGCCGGTCAGCTCGATGAACGCGTTCGCCAGGGTCGCCTGCCCGGTCTTCCGGACCAGCTCGGCCGGCGCGCCCTCGGCGACCAGCCGGCCCCGGTGCAGCACCAGCACGCGGGTCGCCCTCGGCCTCGTCGACGAGATGGGTCGCCCAGAGCACGCCCAGCTGGCGGCTCCGGCAGAGCGGTCTGCACGTGCCCCAGCAGGGACCGGCGCGAGGCGGGATCCAGACCGACGGTCGGCTCGTCCATAACCAGCACCCTCGGCTCGTGCACCAGAGCGCGCGCCAGCTCCACTTTGCGGCGGTTGCCCCGCTCAGCGTGCGGCACACCTGGCCGCCCTCCGCGCCGAGGCCCACGCGCGCTCGAGCTCCTCGTGGATCCGAGCGGTGGCACGCCGGCGATCGAGCCCGTGGAGGCGCGCGTGGAACCGGAGGTTCGCCTCGACGGCTGAGGTCCAGATCCAGGGTCGGCTGCTGGAACACGACGCCCAGGCGCGCCAGGCGCCCGACGAGGTGCCGGCGAATGTCGAGCCCGTCGATCGCGATACGGCCGCCGTCGGGCACGAACAGCCCGTCAGCAGCTGGAACAGCGTGGTCTTGCCGGCCCCGTTGGGGCCGAGCAAGGCGACAAACTCCCGGGACCGAGCCCGAGCGTCACGCCGTCGCAGCGCCTTGACGGACCCGTACGACTTTCGAGCGTCCTCCACCTGGAGCAACGGCGCGCTCATCGGTCGTTCCCGCCGGCGGCGGCGGCGGCGTCCACGTGTCGTCGACGGGCTGGTCGGCGGCGCCCGCCAGGATCTCCGGGTGCAGCCGAAGGGATCCGATCGTGGAGCTCGCCCACCGGCGGCGTGGCCGGGCTCGCGGGGGCGCCGGAGTCCACCGGCAGCTCGAGCACGACGCGGCCCGGACCCGGCGAGGAACAGCACGCGGTCGGCCACGGCCAGCGCCTCGCGCAGCTCGTGGGTCACGTACAGCACCGCCGGGCCGTGTCCCCTGCCACAGCGCGACGAGCTGGCGGCGCAGACGGCTCGCCGTCGGCGCGTCGAGAGGAGACCAGCGGCTCGTCCAGCAAGGAGGAGCTCGGGCTCTACCGCGAACGCGCGGGCCAGGGCGACCCGCCGCTGCATGCCCCAGAGACGGCCAGGGTAGGTGTCGGCGCGCCTCCTCGAGCCCCACGTCGGCAAGCAGGCGGTGGCGCGCTCAGTGGCGCCGGAGTCGCGGCCCAGCACGAGTCGCAGGTTGTCGAGGACCGTCAGCCACGGCATCAGGCGCGAGGCCTGAAACATCATGCCCAGACGGACCGACGAGTCCCCGCCGTGCGCCGCGTCGTGAATCGGCCGTCCGTCGACCTCGACCGAGCCCTCGAAGGCGCGGTCCAGGCCGGCGACGATCCCGAGCGGCGTGCTCTTGCCGCAGCCCGACGGGCCGACGATGCCGACGATCTCCCCGGCCCCGGCCGACATCTCGAGCGACTCGAGCGCCGGCCGGACGGCGCCCGGATAGTGCTTTCGCCCGACGCGAACCACCAGCCTGGTCACGCGCGCCACCGGGTGAGCCGCCGCTCGAGCGGCCTGCAGGCCCACGCCCTCGATCACGAGTACGGCCGCCGCGAACGCGCAGCGTGTAGGCGAGGATGCTCGTGATGTCGAAGAACTGGAAGTACGTCCCCAGCTGGAACCCGATGCCGTTGCTGCGGCCGAGCAGCTCCACCACCAGGACGATCTTCCAGATCAGGGCCAGCCCAGATCGCGCGGAGGCCATGAGGTAGGGGTAGAGCTGCGGGAGGTAGACTCGCGTGAACCGCCGAGCCCAGGGCACCGGAACACCGTGGCCACGTCGAGCAGGCCCTGGTCGACGCGCGCGCGCCCCTCGCGGACCGTCACCACCACCGTGGGAATCTTGTTGAGGGCCACCGCCGTGACGGCCGCAACCTCCGTGAGCCCGAGCCAGATGTAGCAGAGGATGGCCGTCACCAGCGCCGGGATGTTGAGCGCCAGCACGAGGAGGCCGTCCAGGCCCGCGTCGACCCATCGGCGACGCCCCATGAGGATGCCGAGGCCGGCACCGATCCCCATTGCGATGGCGAAGGCGGCGGCGACCGCGGCCCAGCGTGATGGCGAGATGGCGCAGCAGCTCCCCGGTCGCGATGTGCCGCCAGAGGCTCGCGAGGACGACTGCGGGGGTCGGGAGCAGCGGCCAGCTATGCCCGTCTGCGCGACCAGCTGCCAGACCACGAGGCAGCAGAGCAGCGACAGCACGCGCAGCCATGCGTCTGCAGGCCGGCCGCGAGCCGCCGTCATTCACGTCGGGAGGAGCCGGGCTGGCTTTCTCGTCGTGGCGTCGTGCTCCGGATCTCGGACGAGACGACGGGCTTGACGGAAGGGCACGGCCGCGCGACTCGTCACTCCAGGCGGAAAGCCGTCCCAGAACGTCCCGGGCTCAACTGGCGGCTCGAGTCCACGAGCTCCTCCCCGCCTTCGCGGGCGAGGAACGGCGAAGGCCGCCGTCGCCGAGTCGATCTCGGCCTGGCCGAAGCGGCGCGGCGTGCCCTCGCGGAACGCGTCCCGGAGCGCGCGCGCAGCACGACGGGGCTCGGTGGCGCCCGTGAGGGGCTGGATCCGCTCCCACTCCGGCGTCCGAGGTGGTCAGGGATCTGCTTGGCCGCGTAGGCGGCCCTCAGGAACGCGGTGACGGTGGCCCGGTTCGCGTTCGCCCAGCGCTCGTCGAAGGCCCACGCCGAGGAGGGCACCGGGCCGGGGACCCCCAGGCGCACGGAGCACGTCCGCCACGCTGACGAGCTCCCGCATCCCGGCCGCCTTCAGCCGCGCGCCGTACTGCCAGTAGTTGAGCACCGCCGGCAGCTCGCCGCGGAGGACGAGCTCGTTGAGGAGCGGCGGGCCGCCGAGCTCGGCTCCACCAGCTTCCCGAGATCCTCCCCGAGCACGCGCCGTCCATAGGCCCGGAAGAAGAGCCAGCTCTTGTCGACGGGGCCGCCGGCGACGCCGCAGGCGCTTGCCGCGCAGATCGGCCGAGCTCGCGAGATGCCCGAAGTCCGGCCGGACGATGAGGCCGCCCACCGTGAGCGAGTAGGGCGCGAACGTGTACGGGCGGCCCTCGGCCCGCTGCCGCGACACCCACGTCCAGTCGGTGACGATCGTGTCCACCGCGCCACCCTGGAGGGCGACCGTCGTGGCGCTCGTGGACGCGAGCGTCACGACCTGAAGATCGACGCCCTCGCGCGGCTGGCGAGGCCGTGCGTCTGCATCACGTCGAGCTCCAGCTCACGGTGCCGAACCTGAGCACGCCGACCCGGACCCGCGCGGGCGCGGCAGCCAGCCACCGGGCGGTGACGACGGCCGCCAGGGCGTCAGGGCGACCGCGAGCGCTCCGGCGAGCCCGTTCCGTCTGGCGGCCCGCCGCGCTACGCTCGAGCTGCGGCAGCGATTCTCGCCCCGCGCGCGCCCGCGAACCCGGCCCGCGCTCATCGAATGACCCGCCCGGCGCTGCGCACGGCGTCCGTGGGAAGCTCGATACCGAGGTCGGATGCCGCCTTGAGATTCACGATCAGCTCGAACGATGGGTGCGCCACCGCGATGGAGGCGGGCGAGGCGCCGCGAAGGATCCGGGCGGTCATCTCGCCGGCCAGCAGGCCCATCCCGCGCTGGTCCGGCCCGATCGACGCGACTGACGCCGGGCACCGTGACCAGATCCGGGATCCCCTACGAGGAGCGGCAGCCGGCGCTCGACGGCGGCCCGGCCGATCTCCGCCCCGGCCCCGCCTCGTGCAGCGGCTCCGATCGAAAGAAGACCGCATCCACCTCGCCCGGTCCGAGTTCACGCAGGAGCCGGGCGGCAGTCTCCGCGTCCGGAGCCTCCCGCTTCACCAGGGTCAGGTCCGCGCCCGCCGCGACGCGCTCGAGGTTCGCCAGTTGCGTCCGGTCCGGAGGGAAGCCGGGATCGAAGAACACGCCCAGCCGGCGGAGGCCCGGCAGTACCTGGCGGAACGCTGCGACGCGCCGGCGCGTCGCTTCGGGATCATGGCGGTCGCGACGCCGGTCAGATGGCCTCCAGGCGTCTCCGCCGACGCGACGAGCTTGCTGGCCACCGGATCGGCCACCGGACAGAAAACGACAGTGAAATATAGCAATGGAAATATGTTGATTGGAGAAAATCCAATGAATATCAGCCTGAACCAGCTTCGCGTCTTCGTCGTGCGGTGGCGCGGCTCGGAAACTTCGCAACACGCGCCGCTGGAGCGGCTGCATCTGTCGCGCAGCCGAGCATGAGCCTGCACATCCGGCAGCTGGAGCAGGATCTCGGCGTGCGGCTGTTCGATCGCGGCTGCGCGTTCAGTGGCGCTGACGCGCGCGGCAGCGACGCGACTTTCTGCGGGCACCGGCGGGAACGCAGCCGCCAGGCGACGTCCGGAGGTCGGCGGTCGCCTCGGTCGCCTTCCGATCCTGCGGCGCGCCGCCGCGGCCGGAGTCGCGGTCGCGGTGTTGCCGTCGGTCGCGGCGGAGCTCGCTGCCGCGCGCCATGGCCGCTGTGGCAGCCGCCGCCATCCTGACATCGTAACTCGCTGCGCGACGCGACGTGGCCGAGCTGATCCCGGCGCGCGTGCGCAGCGGCGAGGTCGACTTTTCGGCCTCCGGCGCCATCTGGCGCTGCATCGATGCCGACATCGCCGGTTCGCCCCTCGTCAGCGATCAGAGCTGATCGCGGAAACGTATCCCGCCGTCGCACCCGCTGGCGTCGGCGCGGAGACGACTTCTTCGGTGAAGACGACTCTCTTCAGTGGGTGACATCTTCCGTGAAGACGAGCTTCTGGCGCGCGCTTCGCCGTATCCGTTCGTCGGCGATGTCGCGCGACACCGCAGCGTGGCGCCGATCTGACCGAGCAGGCCTGCGCGCACAACGGCCTGGTGCTCGGAGCCGGCGTTCAGACGCAAAATACATGAGTCATCGGCGGTCGGCATCATCGCGCACGGGCTGGGCGCGTCGGCACGCTGCCGTCGTCGGCCGTTTCGATGGTGCATGCACGCCGGTCTGGCGCACGCCGAGATCCGCGGTCCCGTCATGGAAACGCCAGATCGGCGCGTCGCGACCCGCCGCGGCGCCGGTCGCTCTCTCGCCGGCCGCCGAAGCTTTGGTCGCCGCGCTGAAAGACCGCGGCGGCAAGGCGCGCAGGGGGTAGGTTGGACGCCGCTGCGTTCTGCTAACGCTGATGTGTCACGTCCGCCAACGGCAGAAGGCGCCACCACAACGCAACGACGCGCGGCACGCACCCGGCACATCGCCCTCGTGGTCAAGGACCTGAGAAGACCGCGACGTTCTATCAGAAGGCGCTCGGGCTCAGCCGCTCCGAGATGTCCGAAGGGCCGACCGGCGCGCCGCATCTATATGAGCGACGGCGAGGTCAATCTGGCGCTGCTGCAATACAAGAGCGAGGTCGGCTCCGGCTTGAAGGATCCGCAGGCCTTCGTCGGCGTCCATCACTTCGGCTTCCAGGTCGACGACCTCAAGGAAGGGCAGGCGGCGATCGAAGGCGGCCGGCGGCGAGTTCTTCTTCGATCTCGGCGAGGAGGGCGACGAGGGCTTCGAGCGCAAGTTCAAGGATCCCCGACGGCATCATCTTCGACATCAACGATACCGGCTGGGCGATGGCGATCCGGCAAGAAGTGATTCTAAGCTGCCGACAGGAGACTGACAGCATGCCGGCGTAGCGGTAGAGTGCCCGCGAAGGGGAGATGTCCTGTGGCGCGCTCGCGCAACGCCTGCTCGAACTGATCCAGGTGCTGCGCCGGGCATCGGCGTCCGGTGAGCGGGCGGACGCTGGCCGACGAGCCTCGGCGTGTCGCTGCGGACGGTCTACCGCGACATCCAGACGCCGATCGGCCAGGGCGCGTCGATCGACGCGCGAAGCCGGCGTCGGCCACGCGCTGCGGCCGGGCTTCGTGCTGCCGCTGCCGCTGATGTTCTCCGACGAGGAAGATCGAGGCGCTCGCCAGCTCGGCGCGCGCTGGGCGGCGCCAACCGGACCGATGACCGCTCGCGCTGGCTCGCCCGCCAAACGCCCTCGCCAAGATCGCGGCGGTTCTTCCTGACGACTTGCGCGAGTGACTATCGCGAGCACCGGCCTCCTCGCCGGGCCGGGCCGCCTGAACCCGAACTGGGGCTGGTCGATCTCGCGCCGATCCGCCGAGGCGATCCGCGCGGAGCTGCAAGCCGGTTCCTGAGTCACTACCGGGACTGCAACATGGGCGACCGTTCGAAGCGAACGGTCTGGCCGATCGCGCCTCGGCTTCTTCGATCGCAGTGCGCGTGCTCGCGGCATCCGGTGCGAGCTGCGCCAGGACTACCGGCACTTCCGCGCCGACCGCATTCGTGGCGCTGCAGGCGAGCCGAGGAGCGCCATCCCCGGCGGCGCCGCGCCTTCTGCTGCGGGAGTGGCGCGGAATGGAAGGAGCAGAATTCCGGAGCAAATCTAGCGGTTTGCATAATGATGCTGACAGAATCCGTCAGCGCGCCGTCGTCGATGCAAGCGGATGAGTCCATCCTGACGCCGAGGAGCATCCGATGCGCCGCTTCAGACTACGAAACCAATACCGCCGTTTCCGCCGAGAAAGCTCTTCCGCGCCAAGACCGACATCGCCACTGGCCGAGGATGGGACAGCGAGCCTCGAAGCGACCGCCCTCGACGCGCCGCTCGCTGCGGGTTCGCCCTTCATGCTCAAGCCCAAGGGCGGCCCGAAGGTTCGACATGCGGATCGAGGGTCGACGCGCCGCGGCGGTTCGTCGATCTCGCGTTGCTGCCGTTGGCGAAGATGCGGACCTCGACTGAGTTCCTGCCGGCCGGCAGCGGCACCCGCACTCCGTCACGATCGAGGTGTTCGGGCCACTGGCGCTTCCTCTGGGACCGCGTGGTTGCGCGCAAGCTAGCGGCCGATTGCAGGCAGACAGACCCGCCAATTCATCGCGCCGCCGCGGAGCGGCGGTCATGAGCGAGGATCGGCGCTTCTGGGTGGCGGTCGCGTCCGCCGACCACGCGCGCGCGCGGCAAGGAGCTCGGCATCATGCCAGGTCAGCCATGTAGCGGCGGACCGCTGCGGCGGATCTCGTGCCGGCGACGGCGTCGCTTACTACTCGCCCACGCGTCACGTTGGGCGGCGAAGGGATGCGCCTGCAGGCCGTTCACCTGATCGGCGCGGCGTCAGAGACGACCGCGTCTATCAGGCCACATGGGCGAGGCGCTTCCGACGCCGTTTCCGCCGCGACGTGACGTATGCCGAGGCCAATGAGGCGTCGGATCCTGCCGCTGCTCGACCAGCTGGAGCTGACGCGCGGCAGGCGAAACTGGGGTTATCCGGGTTCGTTTCGGATTGGTCCGAGATCAGCAAGCGCGATCTCCGAGACGATCGCCGCGGCCAATGTGGCGTGACGCGCGGAACCGACTAAGATCAGCACGCGCCAGGAGCACGGTCACGGCAGACAAACGCGAGGTGACGCGCGACGAGACGCTCCTGCAGGCGAGTGAGCGCCATCGCGCCGCGACGCGCATTCCCGTCCGGCAGAGCGGCGGGCGCGCAGGCGGTCGGGCCGGTCGACGGCCACGCTCAGCAACTATGCGAGCGGTGCCCGCGACCGGGCGCTGCCCGACGACGGTGATCGAGAAGACCAAGCATCACGTCCTCGATACGTTCGCGGCGATGATACTCAGGCGCCGAGCTGCGCGCCGGGCCGCGCCGCGATCGGCTTCGCCCGCAGCTACGGCGGCGCCCGGGTCGCGACGGTCGTCGGCTCCGACGTGCTGTGCGGGCCGATCGAGGCGGCGCTGCGCCAACGGCGTGCTGGCGCACGCCGACGAGACCGACGATTCGCACTGCGCCCTCGCTGTCGCATCCGGGCTGCGCGGTGGTGCCGGCGGCGCTCGCGGTCGGCGAGACAGCTCGGCATCGACGGCACGCATTTCCTGCGCGCCGTGGCGCTCGGCTACGACGTCGGCACGCGCGTGACCATGTGCCTCGGCGTTCCGGCGCTGTCGCGCGAGACTGCACCAGAGCAGCGCACAGCATCGCCGGCGTGTTCGGCGCCGCGGCCGCCGCCGCGCTGCGCGGCCGGCCTCGACGCTGCGGCAGATGCGCTGGCTCGCTCGACTACACCGCGCAGCAGTCCTCCGGCATCGCCGCCTGGCAGCGCGACACGCGATCACATCGAGAAGGCGTTCGTGTTCGGCGGCATGCCGGCGCGCAGCGGCGTGACCTCGGCGCTGCTGGTGCGCTCGGGCTGGACCGGCGTCGACGACATCTTCTCCGGGCCGGACAACTTCTTCCAGGCCTACGCGCCCAACGCCGATCCGGCGCTGCTCGTCGACAAGCTCGGCGAGCGCTACGAGATCATGCGCACCAACATCAAGAAATGGACGGTCGGCTCGCCGATTCAGAGCGCCGCTCGACGCGCTCGAGCGATCCTGCGCGAAACGGCGGCCGTTCGACGCCGAGCAGGTGCAGAAGCGTCGTCGTGCGGCTCGGCACCCGCGAAGCCGTCGGTGGTGAACAACCGCGACATCCCCGACATCTGCCTGCAGCACATGGTCGCCGTGATGCTGATCGACAAGCACCGTCGTCGTTCCACGCGGCGCACGACAAGCCGCGCATGCAGGACGCCGGCGTGCTGCGCCAGCGCGCCAAGGTCGAGCTTCGTGCCCGACGCCGAGCTCGAGCGGCGGGTGCGGGAGGCGATCGTCGACGGTCGTACGCTCGCCGACGGCACGAGACTCAGCGAGCACGTCCGGCGCGGTGCGCGGCACCGCCGACAATCCGATGCCGCGCGCGAGGAGGTGGTCGCCAAATGCCGCGACCTGATCGCGCCGGTGCATGAGGCGCGGCAACGTGCGCGGAAGCTGATCGACCGCGTGCTCGCGCTCGAAAGCGCGGGCAAGCATCCGGGAAGCTGCACGGCCGCGTGCTGCAGAAGGCCGGCTAGTGTGGCGCCGGCGTGACTTGGATTGCCTTACGAAAGCCACCGACTACAGGCATCCAGATAGGAAAGGTTCCACGTCGGAGGTACAGCAATGATCCGCGCCACGGTACTCCGTGCGCTTGTGCTGACGGCGGCTTTTGCCGCGGCATTGACGCCGGTCACGTGCCTTGGCGAAAACAGCAATCGGTTGCCGACCAAGGCAACAAAGGAGTTACCGCCCGGAGCTGCTCTCGCTGTTCCGACAAAAGAAGATGCCAAAATATTCACCTATCCTTGTGCGCCTTTTCAAGGAAGAGGCGGAACTCGAAGTCTGGAAACAGGACACCACCGGCCGTTTCCAGATCCTCAAGATCTATCCGATCTGTCGGTGGTCGGGCGATCTTGGGCCGAAGTTGCAGGAGGGCGACCGTCAGGCTCCAGAGGGGTTCTATACAGTTACGCCCGAGTTGATGAATCCCAACTCCGACTTCTATCTTGCGATCAACATCGGCTACCCCAACAGCTTCGACAAAGCGAACAACCGCGACGGCAGCTTGCTCATGATCCACGGCGACTGCTCGTCGAGCGGTTGCTATGCCATGACCGACGAACAGATAAGCGAGATCTATTCGCTGGCGCGCGACTCACTCCTCGGCGGCCGGCCGTCATTCCAGGTCCAGGCCTATCCGTTCCGCTTGACGCCGGCGAATCTGGCGCGGCATCGAAATAATCCGAACTTGGCCTTCTGGAAGATGCTCAAGATCGGCAACGATCACTTCGAGACGACGCATCTCGAACCTAAGGTGGATGTGTGCAATCGCCTCTATGTATTCGATGCGCAACCTCCCCAAATTCGCCGAATCCTCTTGTGTTCAATCCCACCGATAAATGCCCCGCCTTTGTCGTGAATCCGAAAATCGCGCGGCGGGCGCTGGAGAAACAACGCACCGACGAGCTCGAATACGCGCAATTGCTTAAAGACAACGTGCCAGCCGCCCCAATCTACAGCGGACTGGACGGCGGAATGAATAAGGCTTTCCTCGCACAGGTTTCCGGGCAGAGTGACGCTTGCGAAAGTGCTGCCGTATGCATCTTACCTGCCGCAACTGCCACCGATCCCCTGGGTCGACAACGATGGTTCGTTGACGAGTAAATGGTTTGGCACCTTGTTCCTGATCGACACTGTAATCGTCGAACCTGATCCGGGCTGCTGCGCTGCACGCGCGGCCAAGCAGCAGCCGCGCCGCCGAGAAGCGATATGATCTCAGGTCGGCTGTAAGGAAAAATGATTGCTAGAAGTCCCCCGGCTTTGCCGAAGGACTTCTAACCGATGACGGCTGCGTCTATCAGCACGCAATCCGAGACTGCTCACGTCAGCAAACGAAGCGGCAAGCTCCCACAGAAGTACCAGCAGTTGCAGCTGCAGCATGAGCAGCCTCCGCAAGCTCTGCGGGACCTGCAACCTCTGGCGCAGCCTCTGCAGCCTCTACCTGCAGCCTCCGCAGCGAGCGTACTGTGCCAGAGCTCGCGCGGTTCGAGCTTTCATGTCGAAAACAAAGAACGTCGTCAAGCTGACGTCCATGATTTCCTCTGTCACTACGAAAGTGATTTTGGACCCGCTGCGGCATCCCGTAACGGTACATCGCCCGCAGGTCCAACGCCTCCGTGCGAATTCGCACCTGCCCGCCAGCGCCATCGACGCCGACTCCCGCAACCAGTACAGCCCCTTCTTCAGGTGCTTCTGCTTTGTCTGCCGCATAGTCCAGGCATGCCTCTCCTGCGTCTAAAGGAATAGTCTAGAGAGGATCGTCCCGCGGCCTCATGGTACGCTTCCACCCGGACACTTGCAAGACCGCTCCGCACGCGATCGGCTGCCCCACAATTGCGGGCGTCCGGCCGCCTCTGGTAGCACAAAAAAGCAAGCTCGATCGATTCAAACGTGGGCATTACGATGGGCTTGGGCATTGCGATGTAGCCGGCGCGAACAGGAGAAACAGACATGGCCGATTCTCATGGCCAGTTCTCATGGCCGTTTCGTCTGGTACGAGTTAACGACGACAGATGGAGGCCGCCAAGACGTTCTACTGCCGCGGTCGTGGGCTGGGGCACGCGGGACGCTCGATGCCCGGAGTTCCGTATACAGTGTTTACCGCTGGAAGAGTCCTCGGTCGGCGGGCTGATGCGACCTGCCGAAGGAACGCGAGGAAATGGGCGAAGGCCGAGTTGGATCGGGTATGTCAGCGTCAACGACGTGGACGCCACCAGCAGATCCGGATCAGGCACATGGCGGCGCCGTGCAGTTCAACCCGCAGGACATCTGAACATCAGTCGCTTTTCGGTCATCGCCGACCCGCAAACGGCAACGCTTGCGTTGTTCAAATGGCAACAGCCACCGGCTCAAGAGCAGCCCACTGAACCTGCGCACGCCTGGGCGCGTCGGCTGGCTACGAACTCTTTGCCGCCGACTGGGAGAGGCGTGGCGCTCTACAGTGAGCTTTCGGCTGGCAAAAAGCGGAGGTTGAAACTGACGCGACGGGCGCATATCAGCTGTTCTCCGCCGGCGGGCAGACGATCAGCGGAGATGACGACAGCCACCGACGGTGTCGGTTCCGTTTGGCTTTACTACTTCAACGTCGGCGATATCGACGCGGCAGTGAAAGCGCGTGAAGGCTGGTGGCGGACAAGTCCTGAGCGGCCCGACTGGAGTGCCGGAAGGCAGCGGATCGTCAATGCGCGGACCCACAGGGCGCCATGCTTGCGCCACTGAAGCCGGCCTGCGGCCTCGGATGTTTCGAGCGCGTCGAGGATCGCGTCGGGAAGCACCCGAGCTAAGCCGCTGATCGCTGGTCCGCGAAACGTTGCCCCTGCCCGGATTTAGGCTCAAGCGCTGTCGGAAATGGGCGTTCGATCCTCAGAAAGCGGACGGCGCGACGGCGGCTTTCTGGCCTGATGACGTTGTCGACCATGGAAATCTGGCTACGGCCGCAGCCCAGGCACTCGAAATGGATCGCGAAGTGGCGGGCAGCTTCGGCAGGTCTCGCCGCGTGCTGCCTCCACGGCCGGAATTCATCCGGCAACCGCTGAGTTTCGAGAGAAGCTCCGAGGGCGCTTCCGACGGCCATCAGAAGTGCGGAGACGCTAGCTACTCCGCCGCGACCACGCGAATTCTCGGCCTCAGGCTCGTCCCGCTGCTTGTCGCCGCTGAGCCAGACCTGCACGCGGTCGAGATAGAGATAGACGACCGGCGTGGTGTAGAGCGTCAGCAGCTGGCTGAGCGCGAGCCCGCCGACCATGGCGTAGCCGAGCGGCTGGCGCAGCTCCGAGCCGGTGCCGGTGACCGAGCGCGAGCGGGACGCCGGCGAGCATCGCGGCCGCGGTCGTCATCAGGATCGGACGGAAGCGCAGCAGGCAGGCCTCGCGGATCGCCGCGATCGGCGGCATGTGACGGTCGCGCTCGGCCGCGATCGCGAAGTCGACCAGCATGATGCCGTTCTTCTTGACGATGCCGATCAGGAGAATGATGCCGATGATGCCGATCACCGAGAGGTCCATATGGCCGAACTGCAGCGCCAGCAGCGCGCCGACGCCGGCCGACGGCAGCGTCGAGAGGATGGTCAGCGGATGGATGAAGCTCTCATAGAGCATCCCGAGGATGATGTAGACGACGATGAGGGCGGCGCGCGATCAGCGCCGGCTCGCTCGACAGCGAGGACTGGAACGCCTGGGCGTTGCCCTGGAAGGTCGCCGATCACCGAGGACGGCATGCCGATCTCGCGCGCGGCCTGCGCGATCGCGTCGACCGCCTCGCCGAGCGCAACGCCGGGGCGCAGGTTGAAGCGTCAGCGTGACCGCCGGGAACTGGCCCTGGTGCGCGACCGACAGCGGCCCGACCTTGCTCGGATCGACGTCGACCAGCGTCGACAGCGGCACGGCGCCGCCGGTCAGCGGCGATTTCACGTAGAGGCGGTCGAGCGAGGCGAGGTCGCCTCTGCAGCTCGGGCAGGATTTCGAGGATGATCGAAGTAGGTCTTGAGCTGGGTGAAATACTGCGTGATCTGGCGCTGGCCGAAGGCGTCGTTGAGCGTGTCGTCGATCATCTGCGGCGAGATGCCGAAGCGCGACGGCCTGGTCGCGGTTGATGGTGATCTTGAGCTGCGGCGCGTTCGCCAGGAGATCGCTCGACGACGTCGGCGAGCTGCGGCAGCGTGCGCATCTTGTCCAGCATCTTCTGCGACCATTCGTTGAGCTCGGCGATGTTGGAATCCTGCAGCGTGTACTGAAAGCTGCCGCGCGACGATGCGGCCGCCCACGGTGATGTCCTGCGTCGGCTGCAGGAACAGCGTGGCGCCCTGCGACCTTGCGCAAGCTGCGGCCGCAGCCGGTCGATGATCTTGCGAGGCGGTGAGCTTGCGCTCGTCGCGCGGCTTGAGCACGATGAAGAAGCGCCCGGTATTGGCGGTCTGGGCGCCGCCGCGTGCTGCCGGTGAACGAGCCGAAGCCGGCGACGTCGGGATCGCGCAGCAGCACCTCGCCGAACTCCCGCATGCAGCCGCATCATCTGCTGCGGGCGAGTGTGTCCTGCGCGGCCTCGGCGAAGCCCGGAGATCAGGCCGGTGTCCTGGATCGGGAAGAAGCCCTTGGGAATCTGGACGGCCATGACCACGGTCAGCGCCATGGTGGCGAAGAACACGCCGAGCGTGATCGCGCTGGTGGCGCAGCACGATGTCGAGCGTGCGCCGGTAGCGCGACAGCATCGCCGTTGAAGCCGGCCTCGATGACGCGGTAGATGCGGCCGTGCTCGTCCGGATTCGCGGTGCATGAAGCGCGAGCACAGCATCGGCGCGAGCGTGAGCGAGACCAGCGCGGAGACCGCGATCGAGGCCGTGACGGTCGAGCGCGAACTCGCGGAACAGGCGGCCGATGATGCCGCCCATGAGCAGGAGCGGGATGAACACCGCGATCAGCGACAGGCTGATCGACAGCACCGTGAAGCCGATCTCGCGCGAGCCCTTGAGCGCGCCGCCTCGAACGGCGGCGTGCCGTGCTCGATGTGGCGGTAGATGTTCTCCACCACCACGATGGCGTCGTCGACCACGAAGCCGACGGCGATGGTCAGCGCCATCAGCGACAGGTTGTCGAGGCTGAAGTTGAGCAGATACATCGCCGCGCAGGAGCCGAGCAGCGCCAGCGGCACGGTGATGCTCGGGAATGAAGCGTGGCCCAGAAATTGCGCAGGAACAGCAGGATGACCAGCACGACGCAGGCCGATGGTGAGCGCGAGCGTGAACTCGACGTCGCGCCACCGAGGCGCGGATGGTGCGTGGTGCGGTCGAGAATGGTCTCGACCTTGATGGCGGGCGGAATCCTGGCGGTGAGCCGCGGCAGCTGCGCCTTGATCTGGTCGACCGTGTCGATGACGTTGGCGCCGGGCTGCTTGAACACAGCCAGCAGGATGCCGCGGCTTGTTGTTCTGGTAGGCCGCGACGCGTTGCGGTCGACGGCCTCGGCGACCGCCTGGCCGACGTCGCGCACCCGGATCGGCGCGCCGTTGCGGTAGGCGAGGATGACGTCGTCGAATTGGCTCGGCACGTCGAGGATCTGGTCGTTGGCGGCGATGGTGAAGCTGGTCTTGCGCGTGTTGAGCGTGCCTTTGGCGGCGTTGGTGGTGGCAGCTGACGAGCGATGCCGCGGATCTCCTCGAGCGTCACGCCGCTGGCGGCGAGCTTGGCCGGATCGACCTGGATGCGGATCGACGGCGTTCGGTCGCCGAAGATCGAGCACCTGGGCGACGCCGGACACCTGCGAGATCTGCTGGGCGAGGAACAGATCGTCGGCGTAGTCGTCGACTGTGGTCAGCGGCATGGTGTCGGAGCGCGCCGACAGCATGAGGATCGGCGAGATCGGCCGGATTGACCTTCCGGTAGCTCGGCGGCGTCGGTCATGGCTTGCGGCAAGGTCTTGCCGGCGACGGTGATCGCCGCCTGCATCCTGCGCCGCCGAGATCGATGTTGCGGTTGAGGTCGAACTGGATCACGATCGTGGTGGCGCCGAGCGCGCTCAGTCGAGGTCAGCTGGGTGACGCCGGGGATCTGCGCGAACTGCCGCTCGAGCGGGCGCGGCGACCGAGGACGCCATGGTCTCCGCGCTCGCGCCCTGGAAGTTCGCGGTGACCTGGATGGTCGGGAAAGTCGACCTGCGGCAGCGGCGGCGACCGGCAGGAACGGGATAGGCGACCAGCCGACGAAGGCCAGCGCCGCCATCAGCAGCGAGGTCGCGACCGGCCGCCGGATGAATGGCTCGGAGAGGTTCACGAGTTGCTCCCGCGCCCGCGACTGGCGGCGCGGCATGGTGACCGGCGCGTCGCGCTGCAGCTTGTATTGCCCGTCGGTGACGACGCGCTCGCCGCCCGCGAGGCCCGAGGTGACGATCGGTCAGCTCGCCGGTAGGTCGGGCCGACCTCGATCGGACGCGGCTCGGCCAGTGTCGTTGGCGGTCAACGATCCAGACGAACAGGCCGTTCGGTCCGCGTTGGACGGCGGCCGAGGGCACGACGAGCGCGTTGGCTGCAGGTCTCGAGCAGCACGCGCGCGTTGACGAATTCGCCCGGCCACAGCCTGCTCGTCGTCGTTGGGAAACATCGCCTTGAGGCGGATGGTCGCGGTGGTCTGGTCGATCGACGTTGTCGACCAGCAGCAGCTTTCCGGTGGCCAGCGCCGCGGCGGTTGTCCTGGTCGAAGGCGGTCGACCTCGACCGGCCCGCGCGCCATGGCGTCGCGCATGTCGTCGAGCGACCGCGCCGGCAACGTGAACATGCACGGCGGACGGCTGCGTCAGCACCAGCGTCGCGAGCGATCCCTGGTCGTTGGCGTGCACGATATTGCCGGGATCGACCAGGCGCACGCCGATGCGCCCGTCGCTCGGCGCGACGATGCTGGTGTAGTCGAGCTGCGTCTGCGCGGTTTCGATCGTCGCCTCGTCGGCGGCGATCGAGGCCTTGAGCTGGTCGACCTTGGCCTGCTGCTGGTCGACGATCTGCTGCGATGTGACGTTCTTGATGCACCAGCGTCTTGGAGCGCGTGAGGTCCTTGCTCGGCCGCGATGAGCTGCGCCTCGTCCTGCGCCTTCTTCGGCCTTGGCCTGATCGAGCGCGGCCTGGAACAGCGCGCGGATCGATCTTGGCCAGCACGTCGCCCTTCTTGACGTGCTGCCCCTCGGTGAACAGCACCTCCTGCAGCTTGCCGTCGACCTGCGAATGGATGCCGACGGTGAACGAGGCCTGCACCGTGCCGAGTCCGGTGAGATAGATCGGGCATATCCTGCCGGGCCGCCGTCGCGACGTTCACCGGCACGGCCGGCGCCGGCCGGGCGGCGCGCCGCGTGCGAGGTCTGGGCCCTTGCATCCAGTACCAGCCGATGGCGCCATATGCGAGGATTGCCAGGCACGGCGTCACCGTCGCCGCGACACGGCGTGCGTGGCGCTGCACCGTTCTTGCCGGCAATCACGATGTTCACCTCTATCGATACTTCAACGCGAAAATATCGTTGGAGTTCGGCATCAACCATTACGAATTGGTAAAGTGAAATTTACTGCGCGTTTATACGCGCCGCTCCGATGGCACCCTCGAGTCGCCCCATGAAAGAGACGACAAAGCTCATGCCGGACGCCATTGTGATCGCGAACGATGGGGTACGGCGGCCTCGATCAATTCTTCAGAACCATCGGCAAATCAAGATTGAAAAAGTCCGTCGTCATCCGATCGTTGTTGTCTCTTGTCGGTCAATGGCGAAAAAGGCTCATCCTGACGGTCCCCAAATGCTGTCCGACGGGGGCGACGTCAGGACGCCACAATGACTACTCTCGCCTCGTCATCCTACTTCTGTGCTGGTCGCCACTCCCACGGTTCAGACGCATTCGGCGCAGACCTGGCACGCGCCTCGCACAAGGCACGCAGGTACACCGGCTGCATGGTCGGTTGCGGGACGCAGACCGGTTCGTGCCAGAGCACACGTGCCTCGCCATCAGCGCAGCGGCGCCGCGACGACGTCGGTCACGATTGTGGGCGCGACGACGGACCCGACCCAGTGCTACCTGAATTGCACGAGCCAGCAGCTGATCTGCGAGCATGGCTGCAGCTCCCAGCAGCAGTGATCCATTGCTATGAGCGGCTGGCGCGCATCGATTGGGCCAGATCCAGACGCGGACTAAGATTCTTTGATTTTGCGCATGTCCTTTTCGGAAGCCGGTTCCCATCGGATCAAGTCCGGGACAGAATTTTCCGAAACATGCACGGTGTCCCGATTCGAAGTTCTCATGAGAATGCGCTGCGAATGCTTGCGAACTTCAGGATCGAGACACAAGTTCGTCGCTCTTACTACACGTGAGCGTGCGTGTAATGCGTCGCTGAAATGTCGAATTGCTCGCTGTCCTCTCAATGCTGCATTAACTCCCACTTGGCGATGGTGAGAAAGCGGCATTCGGAGGACGTCGTGGTGCGGTGGCCCTTGCGCCGTCATTGTTGCGTCGTGCATTTGGCATGGAACTGCAGGCGCGCAGAGTGTCGACTTCGTCATCGCGAATTTTTCAAATGCGACGCTGCGGTTGTTCGAAATCCACCGGCAGACGCGGTGAGCTCGTTCGCCGCGATGTGAAGTCCGGCTATTCCCACGGTCACCGGGGCGCGGTCCGGATCGGTCTGGCGCATCAATTGGCGCACCGGACGCGAGGTGTGCAAGTTCGCGTGCGCGAGCGCATGACGATCGTGGTCGTCGATGCGCCTGCAGTGCCCAGGATGGGAGACGCAAACCATCGCCGGCTTTCAGGTGCTGTTTTCTCCGGCGCTTCTGCGTGACGAGGGCGTCTTCCGTACGGGCACACCGGTTCATGCGCGACCACCTCGACGCGGTGACCCGGTTCGTGCCGCCCGTGGCTCTGCAACAGCTCCGGCGCGTCCGCTTGTGGCTCGATCTCGATGCGTCCGGCAGCTCGCGAGCCCTGGCCTTTACAAAGTCGCCCCCATCCATCTTCACCGCACCGCCGGCGGTCGTCCGACGAGCACAACTTCGGATACGGCGGATTTCACGGGGGCCATGTTTCTGGAATTGTCTTCCCGAACATCGTCGACGCCATCGCAATAAGTGGTGTTTCGCGCGCCCATGATCGTGCTCCACGAACTGGCGCATGCCTACCATCATCAAGTGCTCGGAATGTGTGGAATAGCAATGCGTAACTG